>Ga0315290_10000544_pt1 | contig 24854 bp, 14 predicted proteins | sample YL17G12_0_MG_FD_203627 | JGI IMG/M metagenome (GOLD analysis project Ga0315290, IMG submission 203627) | Sediment microbial communities from Yellowstone Lake, YNP, Wyoming, USA - YL17G12_0 | ecosystem: Environmental > Aquatic > Freshwater > Lake > Sediment | place: USA: Wyoming | collected... | reverse complement strand
CGAAGCCAAATTCAGCAAGTGTTTATAAATCTCATATTGAACGCCTTTGACGCGATGACTGGCGGAGGTGAGTTAATAATCAGTGTCCAGCAGGACAAGACGAATATCGAAATCTACTTCCAGGATGCAGGAGCCGGAGTTCCAAGCGAGCTTCAGTCTACAATATTCGAGCCATTTACAAGTACCAAGGAAAAAGGCACAGGGCTAGGCCTCTCAGTGAGTTATGGGATAATCGTTTCTCATGGCGGAAATCTGGAACTACTTCCTGAGCGAAAACCAGGTGCCTGTTTTAGGGTGACATTGCCCGTGAACGAGTAGTTACTAAAATGAAAGCGAATCTCCTAGTTGTAGATGACGAACCGATTACCAGACAATCCCTTACCGACATACTTCGGTTAGAAGGGTATACTGTCCATTCTGTACCTAATGGTGAAGCTGCAGTCGATTTCGTACGCATGTATTCAGTGGATTTAATTGTCCTGGATCTTCGGATGCCAGGCATGGGCGGAATGGAGGTAATGCGCGCATTGAGTCAGCTGTCGCAGGATACCGAGATCATTTTACTTACCGCACATGGTTCCATGGAAACCGCCGTGGATGCCCTCCGCCATCGTATCCATGACTATCTTTTAAAACCAGCTTCCCCCAAACAGGTCCTGGAAAGTATTGAGAGAGGTCTTACGCGTCGTGCCGTTAAATTAGCACAAAGAATTGAAGGAACTTCTGAGCTATCCGATTTTTCCCCCCACACTGTTCAATTCTCGGATGGAACGGTAGTCGATACCGCACGAAGAATTGTGGAACGGGGGGATGCGGTCGTCCAATTGACACTTTCCGAGGGACATTTATTGAAAGTGTTTGTTGAAAACCCCGGAAGAGTATTTTCACATCGCGAGCTGATATTATTAGTTCAGGGATATGAAGTATCCCAGCAGGAAGCTCAGGAGATCCTCCGACCACTTGTCAGCAGGCTACGCAATAAGATCAGTAATTTCCCTGCTATATACGACCACATTGTCAGCGTGAGAGGGACTGGCTATCTACTCGATGCAATTGTGTAAGGTTAAATCCGGAAATTTTGTAGGTCTACCTTCCGGATCCAGCATAATTACTGATCAAACGGAATTGTGATTTTTGGTTTCGGTGAACTGATCCAGCTAAGCCAGCCTCCAGAACGCCGGGTTGGCGTATATTTTTCAAATCCGAAAAGAAATAGACTAACCCCAAGAATAATTGCCCCAATCCATTGAATCGTCGAGAGTTGTTCTCCAAGGAAAATATGACTTGCGAGTATTGTGATGAATAACTCTGCGAGACCGAGTAAGGCAGCCTGCATTCCACCGATGTGTTTCACTCCCAGGAAAAGCGTTAATCTTGAAAAGAAAGTGACAAGAGTGAGGCCAATCAAAGGGGCATAATTTGCATTAAGTGGTGGCAGGCTCCTGTCGAGTAGGATATAGACCGGTACGACGACGATACTCATCGCGAACAAGGTGTACAGCGTTACCGTCGGAGCGGGGATTTCATACAATACCCTTTGATTAATGGGAATGTGGAGAGCATAAAGTGCTGAGGCCCCGACCATTAAAAGGATGCCAACATAATCGGGAGTCTTAATATCTGAAATTGAGAGCAGGACAATAGCCAACAGGGCTAGGACCATTCGTAAAATTGTTAATCGACTTGGAGGTTGATTATCGAGAATTAGCCAAAGGGCTACAAACAGCGGGTATATGGAATATATTAACTGTCCAATGCTAGCCGAAAGATGACTGAGCGATTGATAATAAAGAATTGAGCCGGCGCCGTTTATTGCGCCTGCTAATAAACATCCAAGTAAACCGGCAGGGAAGATGTAGAGGTATTGTCGTTTAAATAGGGCGATGATCAGGAATAATAATAATGCAGCGAGGCTTGTGCGAAAGGCAACCACAAATAACGGACTGAATCCGATTTCAATGGCAGCCTTCCCAAAGACAGGCGCAAGCCCGAGAAACAGGGCAGAAGCAAGTATTGAGATAACGCCAGTTGTTCGCCCGCGTGAGGTTGACATGACCGCCTAATAGATTTCGCGCTATTACCGGATGATGGTTCGTACCTCGTCAAGGAAATCATCACTCATGAAATCCCCTTTTTGCATCAAGGATTGTATCTGTCCTTTCAGCCGCCCTTTTTCTTCTTCAGTCAGTTCCTTGGCTGTCGACACGATCACCGGAATATCAGAAGTATCCGGGTCGGCTTTTAAGGCATCCAGGACAGAAAACCCATCCATTTCGGGCATCATCAAATCCAGAACAACCAGATCGGGATGCTTACTGCGGATTAATTCCAGCCCCGTTTTCCCGTCAGCAGCTTCCGAAATGTCAAAATTACCTTGTGACTGTAGAATTCTGCGTATTAATCGGCGCGCTTCGGGGGTATCGTCGATGATGGCGATGTGAGGGAATCGATCAGGCGCCACTCGGTTGAGCGCTGCAAGCAACCCGTCTTCTTCTTGCGGAGGTTGATCTTCTTTGTTCGATAAAATAATATTCTTCGCCCAGCCGCTGCCAAGAATGAATGCCTCGGCCGGTACAGTGTGTCCTGTGCAGTTTACGACCACGGTATCGGTTGGTTTTATAATCCCTGCTCTAATTAATTTAAACAAGCCGGCGAATGCAACAGCGGCTGCTGGTTCGGCGGAGATGCCTTCCATTTTTGCCAGAACATGCATTGCCCTAAATGCTTCCTCGTCGGATACGCTTTCAAAAACACCGTGCTCGGAATCAACCTGTTTGCGCAACAGATTGTACGTCCTGCCAGGATTACCAGTGGCAAGTGTTTCGATGTGAGTCTTTGGCGAAGTTACAATGATGGGATCTTCCAGATTTTGTTTCCAACTGTGGACCATGGGGGCACACCCTTCAGCCTGGATAACCGCAAGCGATGGGATTTTGTCTATAAAACCCATCATCTTGAGTTCCTGGAAGCCTTTGGCAACGCCGATTGGACCAAGTCCACCGCTAATAGCCTGTACGTACCAATCAGGAGTGCGCCAGTTTGCTTGACTTTCGTTAATGGATACTGGACCGAGCTGTTGAGTGAGTTGCTCGGCAATTTCAAATGCGATGGTTTTCATCCCTTCTACCGAAGTGATGGTTCGTGCCCCCATATCCTGATATAAACCACGTTGAATTGCAAATTCCGACGCGATCTTCTTGGCTTGGTCGTATGAGCCGGTGACCTTTATTACTTGGCTCCCGTACAATGCAATTTCCCTCATTTTTACCGCTGGCACAAGGCTGGTCACAAAAGCCCAAAGTTTAATTCCCGCTCGGGCAGCATAAGCAGAATAAGAAATGGCGACATTTCCGGTTGAGGCAGCGACCATTTCTGTGATACCGGCTTCTTTCAATGCAGCGATAGTGACGGATGCCTGCCTATCCTTAAAGGATGTAGTTGGTCCCTGGCGTTCGTCTTTGATCAATATATTGGGACAGCCGAGCATCATACCCAGATTGGCGGCCTTTATTAACGGAGTCCAGCCTTCACCTAGCTTTAATGATGTATTTGGATTTTTGACTGGGAGAAGTTCGAAATAGCGCCAAAGATCATAAGGCCGGGATGGAAGTTCTTTTTTCCAGATCTCGGCAATTTTCGCATAATCATACTCCGCCTGGCTCCATTGACTTCCACAATGCGGGCAAGGGATTTTTGCAGGGTGATAGGTTGTGGTTTGACCGCAGTCCAAGCAGCGTATCGTTAGGGTCATTTTACACTCCGGTCTTTTTACTCTCCAGACGGTTTAGCGCCTTTTCCAGAGTTGCAAACAACTCATCTTCGTTGAGCATTCCCTTTTGAAGCAACCGTTTACCAAGGTTGTCTAACTGCCGCTTCTGCTCCGGATTGAGATCAGCTCCGCTGATCACTACAACCGGAATATCACGCAACTTGGCCGTGGATCGCATTCTTTCGAGTATGGTGAAGCCATCCAGATCGGGCATAAACAGATCGAGAATGATGGCTTGAGGTGGGTGAGAAAGCAGAGATTCCCAACCAGCCATTCCGCCTTCGGCGAGAACCGGCTTATACTGACTGTGCTCATTAAGTATTTTCTCGACCAATCTCAGGTCGTTCGGATCATCGTCAATTACCAACACTTCATTGATAGTTCCGTCACCGTTGAGACGGTCAAGCGAATGAACAAGATCCTCTTCGAGAATCGGTTTTACAAGATAATCCGCAGCTCCGAGACTGAATCCCTTTTCCTCTTCTTCCACGATTGAGCAAATTATGACTGGGAAATCCCGAGTTGCACTATCTTTTTTGAGGTCACTGATCACCTGCCAGCCGTCGTACCCTGGCATCATGATATCCAATGTAATCGCAAAAGGTTTGATTTCTTTGGCAAACTCACACGCTTTTGTAGGGTCTGTCAGCGCGACCACATGAAATCCTTGCGGTGTCAAATAACGATCATAGAGGCTGATCACCTGAGCGTCATCATCAATGCAAAGGATGACTTTGCCATCGCCTTGGTCGGGAATAACTGGCTTAGTGATGTAAACCGGTATCGTGAAGTAAAAAGTGCTCCCTTTTCCTACAGCGCTGTGCACGCCAATGCGACCGCCATGTAAATCAACAAGGCGTTGGCTGATCGAAAGACCAAGACCGGTTCCGCCTGTTTTTCGGGTTGGCGAAGAATCCACCTGCGAAAAAGGTTTGAATAATTTTTCCTGATCTTCGGGAGAAATGCCCGGACCGGAATCTGTAACACTGACCATTACTTCCTGTTTGCCGAGAGAATTTGTATGGATTTTGGCACTGACTAGGATTGTGCCTTCGTCAGTAAACTTGGCAGCATTCGAGATCAAATTGAGCAAAACCTGCCGCAGCCGCATTGGATCCGCGCGCACCGCCGGGATATTCGGTTCGATCTGTTCCTGAAGACGTATTTGTTTATCTTTCACCAACCCGACTGCTGTGGACATGACACTGTGAATTGTGTCACCCATATTCACTTCGTCAAAGGCGAGTTCCATCTTGCCTGCATCAATTTTGGAGAGATCGAGGATGTCATTGATTAGACCTAAAAGGTGGTGGCCGGAATTGTAAATGGCGGAAAGATCTTGATTCTGTTGTTCGTTGATCGGACCGTCAATCCCCTTAAGGATCACTCTGGAGAACCCAATAATGGAGTTGAGCGGCGTCCGAAGCTCATGGGACATGTTCGCCAGGAATTGACTCTTAATGCGGTCTGTTTCCCGCATTTCTTCCATCGCCCTTTGAGCAAGGTTATAGGATTTGGCATTTTCAAGCGCCACGGCGACTTGATCAGCCAGGATTTCAAGAACTGATATATCCTCAGGTTTGAAAGAACCGGTTTCATTGGATTGAAGGTCGATTGCACCTATAACACGATCCCCAATTTTTAGCGGAATACCGGCTTCTGCACGAGTATTCGGGAGCAGGGGATTGGGTCTATGCAAGGGGTCTACTGCAGTATTGTTAACGATGATCGTTTTACCGGTGGCAGATACTTGCCCTATTATGGACCTAGAACCAACCGCGAGGGAGTGACCAGCTGACTTCATCTTCTCGCCAGCATCCCCAGTGCCTTCCCGGAGCAATGCATTAAACCCAGTATCGTCAATGGTGAAGATCGATGCATAATAAAAACCGAAACTGCCTCGGATGAGGTCCACGGTGCGTTCGAAAAGAATAGCTTGGTCAAGCGTTGAGGTTACAAGTCTTCCAACTTCTGCGGCGGTGGCAAGGTATTCATTCTGACGTTGAAGTGCCTGTTCACTAAGACGGATTGCTTCTTCTGCCTGCTTGGTGCTCGTAATGTCGTGATGGACTGCCAGGAAACCAAGGATATTACCTTGGTCATCCAAAATAGGACTATTCGTCCCTGCGATATTTACCATGCGGCCATCTTTTGTTTTATTTATCAGTTCCCCGGTTACCGAATCTTTCGATAACAAGGTCTGCCAGAAATATTTATAGTTCTCATCAGTCATTAGACCTGATTTTATGATCCTAGGAGTTTGGCCAATAGCCTCTTCGGAGGAGAATCCATACACTGTTGTGAAGGCGGGATTTATGTAAATTAGCCTACCTGAAATGTCTGTCATGAAGATCGCGTCACCGGAATGTTCAATGCCCAGTTTGAATTTGGACGTTTCTTCAAACAAACTGGCGTTTTCAATTGTGAAACCAATTTGACGTCCAATGGTCTGCATCAACCGGACGGTTGAATCGGGAATTGTTCCTGCTGTCTTCTTGAATACACACAAGGTTCCCATTACCTTGCCTCGTGCTTCAAGCGGCACGCCGGCATAACCCAGGAATCCTGATTTGATCTGACTCTTTACGTCAACTGGAGCCCCTTCGCGGAGGTCGCCAATCATTAATGGTTTTTCTGTTGAAAATACTACTCCACAAAGCGAATCTTCCAAGCCTTCGGCAGGATCAGTGGGTATTTCTCCAGGAAGACCTTTTCTCGCAACCCTTTCCAATTTGCCTCGGCTAATATTGAACATGGTGACTAGACCACCTTCAAACCCGAGAGTCTCCATGGTTTTAGTCAGCACGCTATCGAAAATATCACGTAAGGCGAGGGTCTGGCCGGCTGAGCCAATGATTTCATTAAGAGCCGACAACTCTTCATTTCTCTGGGTTGTTTCCTGGAAGAGCCTAGCATTTTGTATGGCGATGGCTGCCTGGCTTGCGATAGCCACCAGCAGGGTGCGATCATGCTCGGTGTATAAATTTTCTGTAACCGTACTTTGAACCGTGATGGTTCCAAGGATGGTCTGACCAAGAAGAAGAGGCACGCCCAGCCAACACTTAGCCTGATCGTCGTCCCCCACGGCTACGAAATCAACCCCAAGATCTAAAACCCGTTCATCCAATCGATCGGGTAAAAAGATAGAAGCCTTTTCCCTGATGATTTTCGCTGTCAGGCCGTTTGCAACCGGGATTCTTTCAAGCTTCGTTGGTTTTCCATCAAAATATACCAAGGGGAAGGAGATTTCATCATTTTCAGGATGGTGGATGGATATAAAGAAGTCGGTCACATCCATCAATTTTCCTGTATATGCGTAAAGGATTTTTGCGATGCTTTCCAGGTCCAACTGCGATGATAATTCCAGTCCCATATCATTCAGCACAGCCAACTCAGCATTTTGTTCCTGCGTTTGATTAAAAAGAGTTGCATTTTGAAGAGAAATCGCAGTCTGGTTGGCGATTGATAAAAGCAGGTCGCGATCGCGGTCACTAAAAATATTCTCTCTTTTGATACTCTGGACGGCAATTACACCCCGGATACGTTCACCTTCCAGCATGGGCACACCTAACCAGCACTTAGCCAGTTCGCCTGTTCCCATGCGGATAATATTTACGCCAAGCTCTGTCATCCTCTGTTCCATCATCTCGGGGATAAACAGAGACTGTTTTGATGTAACTACGTAATCGCTCAATCCTTTACCTAATTTTCGATTTGGAGCTTGATCCCTTTTACCATCATTGATCACAAACGGAAACGAGAATTCCTGGGTATTGTCGTTATATGTCGCAACGAAGAAATTCTCAGTGTCCATTAACTTTGAAGTATATTTATAAACATTTTCCAGAATTCGTTCTCTATCAAGGAGTGTAACTAATTCATTTCCAAGCTCATTCAAAACAGCAAGATCGGCATTTTGTCTTTCGGTTTGTTGAAAAAGCTGTGCATTTTGCAGTGCTAAAGTAAGCTGATCGACAACTTGTTTAACAAGCAATTGTTCATCCTGCCCCCAGGTTTTTCCCGGGGTTTCTGAAACGACCTGCAGTTGACTCCAATCCTGTTCTGGATTTCTGAACACGAGAGACATGGTCGCTGGAGCGATATCAGTTCCCTGCGAAACGATAGTGTCTGTTTCGATTGGTGTTAAAGGAGAAAGCATTTTCGTATGGAAGGAGGCCGGTGGGGGAGCGTGCCGCTCAATATTGACAGGTTGAATGCCGGGAGGTTGTGGCGTCGGCATCGGTTGAGGCTCCTGCGATTGCTCGACTGGAAGCCCCGCCTCGTCTAATTTGATCCGGTCAAAAAGATTATCAAGCCGTTTGAGGATTCGTTTGCTGGACATATTGTACCAACTCCTGGGCGAGCATTCGATACTGCTGGGAACCTCGGCTATTAGGACGATATTGAGTGATAGGCATCCCGACGATTGGACTTTCTCGCAGGCGTGTGTCGATCTCTATGACTGTATCGAAAAGCCCTACTCCGAAAGTTTGCTGAAGCTGTTGGCGGATCGTGCGATGAGTTCTATTTCGCTGATCTAATAATGTGATAAGGATTCTGTAAGCTAATTGTGGATTAAATTCGCGGCGCACTTTTCTTATCAATGCCATCATGTCACGAAGCGCATATGCGGAGAAATATTCCGCTTGTGTTGGGATGATCAACAGGTTGGATGCCGATAACGCGTTTAGGGTCACTGCGCCTAAGGCTGGTGGACAATCCAATAGGATAAAGTCATAATCGAGATGCGCTTTTTGAATGGCTTCGCGAAGGATAAGCGCATAATTAAGTCTCACGGGCAGTGATTGTTCCACCACTTCCATTCTGTTATTCGCCGGAATAATATCCACATTTTTCATATTAGTTTTGCGGATACAATCTACCGCCGGCAGTCCATCGAGTAGCAGGTCGCCGCTGGTTTTATTGACTTCCTTGGGTTCAAGGCCTGTGGCAAGAGACAGATTTCCCTGCGGATCAAGGTCAATTAATAAAACTCGCAGATCTTTTTCACCAAGTGTTGCACTCAGTGAAAATGTAGTCGTCGTTTTTGCAACACCACCCTTTTCGTTGGAAACAGCGATGACATAATTCATTGGGTTCCCTCTATTTGATCTTGCTGCATCATATTGATCATTTTGTACGCGGCTTCCTGGTTCTTTTTTGTGCTGACGGTGCCTGCTGCGCTGGCGTTAAGGCATAAGGCAGGATTTGAACTTTGCTCGCGCCAAGTGCTTTCTGCAATTCCTGCAGAGCGGTCTGCATCATGATTTCAGGGTCGTTTGTGCTTCTGATCTTGTTGCTGATGTCCGCTACGGTTCTTTCGCGTTCGGCGCGATTGGTCGTTTCTTCAAATAATCTGGCATTCTCCATTGATATGGCCACGCGATCAGCGATTGCTTTTGCAATATCCATTTCATCCTCGGTTAATGCTTTTCTCGCTGGGATCAATAAACCCAGAGTTCCAACTTGTTCGTCATGGACAGTCAAGGGTATTCTAATAACGGATTTTTCCTCGAGGACCTGAGATTCTTGCGAGAGCTTTACTGACGCGGTCAACGGCTCAACGCCTTTGAAGCTGTATCGATAACCTTTATTCTTTCTTGTTTTCTGCAAACGACTCCAATCAGACCGTGAATATTGGCGAAGTGCGCTTTGTGCATCCGCTGCAGATTTCTGAGCTTCTGAAAACAACCGTGCATTTTCAATGGCGATGCTGACCTGGTCCGCAAGAATGGATAATATTTCTATATCATCCTGTTTGAAAGCCGCAGATTCTGTACTTTGAACGTCAATAACGCCGATGATCTTTTCTCCCGCGTTCAACGGCAATGCCATCTCTGATTTAGTGGCGGGTAGATTAGGATTGTTGAAAAACACTGCATCTTCACCAGTATCCAAGGCGATGCGAGGTTTACCGGTGCTGGCTACATTGCCTACAATGCCTACCTGCCCAATCCTTAATCGATGCCCCTGATCGAGCATCCGTTTCCCGCCTTCACTATTCGATGCGCGTAAAATCGCATATTGATTCGATGAATCATTTAGGAAAATCCCTACATGGTAAAAGCCGAATTGTTGGCTGATGATTTCAGTGATGGTCGGAAGGAGTTGATTAGAATCGCGCATTGTAGAAACAGCTCTCGCGACCACTGAAACTGCGGCAAATTGCATTGCACGTGATTCTAATTTTATAGAAGCGTCCTCAAGCTCTTTGGTTTTTGCAGCAAGGTTGCTTGTGCGTTCATCAACGCGCCGTTCCAAATCGCTGACCAGCTCATTTACTTTTCCGGTCATTACATTGAAGGAATCCGCAAGGGCTTCGACTTCGTCGCCTGATTTGATCTCAACGACGTATTGAAGTTCGCCAGATGTAACTTTATTGACTCCCTCGGTAAGTTGCACAATAGGTCTTGCAAGTCGGCTTCCTACTATCCATCCAATTCCTGCGAAAAGTGGCAAAACGAAAGCCATTATCAATAAGGTAACGATAAGCATATTTTTTTCTGCCGCCAATACTGTCGCGGCAGAAAGATCCAATCCGAGTACGCCTTCCCGAGTCCCATCGGATTTATATAACGGCGCGTAAGCAGACAGCCACGTGCCCGATGCATCGGTGTAAAAAGATTTTTCAACCAAAGGTCCAGTCATGGTTGCAAAAGATGCTTTTAGAACTGGTCCTGGGTTTTTTATTTGATCACCAAAATTTGCAGGAGATCGAGTTCCACTTAGATTTCTTGCAACAGAATCCACAACAAAATATAAATTTCCCTGTTCATCCTGGCGCATCGCATAAACAGTTCCAAGAGTCGGATCCGAGTTCGCGATCTTGGCGTTTTCATCTCGCAATGATTTATAAATTGCGGTGGCTTGATCTCTTGGGGAGCGAATTGTAGACAATAACCCTGGTGATTGTTGAAGTTCGGCTATGCTCACTAGACTCAAGACGCGATCTCTAAATTGTGAATATAAATTTCTTCGCGCTTCAAAATAGAAAAGTACAGTTATGGAAATTGTGATCAACGCCGCCAGCAATGTGAATGCAATAGCGAGACGGTTCTGGATCTTGGAATAACTTCGTTGCTCTTTCGGTATCGTACTATCCACGTGGGACTCCCTCTATTCGTGATCCTCGAACTGAATAATGACTTCCGAATCTGAAATAGCCTGCCCCAGCTCAACGATGGCCGTCAACAGGATGTTGTCCAGGTTGGTCGATGCGCTGATCTTGTTGGTAATCTCTCCAATCTTATGTTCCTTGGCCGCTCGTTTTTGAGCATTTTGTAATAGACGGGCATTCTCGAGCGCAAAAGCAACGCGTTCTGCTGCAGCCTGGGTGAGAATGGTTTCATCAGCACCCCATTGCTGGTCAGGCGACTTTGGTTTTACGCTAAGATATCCCAATACCTGACCGCGTAGCTTGATCGGAACCTGGATAGAGTCAGAGTCGATGGGAATTGATTCGGCCTCATCATAAGGTTCGACTTCGAGACCTGAATATCGAAACCCAGTGGTTTGAATATCAGAAGAAAATTTCGCCCATTCCTGCCCTGTGAACTTGGAATAGGTATCCTGTAATTCAGAAAGTGTTCGATTTGTTTGACTGAAGGACCTTGCATTTTCAATGGCAACTGCCACAAGATTGGCCAGTGTTCCTAGCACGCTAATCTCCGCTTCGCCAAATGCAGAAGGTTCTAGGCTTTGTACATCCAAAACCCCGGTGATCTTTTCTCCAATAATCAAAGGCAAGCCAACCTCCGAACGGGTATTGGGTAAATCGGGGTTGTTAAAGAAAACAGCGTCTCTTCCCGTATCCAAAGCGATACGTGGCTGTCCATATTTGGCAACATATCCAACAATTCCTTGTTCCCCGATTCTTAATGCGTGCCCTCGGTTGAGCATCCTTTTTCCTCCCTCGCTGTTTGCAGCCTTGAGAACAGCGTATTCCTTCCGCTCGTCGTTCAAAAATATGCCAGTGTGGTAATAACCAAACTGCTCGCTGATTACCTTGGAGATGGTTGGAAGCAGGGTGTTCATATCCTGCACAGTAGCCATGGTGCGGGCAACATCGGCCACTGTTTGAAGTTGTTTGGCGCGCTGTTCGGTTTGTTTCGTTGTAGTGACTAATTCACCCGTTCGCTGTTCAACTCTCTCTTCGAGGCCAATCTGAAGTTCACGCAATTCCATATTGCTTTTTTCAATTTCACCAGCATTGACTTTCAGACGTTCAATCGCATTTTGCAGACCTGATATAGTAATGAATGTGATTACCGAGATAAGAATAAAAATGACCGTAAAATCTCTTGCCATATTGTAGGCTGTATCTACCCTTGGGATAAGCAACCCCACGGTTTCCATGTATGCAAAACTCCAGCCGGCGAGAATGCTTGCAATTGCCACTCCCAGGCTGTAGCGGACATCCAATAATAACCCGGCGAGCAGGATTATTAATATGTATCCCATGTATATGGTGTCGCGTATACCGGCAGCAGAGTAATCCTGTACCGTCAAAGCCAGCCATGTCAGAACAACCAGGATTATGCTGGCCTGATTGATAAAACCAAATCGCATCAAAACGAACAATCCAACCATCACCGCGAGTAAGAACGAAATCACAGCTGTGGAAGGGCCAAACAAGGTCTGCGAGGAGATAAAGTCGCTTCCGGCAATAAAGGGAAGAAATAAGGCTAATAAGACTATGGAAGCTAATAGAATTGAATTTAAATATCTGGCTTTTCGGCTTTTTTCTTCATCTCCCGCATAAACAGGGGATGAAATGTATTTGCGTAAGGATGCCCACATATCACTATTCCTTGACTAGCTGGTCATTCGTGCTGCTGAGTTGGATGACAACCTCGGAGTTGCCAATCAATCTTCCAAGTTCTTGTACCGTTTGCTGTAATATTGTGTTTACATCGACGGATGATCCAATTTTTGACGTCATATCTGATATGGCACGTTCCCGTGCGACTCTTCTTTGGGCTTCGTCAATTAGGCGGGCATTATCCAGAGCAAAACCGAGGCGATCGCCGATGGTTTGAACTGCAGTCATATCCGCTTTATCCCACTCTCGAGATGAATTGAGCGATCGAATATCAATCACTCCGATAACTTCTCCTCTAACTTTGATTGGGACGGCGAGAGTGGGTACGGCCAATTTCATGTCACTTGTCGGTTCAGAGACTACCTGCCCTGATTCTATGGCTGCTGTAATTTCAGGTCGCTCGAGAGGCTCTGCAAGTGGTTGAACCAGGTTGTTCGAGAATTGATATCCATGCAGGGTGGTATGACCCAGAAAATACTGCCAGCTTGTTTCAACAAATTTCTGGATGACCGTCTGAGCTTCTTCAAATAAGCCTGCATTCTCAATGGCGATGCTCACCTGATCTGCGAGAATTGAAAGGATTTCCTCATCCTCAGGTGTAAACGCTCCCGATTCTGTGCTCTGAACATCAAGCACACCGATAATCTTTTCACCTGCCCTGAGAGGTAATGCCATTTCGGATTTTGTCTCGGGCAAGTTTGGATTGTTAAAAAATACTGCGTCTTCACCTGTGTCCAAAGCAATGCGCGGTTTACCCGTGCTTGCAACATTACCGACGATGCCGACTTGCCCAATCTTGAGACTATGACCTTGAGCTAGCATTTGCGTTCCACCCCGGCTGTTTGCTGCCTTCAGGATAGTGTATTGATCTTCCGTATCGTTGAGGAAGATGCCGACATGATAGAAGCCGAATTGCCTGCTGATGGTTGATGTGATTTCTGGTAAAAGGCGGTTTACGTCACGCATTGTTGTTACAGCGCGGGCAACCACTGATACAGCGGTGAGCTGGGATGCGCGATTTTCCATCTTATTTGTGGCAGCCTGGAGCTCATTGGTTTTTTCCGTGAGATTTTGGGTTCTTTCTTCCACCCGTTGTTCCAGGCTGCTTACTAATTCATTGACCCTTGCGGTCATGACATTGAAGGTATCGCCCAATACTTCAATTTCATCACCTGTTTTAACTGATACCGTGTATTTGAGATCGCCGGTTGCAATACGTTTCGCGTTATTCGTTAGCTCCACAATGGGCCGTGCAAGACGATTGCCAAGAAACCAACCAGTTCCAGCAAAGAGTGGCAGCGTGATCGCTAGAATGATCAGCGTCGTCAGAAGCATATTTCTATCCGCGGCAAGAAGGGCATCAGCAGAAAAGTCGAGGCCAAGAAGACCCACAAAAGCTCCGTCCTCTTTGAAGATAGGCGCATAAGCAGAAAGCCAGGTACCGAAGGCATCTGAACGTAAACTTCCCTCCGCGATGGGTTTGGTTATATTTTTGAAATTATCTTTCAAAACAGGACCGGCGTTAAGGTTAAGCTCACCGAAATTTGCCGGAGGACTTTCCTTCCTTAGAGTAGTGGAGGTCGCACTCACCACGTAATAGATTGTTCCAATTTCGTCACGACGCAATATGTAGGCGTATCCGAGGGTAGGATCTGTCGCAAGGATACTTGTGAGTTGTTGTTGTAGCGACTGATAATTCTCAGTATCCTGGTCGGAGACGGATTTAATGGATGTCAGCAGACTTGGCGACTGTTGCAGTTCAGCTATACTTACAAGACTTAAGATTCGATCGCGAAACAGCGAATAGAGGTTGCTTCGTGCTTGGTAGTAAAAAAGCACCGCAAGAGAAATGGTGATCACCGACGCCAGGATCGTAAAGGCGATCGCCAGGCGCGTCTGAATCCGTGTGTACCGGACGCGCCCGAACGAGGCTATCCCGTGCCCAGGTTGACTTCCGGGATTGGATTCGGGTTGCGGTGAAGAAAGGGTAGAGTTATTTTTTTCTGCCATCATTTATTTCCCATGGACTGCGTTGTCTGCGGAGAATCGACTGAATCATCGCTTTCATTTGCCCAGAGGGATTAGCTGGACAACCACTTCGGATTCACCCAGTATTTTCCCTAGTTCTTCCGTTGCTGCTCTTAATATTTCGTCGAAATTGGTGGAAGACCCAATTCTTGCAGAAGCATCCGAGACAGCCCGCTCTCGGTTTGCTTGTTGCCGGGATTCATAGACCAATCGACTTGTTTCGAGCGCAACACCGATTCGGCCTGTGATTTCTTCTACTAGTGCAACGGTATCCTCAGGGATGGTTTCCCCGCGGACATTCAATTTGATCAGCCCGATGGTCTCTCCCCGAATCTTGATTGGAGTTGATAATGTGCTTAGCTTTACTCTACCCGTGTTATCTGTCTCTATTCGTGATGTGCCGGCTTTGTAAACTTCAACTGCCTCGCCAGGCATCTTGGCAATCGGCTTGACATTTACGCCTTCATAAACGTAGCCGGAGACAAAGTTTCTTGAACGGGACAGGTTGTTCCAGCTTTCTTCTGTATAACCCTGGTAGCCGCGTTTTAATTCCCTTAGGCTTTCCTGGGAATCTTGGTAAACACGCGTTCGTTCGATAGCTACCGCTAACTGGTCAGCCATTATCTGCAGAGTCGCAATATCATCTTCGGCGAATGCATTGTGCAAATCGCTTTGCACATCCAAAACCCCTATCACTCGATTATAGACTTTCAATGGCAGGCTGAGTTCAGACCGTGTAGCCGGGAGCATCGGATTTCTGTAGTAAACCGCGTCTGAGTCAGTATCGAGCACGATTCGAGGTTCTCCCGTTTGGGCAGCGAACCCAACGATCCCTTCGCCAACCCGAAGTTTGAATCCGGTCTCCAGCATTAGCCGCCCTGCGTCGCTGGAGGCTGCACTCAGAAGCGCGTACTCACGATTTTCATCAAGCAAAAATATACCGGAATGATAGAAACCGAATCGCTCGCGGATAAGTTGCGCGGACCGGTTCAGCAGCTCTCCCATTTCGGTGGCGGTCGCAGAATCCCTTGATATTTCAGAAGCGACTCTGAGGCGAACTGCCTGGCGCTGCAAATCGCGTGTCCGTTCAGCAATTCTTTGTTCCAAGCCGGCTATGAATTCCTGGAGTTTATCCGCCATCGCATTAAACGAATTGGATAACTGGCCAATTTCGTCAGACCGATTTAGCGATGATCGTGTGGACAAATCACCCGATGAAATTTGACCTGCTGTGTAGGCAAGCGAGGTGATGGGGGTGCTTATTGTTCGGGCAGTCAGGAATACCGCAAAAATTGACAGGCCAATGGCAGCTATCCCTACCGCGAAGATGGTTGCCATCAAGACGTAGGTATCAACGAGTGCCTTTTGGCGCGAGACTTCGGATATGACTGCGACGCGAAGCCCTGGAACCCAGCGATAAGCACCAAGAACTGTGGTATCAGAGTAGTTCTGATAGGTGTCGTAGCCTGCCTGGCGCCCATTGATCGCATTTAGGGCAGCTTTGGTCTTCACGTCCGAGGTTTGCGTCAGAGTCCTGGTGAGGGGAACGAGATTTTCTCCAAGTAAATAAGTTTCGTCTTCAACTCCGGTTCCGGATGGTTTTTCAACTATCTTTTCGAAAATATCATATTTCGACCGAAAAGTGATCACACCGACCGCTTTTCCCGTAACGTCTTTTATCGGTTCAGTGACTAGAAACGCTTTTGCGCCAAATTCCGGGATTTCTGTTGTGGTAGTGGAAAAAGGTTTTAATAATCCCTGTCTAAAGAAGCTTTGATTTTCATAATTCTTACCGATATTTTCAGACTGGGTCGATACCATGACATTGCCAGCCAGATCCAATAACAGCGCTTCCTCATACTTGTTGTCGGTTTGTTTAATGATGCTATTGAGATAACCTAGAACGATGGATTTGTTAATTTTCCCTATTGAAGAGTTTGGATCGGCGCCGAAAACAAATTCGAACCTTTGCAGTGTGACCGGATCGCGGAGCATGAAGCCGATGTCCTGGAACATACCGCTGATTATTTGATTAATTTGCTGCTCTTTCACGATGGTGGTTGAATCCAGCATCTGGTACACATTATTTGTATCGCGTGCATAGCTTTGAAATGCTGCGATGAGCGTTGTGATTACCGCTGGTATCATAACCAAGAGGAGAAAGGAAGAAGTAAGCCTGGCAGTAAGAGTCTTGAATTGGATGACCCTGACGATGATGATCAACCCTAACCAGGAAGCGATAATAAAGATCAAGTAAGCTAATGCGATATTTTTAATCAATTCATCGGGCGCCTGCAGATCCAGAAAAATAAACCTCGTGGATAAGAATATACATAACGATCCGAAAATTCCTATCAACAAAGGCGCAATGCGTTGATTTCTGTTGTCGCACTGAACAATTAGTACAATAGGATATATCCAAATGAGAATATATAAAATTATTGCAGGACTCACCCAGAAAATGGCCAGCGCAACAATAAAAGCCGTATACGCAAGCAGCATAAGGATTTCAGCTGGAATCAGCTTTCCATTTTTGATTAGTCGTGGTGCGAATAAATAAGAGACACCTGCTATTGCGGCGATGCCTGCAAGCCATAATAATTGCACAGGCGGTTCCTGGTTAGGAAAGCCATTCGCTGCGATGGCATAAATCACACTGAATCCTAGCGAGACGAGGAATGCAAAAGCAGGCGCATAGGCAGCAACTACTTCCAGCATCGTTTCCAGCCGCCCCGACCTATTCTTAGAATCCTGCAAGGTTGTATTCTGATGAAAGTCATTTTCCATAAATATTTCTCAACTTCTTAGAGAATGCCTATTTCTCACCTGAATCTGAATTGCCAATAAAAATGGCAGTTTCGGTGACATTGGGGAGTTGATGAAGTTCCTGGACTGCAAGTTTAAGCAACGTATCCAGATCGGTAGTCTGACTGAATCTAGAACTCATCGCGCTGATGGTCTGTTCGCGTGCAGCACGTAGTTGAGTTTCTTCAAGCAGACGCGCATTTTCGAGTGCAAGTGCAACTTGTGCCGCCACCTGGTCGGCAAGTTGTTGTTCGCGCTCAGTCCATTTGGGATTTTTACCGCGACGTTTCAAGGTGATTTGACCTATTGTGCTATTCCGCAGGGTGATGGGAATTGCCAATCGATCCTCGTAGGGATTTGCCGGGGTCTCGCTTTCAGGAGCTTTTTCGGTACTTATGAGATTTGCCACGCCGGATGGAGTGTAAATGTAGCCATGAGACTTTCTGCTCAAACGAGTTTTCCATGTTCGATATGTGCTCTCGGATGTAATTGCTTGTAATTGCTTCAAAGAATTCTGGCTGTCGAAAAGCAGGCGGTCGTTATCAATTGCCAGTGCGACCTGATCAGCCATGGCTTGAAGTGTATTGATATCGTCCTGCGTGAATGCACTCTGGTCATACGACTGGATATCCAATACGCCAATGACCTTGCTGCGGACAGTCAGCGGCAGCGCGACTTCTGAGCGTGTATTTGGCAGGTCAAGATTGTTGAAGAATACTGCCTCTTCTCCTACGTCAAGAGCGATGCGGGCGCGTTTCTGATAAGCTGCATAACCAACAATACCTTCGCGGCCAACTTCCAGCTTGTGACCACGTTCCAACATTCTCTTTCCACCATCAGAAGATGCCGCTTGCAGGATCGCAAAACGTCCTCGTTCATCGAGAAGAAAAATAGCCGCATGATAATATTCAAATTGAGCCGTGATCAAGTCCACTACATTGGACAGGAGCACTTGGGGATCTTGAATAGCGGCTGTTTGCCTGGATACATAAGATGCAGCTTCAAGTTGCGATGACCGACGGTCGAGCGCCATCGTTCTTTCCTTTACCCTTGATTCCAAAGTGGATTGCATAGCCTTAAGTTCTGAGTTAGCACTATTGACTTCGCTGAGGCGGGCACGTTCTGTCCCCGACCGGTAATTGTCGATCAAGGCAAGCGTGATGCCTGTCGTTAAAATGATCCCTGTTGTGGTAATGTATTCATAGGATTGAACAGGAAATCCCATTCCAAAAACGAGAACTAAAATAGCTGCGACGTTTAACCCCGTGATTAAAAGTAATACCCAGGGCGAAAGAATCGCACTCCCAATGATTAAGGCGAGTGGTACAAATGAGTAAATGGTGGAACTAAATGATCTTGCGCCTCCAGTATAAATTGAGAAATACGCTGAGAAGGAAACACCAAGTACAAAAATGAAACTGCCTACTTGATGATAGGGTGACCTCGTAAGGAGATATGAGATTAGACCGATCAGGCTCGAAAAGCCCAAGGCAATATAACCAGCAGACGGACTCGCCTGTGAGAGTGAAGCCGCCAAACCGGTGACGCTCAACAGTGTAAATACTAACGTTAAGGTAGACGCGAGTCTGGTTTGACGTCGTTGTCCCACCTCAGTGATGGATGAATGCGGTTCAACCAGCCAGTTCCAAAACCGAACAAGGAAGAACGTGCGTTTTGCGGTTGAGTCGTTTGGATAGTTGTCGGTCATAATTTGTCCTGCTCTTTTGTGCTCAACTCGATGGTTGCCTCTGATGCTTCGAGTGCGCGTCCTAATTCCCTTACGGCAGTTTGGAGAATTCCATCAATGCTCTGAGAGGACCAAATCCTTTCAGTGATGCCTGATGCTATTCTTTCGCGTAATGCCGTTTGTTGGCTTTCGTTCAGGAGGCGGGCATTCTCGAGCGCAAAAGCTGCTTGTGTGGCGACAGCTTCCAGCAGGCGTTTTTGTTCCGCGGACCATTCTTCATCACCTTGAATGATTAAGTCGCCGAGAATCTGGTCTCGTACTGAAAGGGGAACTTCAGCGCTAAATAGTTTCTCTTCTGGCGAAATGGGTGATTTTGTCTGATATTCTATTTTTCCCTCAGTGCGCGTTATCTCGGACCAGCTCGAGAGTAGATATTTCTGATTTGTGCTTTTCATCTCGTCGAGCAGAATCTGAGAGGACTGAAATAATCGCGCATTTTCGATAGCGATCGCCACCTGATTAGCCATATTCTGAAGAACATCAATGTCGCTTGATTTAAACGCCGCTTCGGCCTTGGATTGCACATCAAGAGCGCCGATGACATGATTTCCTACAATCAGGGGAAGAGCAATTTCAGAGCGTGTATCAGGCAGCAGCGGATTGTCGAAACGAATTGATTCCTCTCCTACATCCAGAGCGATTCTGGCCTTACGGTTTGAAATGGCATACCCAACCATGCTGTTACTGGCTACTGGCAATTTATGACGCCGTTCTTTTAGTATTGACCCTGCGTGCCCAGAGGCATATGCCAATTCAGCCCAGGTTCCACTATCCTCGATAATGAACAGGGCTGTGTAGTAGTAACCAAGCTTGTTAGTTATTAGGTTTACAACATTGCTGATCAATTCATCGGGGTCCAGGATCGAGCTTGCAACCCGACCCACTTCACTAGTTGCTTCCAGCTGAGCAGTGCGTTCGGCGACCTGGGCCTCAAGGTTCCGTTGGAATTGTTCCAGCCGGGATAACATTCGGTTAAAGTAAATCGTTAATCCACCGATTTCATCGGTCGAAATAATTTTAGCGCGTTGTTTCAAATCTCCCTGTTCGACTTTCTGGAAAATCTCGATCAATTGATTGATGGGGGTTGAAACAGATCGGGAGAGAAGAAAGGAAAGACCAAAACCAAGGCCGATAGCGAGTGCGCTGGCTATCAAAAAAAAGCTTCTCAGTTGTTCAAGAACTTGCAGCGATCCGACCTCTTCATAAAGTATCGTATACGCCATGTGATACCCAAGTGGCGCGATAAGCAGGATACTCACAATGATGAGAGCCAGAATGACAGTTTGGAATTTGAAGAAGATTCGGGCGGATGTGGCACCTGCGATCTGGTTCTCGAAAGATATTGGAATTAGGGCTTCGCGTGCCGGCATAATCATTCTCTCGATGAGAAGCACGGTAAGGATCACCATGCTCAATACTGAGATGGCACTCCCAAATAAAGTGTACAGGATTTGATCGCAAGTCGCTTTTTGAACTGCAGAGAGAAACACCAATAATGGTAGAACAAAAACCAAGGCCGCTACGGTTAGATTCGCCGCTCCAAACTGCCAGGATATATGGGAGATTTGGTACCAGGCGCTCGATTCTTCTTTGGTTCCTATTGGGAGTGTTTGGTGACTAAAGCGCTTGCCCAACCTTGTATTTGCATCTTTTGTAAGAAATTGTGTTACAACGAGCAGTATCATGAATCCAATGATTAATAATAAGATTTCAAACCAAATGGCAGATGTGAGTTGTTCCGGGGTAAATTTCGCATTCGTCTGAACTATTACTACCCCAAGCGCGGCCGCGGGGAAAGAAAGAAGCTGTGCCAAGGTGATTACCGCCAGGATATACCAGCCTCCAGTTTTCCGGAGAAGGCGTTGAAAAAAACCATTTGATATCGAGGAACTATCCATAAACTCTCTCTTGTAAATTAATAATCTTTTTTCAAGTTTTCGAGATTGATCTTGATAAGTGCTCGTCGTGCTCCGAATGTCTTATTAAGTTCATTGGCTGTCGTCTCGAGAATGGAGTTGATATTGGTGGATCGCCGGATCTTAGTTGTAATATCGTACAGGAGCCGGTCGAACTCAACTTGTTGGCGGAATTGTTCCAGAAGCCGGGAGTGGGCGATAATAGCCGCCAGGCTGCCTCCGAGGGTCCCAAGCATTTCTTCATCGTTTTCTGAATATGCATCGATTTTGGTACTTTCTACATTTAGAACCCCCAGGACGTCATTTCTATAAATCAGTGGAATTGCCATTTCTGAACGGACATGGTTGTTTATGCCGATATATCTCAAATCCTTGGTGACATCGTTCACGCGAAGCGGTTGGCGATTGGATGCCACCCAGCCAGTTATTCCGGTGTTAAGCGGGATTTTTATAGCAAAAACATCGTTATCCGTATACCCAATAGCGGATTTGACTTCAAGTGTTTTCTCCTCGCGATCAGCCAGAAGTATGGAAATCTGATCTCCGCCAAGCGTAACCTGCAGACCCTGAACAGCGCTATTAAGCGCTTCGTCGATGGTTGTGCTGGAGGCTGCCGCTGTTGTTACGTGGTGTAACAGACGGTGCTGGGATAATCGCTCCTGAGCATCGGCGAATAATTCTGAGTTGACGAATGCGACTGCGATCTGGTCGGCAACAATTTGAAGGATTTTTACAGTCTCATCAGAGAAGTCAAACGGACGCCGACTTTGCACGTCAAGGGCACCAATAATTCGGTCACCCACCTTAATTGGAATACCGGTTTCAGCGCGGGTTTCCGGCAATAGCGGGTTGGGGAGGTGGATGGGAGACCGGTTGGTGTCGTTGACAACCAGCGGTTCACCTTTGGAGGTGACATGTCCAATCACTGAGCTGGATCCTACTTTCAGCTTATGGCCAACGGCTTTCATCCTGGCGCCGACTTCTCCACTTGCTTCCCGGATGGTTGCATTTTCTCCGTTTTTATCGACAAGGAAGATCGCTGCGTGATAATAATCAAATTGATCGTGGATCAAATTGACAGACTTTTGTAGGAGGTCATCCACGATCAAAGAGCCAGAAACATCCCGGGAAATTTCTGCGGCTGTTTTAAGCTGCAAAGTGCGTTGACGGGCTTCGTCTAATAAACGTGCGTTATAAATCGCGCTGGCTACCTGGACAGAAAGGGACATCAGGAAGCGTAAATCATTCTGGTCGAAACGGTGTTCCTTTTCGGCATCCTGTACGATTATGGCACCGATCGCTTCGCTGGCCATGATCAATGGCACCCCAAGCCAGGACTTGGCGGATTTACCGATAACTTTCGCTCCCAGCGCGGCAGCCCGACGGTCAGTATCTTCGACAATCATCAGCGGTTGGCGGTCGCGCAACAGGATGGATGTCAATCCTTCGCCAAGCGGAAAAGCTTCGATTTTATCGATTTTCCCGTCTTCATAACGATATGGAATTTGAATGGTATTGGTTGGGGCATCGTAGAGTGCCAAAATAAAGAAGACATCGCCAATAGTTGTCCGAATTTGTTCGTGAATGATGCTGAATAAATTACTCAGGTCTGTGGCGGTAGCGATGGCCTGTCCTATAGTGGCGATGGATTCCATTTCGCGCAATCTCTGCTGTATGGCACGATTTGCTTTTACTTTTTCGCGGGCAATGGGAAGCAGATCTGCTAGGCTGATAAAAGGATCCAAGGTGGCGCGGTCAAAAGGCTGGTCGGATCCGAAAAAGAAGACGCCAATGGTTTCAACCGAATCGATCACAGGGATATAGGCACCGTGGACGCATCCGGAGGATTTCAACAGGCTTGTTATCTCGAAAGGGAGCCGTGAGTTTTCGTCAAGTTCCGTCAACACCAACCCGCCTGAATATTTCGCTGCAATGTCTGCCGGGGATACCTGGATTGCCCCAGGTGGCATTTGTAATGTAGATTCCTTAAGTTTGCCACCCATGGCTGTAATTTGAAATTGATTTCCGGTGATTTGATAGTAAGCCGATTGGAATGGGGATGTTTTCAGTATTGTAACTAGCGCTCCGAATATTTCCTCTTCGGTTTTCGCTCGGAAAATATCGTAGTTGGCTTTCTGCAAAGCAATAATGAGCTGCAGGTCAGTTTCTGAAGGATACTGGGCGATATTGGTTTTTTCTGCCATAGGATACTTTCTTAAATAGCTGGAGAGATTAACGCACTCCTAACCTTAATTCTAAAAATTGAATCCAATAATAGATTTGGAAAAATCTAGCCCCGCGCAGAGGAATGGCCCGCCTAAAAACTTCGATCCTCGAACGGTATTTCCCAAACGGATTCATTGTTAAAAATTCTGCGGATCTGGTCCGGGAATTTGTCCGGATCCAGAGGCTTACCAATAAAACCATTGAAACCGGCTGCTTTCGCTTTATTCATTTGTTCCTGGGTCCCCTCTGCGGTCACTGCGATAATGGGGATGTCCTTTAACCGATCAGACAGGCGGATTTTCTTCAACGCTGAATATCCATCTTCGTAAGGTAATCTTATGTCGAGGAGAATCAGGTCGAGGCGGGGGAGGGTATCCGCATATTCCACAACTTCATAACCGGATGTCTTCCACTCGCAATGGACATTGAGAAATCCAAGCAAGCGTGCGATCAACACAAAATTAGAGACATTGTCCTCCACGACGAGGACGGTTGCATCCTTGGGAATCCCTTTGGGTGCATCAGGACTAGCCGGTAATGAAGGAATTGACTTGGTGTTTTGTTTTCTGCCTTGTGTATCCTGGTCATTCATAGATTACCTCTTTACCTTGAGGTACTTTTCAATTTGCGATGTCAGCACGTCAATATCCACCGGCTTTTGTAAGTACCCATCACATCCGGCTTCAAGAGATCGTTCGCGATCACCCTTCATGACGTTGGCTGTGAGCGCAATGATCGGCACTAGGTTGAGTTCGGGTAAAGCACGCAGCTGAGCGGTTAGTGTATAACCATCTATGTCCGGCATATTGATATCCATCAGGATTAAGTTAGGAGCGGCTTCGTGGATTCTAGCAAAAGCATCTTTCGCATTAGCAGCTTCAACGACGGAATAGCCTTCAGATACAAGTACCCGCCGAATCAATAAGCGGTTGTCGGGATTATCCTCTACGTATAGGATGGTACCTTTGCTGTCCACGGTTTCCATTAAACAATACCCTCCGCAAGTAATTTTACCCTTCGGATAGTTTAAACCGCTATACAAATACCTTACAACGAATACCTTTATTTTATATCAAAACAAAAACGAGCGGATGGTCATTTTATAGACAATCCACTCGTTTGGGAAGCAGGTGATGGGATTCGAATCCACGATATCTTGCTTGGGAAGCAAGCGTTCTACCACTGAACTACACCCGCGCGCGAGAGGCAGAATCACCGTGTTTCGAACCAAAACACCGTCATTTTATATGGTTTTCGGCGTACCATGCCAGACCGATTTGGGGAGGCAAGAGTTCATCTTTGCACGCCATTCAATACCTAAAGTATATGCGAGAATGGAATTGTTGTCAGTACTCTGAAGTGTCGGGATATGTACGTTCATCGTCGAACTTCGCCGGCTGACAAGTGGAGACCGTAAGAAGATTCTATATATTTCCTGTGTAGAGGAAAGCCCTGTGGAACGAGAAGGATTATTCTACCAATAGAACGTCAATTGCTCATCGATAAGTTCTTACGACCCTAACTTCTTCTTGAACCACAGGA
>Ga0315290_10000543_pt1 | contig 24895 bp, 20 predicted proteins | sample YL17G12_0_MG_FD_203627 | JGI IMG/M metagenome (GOLD analysis project Ga0315290, IMG submission 203627) | Sediment microbial communities from Yellowstone Lake, YNP, Wyoming, USA - YL17G12_0 | ecosystem: Environmental > Aquatic > Freshwater > Lake > Sediment | place: USA: Wyoming | collected... | reverse complement strand
ATTTGCTATTGAATTCTCAATAAATTATGTCCGTTAAAAATCCTAAAAATGCCCTTGGAATCGGCCTTTGCATCGGACATTCTTATTTGAATATTCAGTAAGTACATCAACGTTTCCGTAACATACGCGGTCGGTAAATATAGAGTGTCTTATCTTACACTTGGCTGATTATGTTTGAAATCCTGTGCATTGGTTATGGAAGCATCTGCTTGATAACATAATACTTTTCCCAATACCTTCGCCAAAATTCGTGATTGTTCACGAAGCCCCTATATGTGGGGGTGTAAGTTCTTCAAAAACCACCATATATGGCGGTTAAAAAGTTCGATTTCAAAATTGGCGAAGGTATTGTTTCCATGAACCTATATGTATTCATCAAGTGGGTCCGGTTGGATTCGATGCCCTTTGGAGTACCTTCCAGCGACCAAGCATATTCAGGCTCTATTCCAGTTCGGCTACAATCCTGTGTCATTTATAGAGTAACTGTTAACCTTTGGTCATATTATCAAATTCAAGCATTGCCTTTAGACTCTGATATGCCTGAGTCTGCAAGCAGCTTATCTTGGTCATGTATACTTTATGCCATCGAAATATCTAAAGTGTTTCTATAAACCACGTTATAGTGGCATCGGCACCTTGATAAAAGACCCTGGTATCCAGCGTCAGTGCATTGAAAGTGTGATTTCCACCTCAGGATTTGACGCACCGAATGAGATTGTACAATCCCTATTCCACTGGCACCATTGCGAAGCATCCCGGCTTTTGCAGCCGTGATCAAATCACTGCGCTGTAACCCGGGTTTGATGAGGAGAATGAGATCCAGGAGCGTTTGTTCAGCAATCTGGCAGCTTTTTTTCAAATGGGACAATTCTGTTAGGCTTTTTATCAAGCGGAGCTGGTCAAAGATCCCATCCACGATCGTTAATTTTCCTGGCGATATCCAATTTTGAATCAAGGTCATAAGTTGATAGGGACATACAGATTCCGGTCCCTGGTTTTTTCCTGCTCCTGATTCCTGCTGCAATAATCAGCTCAGACCATGCAGTGCAAGGTCCCTATTGACATGTTTGATGAGATTATCTGCCCCCAAGTCAATATCCAATGAATACTCCCAGGAGATCAGGAATGTCTCACCCTTCTTATTGATATAAGCGTAGAAAGGATAATAGTTGCGAATGGCGAACAAAATTGGATTTCCGCTGCTCGGCAGGCAGGGATAGCCTGTAACGTAAGCAACGTTTTCTGGTGAGGTGACCAGTACTCTATCTATACCCATGGAGTCCATCAGGTTCATGAACTTGCTTTTATTAAAACCTGCTGGAGTGAATTTAACTTCCATGATCGCGCCTGTTTAGAACTTGCGTGTCCACTCCCTGGGCCAGCGTTCCACAACGACCTTCTTCTGCGTGAAGAACTCAACCGCATCCATCCCCTGCCCGTGCATATCGCCAAAGAATGATTCTTTCCAGCCCGAGAATGGGAAGAATGCCATCGGAGCTGCCACACCAATATTGATGCCGATGTTGCCAGCCTCCACTTCATAGCGGAACTTGCGCGCCGCCGAGCCACTCGAAGTAAACAGACTAGCCTGGTTGCCGTATTCACCGCTGTTAGCAAAAGCAATGGCTTCGTCGATCGTGTTGACATGCATCAGGCTGAGCACTGGTCCAAAAATTTCAGTTTTGGCGATCTCGCTGCCTGGTTTCACATCCGCAAGGATGGTAGGCCGCACAAAAGCCCCCTTTTCGTAACCTTTAATGCTCGCCCCGCGCCCGTCCACCGGGATGCTGGCACCACCCTGCACCCCAACCCCGATCAACTGCTCGATGCGCGCTTTGCTGCCCTGGTTGATCACCGGTCCCATCTGCACGCCTTCATCCAGACCATAGCCCACCTTACGGGTAGCAGCTGCGTCGCAGATCTGTTCCATGAACGAATTGCGCGCCTCGCCCACTGTCACCGCCCAGGATACCGCCAGGCAGCGCTGGCCGGCGCAACCAAAGGCCGAATCGGCGATGATCTTGGTAGCCATTTCCATATCGGCATCCGGCATCACGATCACCGGATTCTTGGCGCCACCCTGCGCCTGCACCCGCTTGCCGTTTTCCGCTGCACGCTTATAGATGTAGCGCGCAGTGGGAGTGGAACCGACAAAGGTGATGGCGCGGATGGCCGGATGATCCAGGATGCCGTCCACAGCCTCTTTTCCGCCGTGAACCATGTTGATCACACCCTTGGGTAGACCCAGCTTTTCGATCAACCTGAAGATCACCATCATGGTCATCGGCACACGTTCGGATGGCTTGACAATATAGGTGTTGCCGGTCGCAAGGACATAAGGCAGATACCAGAAGGGAATCATGCCAGGAAAGTTAAAGGGTGCGATCGTGGCGCACACGCCCACCGGCTGGCGCAGCATGATCTCGTCGATACCCGGGGCAATGTCTTCGCTGATCTCGCCCTTTGACATCATCGGGATGCCGCAAGCCACTTCCACATTTTCAATCGCGCGTCGCATTTCGGCTTTGGCTTCTTCGTAAGTTTTACCGCACTCATTGGTGATGGTGCACGAAATTTCATCCAGGTTCTCTTCCAGCATGAATTTGAGTTTGAACAGATACTGAACCCTGTCCTGGGCGGGAATATGTCTCCAGCCGGGCAGTGCCTCCTCGGCAGCTTTGGCGGCAGCCTGCACCGCGTCCGCACCGCACAATGGGGTGCGCGCCTCCAGAACACCGGTCGCCGGGTTGATCACATCCAGATATTCATTGACCTGCGGTTCAATCCATTCGCCGTTAATGTAGTTCATGATATTCTGCATTTCACAATTCTCCCTCAGGGATAATAAATCCTCACAGTGAAATCTGTGCGGAAATTAGGTAACAAATTACCGTTTGCGTATCAGTGCGCGTTTCACCGCGTTGACAATATTTTCCACCGCCAGTCCGCAGGCATCCATCAGACTCTCTGTATCCAGACCGGTCCTGGCAAAAGTATCGTTCAGGCCAACAGGCTCAATGGGGACAGGGCAGTTAAAGGATAATACTTCTGCAACTGCTCCTGTCAGACCACCAACGATGGAATGCTCATCTGCAGTAACAAGAGCGCCAGTTTCCTCAGCTGCTTGGATAAGCAAGTCTTTGTAAATGGTTTTGATGGTTGCCATGGCAATCAGACGCACATCAATATTCTCATCCGTGACACTCCCCACGCCCTAAAGGGACGGGGGCTTCTTGAGACAGCCTTAGAATAGTGCTTCTGTGCTTTCGTCTCATCGGGCGTGTCCCGCCCGATTCAAAATATTAATTGCAGCATTTACATCTCGATCTATTGCGAGTCCACAAGAGCAATCCACCCAACGATCTGCAAGCGTAAGATCTTCAAATAGCGCGCCACACGATGAGCATGTTTTGGATGTGTAGGCTGGGTTTACCTGAACCACATGGCGACCAGCTTCTACCGCTTTGTCGCTTATGCGTTTGCTCAAGTAACCCCAGCCAGAATCCATTATACTTTTCGATAGGCGGCGATTCCTAACCATCCCATTGATATTCAATTTCTCTAATGCAATTAGATCGTAGTTCGTAATTAGCTGAAAAGCCAACTTATTCAGAAAGTCCTTTCGACTATTGGATAGGGTTTCGTGCTGACGTTGCAGGGCAAGAACAGACTTGCGCCGATTCGCTCCGCCCATTGTGCGGCGTGAGACTGTGCGTTGAATGATGCGAAGTTTATTTTGAGCAAGGCGATACCATTGTGGGTTATCCACAACATCCCCGTCGCTTGTCGCAAGCAGGTGATGAATTCCAACATCTATTCCAACCTGCTTTCCCATTGCGGGTAATATCTTTTCTTCAACCTCACACGAAAAACAGGCGGTCCACTCCCCTGCTTGTTTCAGGATGCGGACGGTCTTTACTTTCCCTTCCATTTCACGATGCCAGCGGACTCGCAATCTTCCAATGCCTGCGACACGAAGCCGCCTGCCGTCCACTTTGAACCCATTCCCATATTCTTTCAAGCCAAAACTATCAAAACGGTTGCGGCCTTTGAAACGTGGATACCCTGGAGTCTCTCCACTTTTCACACGTCTAAAAAATGCTTGAAAGGCTTTATCCAGATCCTGGACAACCACCTGCATGATGTGGCTATGGACTTGCGCTGCATACGGATTTTCTTTGCGGTAATCCTTCACTCTCGCAAGTTGTTTGAATTTCCCGATGCTTTTCTTTTCGTTCTCCCATGCGTCTTTTCTTTCCGCCAAACAATCGTTATACCAATAGCGACAGGTTTCCAAAGTTCGATCTAAAAAGACCAACTGAGACTTGGAAGGGTATAACCTGTACTTAAAGGTTTTATTGATCACTACAATCCTTTTTGAGCGGCGATATATTTTTCGATGGTTTGTGCTGACACCTTCCCAACAGTAGCGGCAAAATAACTGCGTGTCCACATGGAAGGAAGTTTCAAAAGCTGTGTATGCTTTTTGCGAAGTTCAAAGGCAGTTATTCCTTTGAGTTCCTTCACCACATTGGACACTGAGTCTTGCGGCCACACTTGCAAAAATATATGAAGATGATCTGGCTGAATGGCAAGCTCTTTTATAGTCCAGCCTTTTTCTTCGCACTTGGCTTCAAGGATCTATCTACAATCCTTTGCGACCTCACCCACAAGCAAGCCCCAAAGTACACGCTTGCGCGGGAGCTAAAGCGAACAAAATCAAAACCCGCCTATCTACTCGCCTTGAAAGGTCGCTAGCTTGAGACGGGTTTTTAAGTTCGGTCAAATCAGTATGGGTCCGCTGCCACGCAAGTGAACCGGACGGGTCAGCAGCCAGACCGCCCAATCCGCCACATGCGCCGCAGTCAAGGCAGGGCTGCCGTCGGAGTTCGTCTCCGCGGTCAGTGCCACGCCGGGGGAAAGTATGTGCGCGCGGATACCCAACTCGGTATTCTCAACCCGGATCAATTCCATCAAAGCAGTCAGAGCATGCATGGCGACCCCGAAAGCTCCGTCTTGCGGGTAAATCCCGAGGGCCGAATCGGAGCCTATGGCCATGACCTCGCCATGCTTTTGCTCGCGGAAGGTCGGCAACACAGCGCGCGCCATCAAAAATGGTTCACGCAGGTTGGCCTCGAGCACCTTCTCCCAGGTCGTGACATTATGCTCATGGATTTGTCCCCCGGCCCAAAACGGCGAGACCAGAATCAGGATATCCAGACGGCCACAAGTGGCTCGGACTTCTTCCATCACCGATTGCGCCTCGTCGAGGCTGTCCAATGCTGAGATGCGAGTCCTGCACTCGCCTCCAGCTGCTTTAACCTTCTCAGCGGCCATCGCAAGCAAATCACCCTGATGGCCGCACAAGTTAACCTGCACGCCTTCGCGAGCCAGCGCCAGTGCGACCGCCTCCGCGATCTCAGTGCTGCCTCCGGTAATGAGTGCAGCTTTTCCATAAAGATCCTGTTTATCCATCATGCCTCATAAACCACACGACCGTCCGTCATCGTCAGCGATGGTTTAAGTGCTGCGATTTCTTCAGGCGGAATCTCGAAAAGGTTTTTCGGGAGCATCACCAGGTCGGCGAGGTAGCCCTCCTTAATTTGGCCTTTGTGGTGTTCCTGGAACTCGGCATAGGCCGCCTCCCGGGTATAGGCGATCAGGGTATCAGCCAGGGTCTGATTCTGGCGCGGCTGGCCCTCCAACCAGGGCTGGCGGGTGACCGCGTTGCTAACACCTCGCAGCGGATTCTGGGTAACGACCGGCCAGTCGGAGCCAAAGACCAGCGTCGCGCCAGCCTCGCGCAGGGTCTGCCAGGCAAAGCTGAAAGGCCAGCGCTCCCGCCCAACGCGTATCGGCCAGATGTCGTTCTCGTCCACCTGCATCGGGGAATGCAGCGGCTGCATGGACGCCAGCACACCCAGTTCCTTGAACCGTGGTGCGTCATCCGGGTGGATAAGCTCAATATGCTCGATGCGATGACGTGAATCGCGCCGGCCGTTGAGCGCCTGCGCGTTCTGGTAGGCGTCCAGCACACGCCGCACGCCCATGTCCCCCACCGAATGAGTGAAGATCTGCAACCCGAGGCGGTCGGCTTCAGCCACCATGCGCTGGTAATGATCGATATCGTAGTTGGCTGCTCCGCTGGTCGCGGGGTTATCTGCATAAGGATCGACCAGCAAACCAGTGTAACCTTCGATCACGCCGTCGATGAAGAACTTGACGCTCCCCGCGCGCAGCATTTCACCCTCATAACTTTGCTTCAGCGCCAGGGCTTCCTTTTCAAGCGCTTCGAGCGGCGTTTCAGGTGAGACGCTGTACGGGATGTAAATGCGGCAGGTCAGCTGCCCCAGGTCATCCAGCGCGGTATAGATAGCCGCCTTCTGATCGTTTCCGTCCATGTTGTGCACGCTGGTCACGCCCAGCGAGGCGGTAAGTTTTAGCGCCTGCTGCAGCAGAGTGCGCTGGCGGACCGCGTCGGGCTTGGGCACAATGTCGCTGACCACCTGGTACGCGCCGGGTTCGCGCAGCTCGCCGGTGGATTCGCCATGCTCGTCCAGTACATTTTCGCTGTTGGGGCCGCAGTCACCGCCGTTAAAGATCCCCACCATCTTGAGTGCCAGGGTGTTCACCCAGGAGGTATGCCCATCGAAGGCATTGATATAGATAGGTCGGTCCGCGACCAGGGTATCCAGGTGATGGCGATTGAGCGGTGTGTGTCCAGGTCCGACGTTGTAGCGCAGGCCGGTTCCGGGCAGCCAGGCATCGTCGGGATGCTCCGCGGAATATGCCAAAACAATCCTGGATAACTCCTCGTAGTTAGTCGCCGGCTCAAGCTGCATTCCGTCCAGATTATGCGCGCCATATAGCATGTGGAAGTGACTGTCAATGAATCCGGGCAGGAGCGTACCGCCGCCGGCATCGATCACGCGCGTCCGCGCTCCCTTGAGGGGTTGGGCTTCGGCGCGACTACCGACGAAGACGATACGGTTTCCTCGCACAGCCACCGCCTCTGCGGAGGGGCGGATTCGGTCGGCAGTGAATACACGGACGTTCTCAAAAAGAAAATGGGCAGGTTGCGGCATAGTCTCTCTATTTTTGAGGCGGCATGATGGTCGTCCCGGCCACCGCATCGCTGATGGCATCGCCGATCAGGTTGATGGACAGGACGGCCAGAAAAATCCCCGCACCGGGGAAGACAGTCAGCCACCAGGCGTGACGCACGTATTTCATCCCGGCGTTGAGCATGGCACCCCACTCCGCCGTGGGCGGCTCCGCACCTAATCCGAGGAAGTTGAGCGCCGCACCGGCCAGGATGGACGAGCCGATCCCCAGTGTGATCAATACCAATAACGTGCGCATGGAGTTGGGCAGGATGTGCTTGGTTAACACCTGAATATCGGAGGCACCCAGAGCACGGGCGGCTTCAACGTAAGTCATCTCGCGAAGGGTAAGAACATTGGCGCGCGTTAATCTCATGAAGGAGGGTACGAAAGCGATGCCGATGGCGAGCATGGCATTGGTGATACCGGGGCCGAGGATGGCGATGATGGCCAGCGCCAGCAGGATGTCGGGAAAAGCCATCAACACATCTGTGATCCAGGAGAGGAACGAATCAAGCCACCCGCCGAAGTAACCCGAGAACATTCCAAGCGATATGCCGATCAACATGCCGATGGTGATGCCCACCAGGCCCACGCGCAGGGAAAGCTGGCCGCCGTAGAGGAAGCGGGTGAAGTTATCGCGCCCGATGCCGTCCGTGCCCATGGGGAATACCAGACTGGGAGGTTTGAGTGCCAGGGACGGCGCAGTCTTGTTGGGATCCTTGCTGGTAAACAGCGGCGCGCCGTAGGACATGAAGATCAGAATGAACAGCATGATGCCGCCCATCTGTGCGCTGCGGTTGCGCAGGATCTGTCTGAACATGCGGGCGCCGGGCGAGCTCGAAGCCACCGGAGAAGAAGACAGTTCTGTGGTCATTTCAGGCGAATTCTCGGATTGACAATTACATAAGTGACATCGGTCAAGGTGTTGATCAGTACGTAAATCGCAGCGGTGACCAGCACCACTCCCTGCACCACCGGGTAATCGCGGCTATAGATGGACTGCACCGCCAGCCGGCCGATGCCCTGACGGGCGAACATGGTCTCGACGATCGTCGCGCCGCCGAGCAAATACGCCATCTGCAGCCCAGCAAAGGTCACCACGGGAATCAACGCATTGCGCAGGGCATGCTTCATGACGACCAGGCGCTCCGGCAAGCCCTTGGCGCGGGCGGTAATAATGTATTCCTTGCGGTGCACATCCAGCATGCTGGCGCGTACCATACGTGCAACCACCGCAGCCTCGGGCAGGGCCAACGCCAGCGCGGGGAGAAAGAGATCCCTTGGGCTGTTGCTGTTGGAAATACTTGGAAAGAGCTTCAGGTTAACTGAAAACAAAAGAATGAGCAGGAGTCCCATCCAGAAAGTGGGGATGGACAATCCACTGACCGACAGCCCCATGACTAACGTATCAAACCAGGTGCCTTGGCGCAGCGAGGCAGCCATGCCCAGGACACCGCCGAGACTCATCGCGATGATCATGGCGGCGACCGCAAGAATGATGGTACTCGGCAGCTGATCGCCGATGGACTTGGAAACTGGCAGATTGTTGCGGATCGAAGTCCCCAAATCCCCCTGTAGTGCCCGGGTCACATATCGCCCATATTGCACATACAGGGGGTCGTTCAAGCCGAGTTGCTCACGCAGTGCGGCTATTCTTTCGGGGGATACTTTCTGGCGTCCGAGGATGGACATGGTCACGTCGCCCGGAACAAGGTGGATGACAGAGAATACCAGAATCGAGACGCCAAAAAGCACCAGAATGGAAGTAAAGAGACGCCTGGTCAGGTAGGTGAGCATTCCGGGTTACTTGGAGAGGGTGATATCGTAAATTTGAGGATACCCTTCCAGGTCAAACTTGAATCCCTGTAACTTCGGATCCGTGAGATAGGATGTATTCACTGTGAACATCGGCAGGACGAGTGCATTCTGCATGATGATTTCCTGCGCCCTCACATAATCCTGCCTGCGGATCTCCTCATCGATCTGGGTGCTGCCATCAGCCAGGACCTGATCGAGTTCAGCATCCTTGAAATTAGTCCAGGCGCCGCCGCCAATGTTCTCAGAGTGGAACAGGCTGCGCAGCGGTGATGGGTCGGGACGGGTCCAGTACATGTACACCAGCGTATAGTTGCCTTTCAGCAGTTCGTCGTAACCCGCGCCGTCGTCCATGGAGCGGTACTTCACATCGAAACCGGCTTCCTTCAGGTAACCGGAGACCAGTTCGTTGAAGGCCTCCGACCAGGCGGGGTTGTCCGGCCAATCGAGGGAGAGCGTTTTTCCGTCCTTCTCACGGATACCGTCTCCGTTCGTATCTTTCCAGCCAGCCTCATCCAGTAGGCGCTTGGCTTCTTCCAGGTTGTAGCGGTAAAGTTCCGCGGAATTTCCATCGTAGCCCCAGGTGGTAGGTGAAATCACGCTGAAGGCAGGCAGGCCGAGCTTCTGGAAGGCGGTCTGCGCGAGTTCGTCCTGGTTGACAGCCAGGATCATCGCCTTGCGCACGTTGATATCATCGGTAGGCGCTTTGGTGGTGTTGATCATCAGGATGGCAGGAACACCAGGCTGGGCAAAGGTCTGGATGTTGGCCTTGCCGGAGTCCGACATGGAAACCGCATCCAGCGCGGGCGGGTCGCCGGCCAGCTGGACTTCGCCGGTCTCAAAGGCGGTCAGGCGGGTGGCGGCTTCGGGCAGAATACGGAAGACGACCTTATCGAGCTGGGCCGGACCCTGCTGCGCGTTAAATTCGGGCGCCCAGTTGTAATCTGGGTTGCGCTCAAGAACGATCTGCGACTGCGAATCCCACTGGACGAACTTGAAGGGTCCCGTGCCGACGGGGTTGCGACCAATATCCTTGCCGTATTTCGCCAGCGCGGTGGGCGAGGAAATGGCCAGCCACTGGCGAGCCGCGTCACGCAGGAACGTTGGGTAGGACGCCCCGAACTTGACCTTGACCGTGTAATCGTCGACAACATCCGTCCCGACATACTTGTGGTCATTAAATAGGGACTTGCCTCCGGATTCGAGCACGTCCGGGCTGACGATGTGATCGAACGAAGCCTTGACCGCGTCCGCTTTGAAGGGCGTGCCGTCGTGGAAGGTGACATCCTGGCGCAGCTTGAAGGTGAATTCCGAAAAATCCGCGTTGGGCTCCCAGGATTGGGCGAGACCAGGATGCAGGGCACCGTCGGGCGAGATCGAAAGCAATGAATCGAACAGGCTCTGCAGGATGAATTGCTCCTGGACATATATCGCATCTCCGGGATCGAGCGTTTCCGGTTCAATAGGGATGCCCACGTTAAGCGTACCGCCGGATGGGGCGGGTAGCGCGGTGGGAGCCGGGACTTCAGTCGCGGCCGGGGCCTGTGTGGCAGCCGGCGGCTGAGCTACCGGCGTGGCTGTGGCGGCCGTTCCACAGGCAGCCAGGATCATGCTGGTCAATACCAGAACTAGCAGCCAAGCAAATAAACTTCGGTATTTTGACATAGGTTACTCCTTTGGGATTGGTTTCTTTACGGATTAATATGGTCGATTATACTGGATTTACAGATTAGATACGGCAACATTTCGGTTGGACTCGTTATCAAGGGCTTGATTGATCACAAAACAGCCTCATCAAGAGACTGTTTTTCATTGAGCCAATGGATATCGCTCTTCTGGAAATCTATGGAATAGCTTCGACGATTCTCTAAACCAAAGGTTAATAAATTCTTCTACAAAAATTGGTCCAGTAAATCCATCATCTCTTGATCCCCGCCAGCGGGTGGAACCCAATCAACCTGTAAGACCTCGACCCGTTGTTCATCCAGGCTTATTGCAAATTTTTTCAAACCCAGATTAACCACAATAATCGGACTATGTAATAGTTCATCTATTTTCGTCGGCATGACATTCTCCCTTTACTTTATCAATTCACAGCAAAAAGATGCGGCTCTGGCATTGCTGTGAAACACGATCACGCCTGCTTCCTTTAGCAACTTTGCTTGTAACTTGAAATCCTGTGGGTCGCCTTCCGTCCCGCATAAGGATGCAATAACGGATAAATGACCGCCGCGTTTTTCCACGACCTGGCGGGCTTCGAGAATGGCATCCAGAAGTTCGCCTACCGGATCCATGGAGGCGTTGTAACCGAGGATGAAGTCAAGGAGAAGGACAGAAATTTGCGGGTCGCGAGCTTCGGTCAGGATACGTTGTTTACGTAGAGTCCCATCGATCATCGGGTGTGGCTTGCCGAGCGTAAATTCGTCCGAGCCCATGTCCACGAGGCTGTGTTCGATACTGTGCGAGGCATCTTGTAGCGCGTCTTTCAAGTCGAGTGGGGTATTTGAATGAATAACAATATGGGCGTTGCGAAAAATTTGCTGAGATTGATAACAGAATGTTCCGCCTGCAAACAGACCGCGCAGATATTTCTGCCCGGAACCCCAGGCCGTTTTTTCGCGCGATATCCATCCTAATTCTTCTGGGGTAAAGGAAGAGTCACTGGCAGCGTTTTCTCCCCCCACCGATTTTTTAGCCAATTGCACCGCCTCGTCAATCGTGGACGCACGCAGATACACCTCGGCTGTGCTCTTCGTTTCGGGATGTGTCCCCAAAAAACATCCAATGATGGGTTTAGTGGACAGCTTGAAACGCTCGATGAGTCGGGCAAACGTTTTCGCTCCCGGCGGTTTGGAGATCACAACGATAACCTTCGTTTGTGAATCCGCTTCAAGTGCATCCAGCGCGGCAAATGTCGTGAGTCCGCCGATCTGGTCGGATAGGTCATGCCCGCCTGTTCCGATGGCATGCGAGATACCCAACCCCGCATTATGGATCTGGCTGGTGAATTCCTGCAGACCAGTTCCGGCGGCGCCAATCGCGCCGATCGAACCCTTCCGAATAACATTTGCAAAACCGATCCCCACGCCTCCGATCAGGCTCGTGCCGCAGTCTGGTCCCATCACGAGAAGCTTCTTCTCGGTTGCGAATTGCTTCAAGGCAAGTTCGTCCGCTATCGAGACATTATCGCTGAATAAAAAAACATTCAAGCCCGCTTCGAGGGCTTTACGCGCCTCACGCGCCGCATATTCGCCAGGAACGGAAATCACCGCGAGATTGGCGTTGGGCTTTTGCGCTAGGCCTTCTTCCAGTGAATGAGGATTGGCAGTGGTTGCAGTTTGCACTCCGCCCAGCAAAAAGTCATCCAACTTCCCCAATGCTTCACTGACAACCTGCGGCATATCCGCAACCACTGCAACTACCAGGTCATTGGGCTGGGCGGTGTCTATCTGCGAGTCGTGGATGCCGATGCTGGCAAGCAGACCTTTGTTGGTTTCACTTCCCATCAACACCGCGTTTTGTTGGACACCGGGCAAGTCTGAGATACGTTTACTGATCCCCATTAGGAAGACAGAGTCGTAATACTGGTTCTTGCGAATGATAAAACCGGATGGCATGTATAATCCCTTTTATGCGCTATATTTTTTCCCGAAAGCGATCAACGCCTTCTTGAAACAATCTGCGGGTGCGCGCAGTAATCCTGCACCGATCTTCGGATAACCTGGGGATTTGTGCGCGATGGCGGTATCAATGATGGGCGTGATGTTGGTCTGCACTGCCAGGCGGACATCGATTCCAATAGGTGTACCCACGAAACCAAGGATGGGCATGCGATAGGTCGGGTGAGTACCAATGGTTATCTTTTTCATCTCGCGTGAATAGTTCAAGGCTTCTTCGGGTGTGCCTCCGACCAGGCTTAAGATACCGGGTGCACCACCGATCACGAATCCGCCCCAACCGACCGTCTCGGTAATAGCCGAATCGCCCATATCCAGCCCTGCATCTTCGGCAGAGTAGCCGGGCATGTAGAGTCCATCTACCACTGGAGCGGGAGCCGTGAACCACTCATCACCCAGTCCACTGACGCGGATGCCGAACTCAACTCCATTGCGGCACATGGCGGTTACGATGGTGCTGTACTCAACATCACGGGCAGGATCAGCAATGGCCTTCCCGGCAGCCATTGCCAGTCCTAGAAAAATCAGCTCATGATTGGTAATGTACTTAAGTGTGCCTATAACGGCTCCCTTGTTTTCATAGTCGGTCTGGGCGATGGCAACTGCCATGGCGTTTGCAAACAGACTGGAGGACGCGCTGTGTCGGTTATGTAACTCGTCACCCATTTGTAACGCCTTGGCGATAATCGGTTTCAAATCCAACCCACCGATGGTCTGCAGCGCTTCCCTCAAGGTCGGTGCCCACACATCCCGCCACATACGCAAACCCTGCAAGGCCTGTTCACTGTAGTCACCGAATTGTTGATTTCCCTCTACCTGACGGCAGAAGGCGCGATTTCCGAAAGCCTTGTTTTCTACCACCCATACAGGCGCGGAAGGTGAAATCGTCCCAGCCATTGGACCGACCGTCTGGTGATGGTGATTGGGTTCAAGGCGGATTCCACCTTTATCCAGCAATTTTCTGGCCTCCTCAGGAGTCTTAGCCCAGCCTTCGTAAATGGTCATACCGATGATCGCGCCCTGCTGCGCTCCGCACATGCGGTTCCATTCAATTGGCGGGCCGGCATGGGTGATCATCCTGTCTTTCATTCCAGGAATGACTTCTCCCGCGGGCGCGATATCCACAAGGACAGGCTCTCCAGCGATCAGTCGGCGAACAGCTTCTTCATTAGCTTTTTCGATTTTCTGTTTGATGTCCATGATATTCCTTTCTATATTTCCATGCTATTTGCAAACTGCAATGACGGAATCAGATAATGACTTCGATAAATTGTGAGCAACCCGACCAGTAAACCGGTCAGCAGGTCCCAGCCTGTGGAATGCCCAACTTGTGTCAAATGCGAAACGGATGGATCATTTAAATCCGGGTCTTTCCTGTTGATGATGCTATTGATGATGTGATGCAATGGAGCGATGGCGTGTCCGTTAGCGAGGTCATTCAATAATGTAAAACTGATCAAATTAGTGCGTGAGTGAAATGATTCCATGTCTAATGCAAAATTAGTTAAAAGCAAATCGGGATAATTGAATTGCACTGTTTTTATTGCAAAAAGCATTCCCCCTAAGAAATCATCTCCAGAAGGGGTCAGTCCGGCTCCAAATCCGATCAGTGCATCTGCGCTTTCGGATATTCTATCTAATTGATGGTCCAAGCAAATACGCGCCATGCTCATGACATAGGGGCGAGTGTAGCGCAGGACAGAGTCAGAAAGTTCAGGCACAAGGTCTGCAGGAGTCTCATGGTTTAGAGATAGGATGGACGGGATGAAAATTCCGAATCCCCTAGCGTGTGAATAATCCAGGCTCATGAAAAAAGTGTTAACTCGCGAATAAAGTGCTGCAGCGTTCAAGACCTGATCCGAACAAGGTTCGCGCCATTCCGTTACTTGCTTCATTTCATACTTAAATGTGTGATCAAATATCAAGGTGTTCCCAATTACTTGATACGGCGACCCGGCTGTTAGATTTGGGAGGGGCGAGGGCGTTTGTGCACCCCGTCTGTGCATCGGAGCTTCTTCGGTCGTGATCAAGAACAGTTCTCCAACCTCAGGTTGAAGATAAATGGCCTTTGAGAATGCTGCCAGTACGCTGCCACGCTGGGCAGGCGCGAGGCAATCGCGGGCAATTGTCCCTGCATGAGTGATTTTCGGCTTCAAACCGAAAGAGGAATTATTCATGATGGGTTAGGCACCGACAGAAGAACCTGCCGGTGCCCTGAATGGCTATGACTGTTTTACTTGGGACTGCCGTTCACGCCCTGGACGAACCAGTCCACCGAACCCATGGCATCGTCGGTCAGGACTTCACCTTCTTTGATCTTGACCTCGCCGTTCTGATCTTTGATGGGTCCCTGGAAAATGACCGTCTTTCCAGATTCGATGTCAGCCTGGGTCGTTGCAACAAGGTCCTTGACTTCCTGCGGGACATTGGGGCCGTAGGGGGCGATGGCCATGCAGCCGTCGGCAATGCCGCAGCGCAGGAAGATCGGCTTCCACGTCCCGTCGAGCACAGTGGAGGCCAGCCAGGTCAGCTTGCTGCCGAGGGTGAAACCGGTGCCGCTGATCCAGTTCTCGGGTGCGAACTGCTGCGCAGCGAGATTCTGGTAGCCGATGGAATAGGCACCGCGCGATTCCGCCGTGGAGATGACGGTGGATGGTGAGTCGACGTGCATCGTGATGACATCTGCACCCTGGTTGATAAGGGCGTTGGTGGTGTCAGCTTCCTTGGCGCGGTCACCCCAGGAGAAGGTGTACGCCACAGTGGTCTCCGCTTCCGGGTTCACGGACTTGGCGCCCAGTTCGAAGGCGTTAACGAAAGTGCTGGTCCAGCCCAACGGGAAGGCAGCCACAAAGCCCAATTTGTTCGATTTGGTCATTTTGCCTGCGGCCTGGCCCATCAGGTACCAGCCTTCCGGCGGTGTGCCAAAGAAGTTGGCAAAGTTCGGACCCATTTCCCAACCGCCGGCGTGTTCGAATTTGACATCGGGATATTTCTTCGAGAGATCCAGCGCGGGGTACTGGTGGTTGAAGGCAGTGGCGATGATCAGCTTAGCACCCTGCTGGATCATGTTCTCCATGGTACTGGTCGCACCGGCTTCATCGGGAACATTCTCAGCTTCGATGATCTTGACGCAGTCGATATTCTTTTTAATATCCATGACGGCTTCATGCATGGCCTGGTTGTAACCGGCGTCGGTGATGGGGCCGCCGTACAGCGCGCCGACGGTCAGGCAGGGTCCTGCCTCGGTGGGAGCGGCTGTGGGAACCGGCGCCTCCGTCGGAGCCGCCGGGACTTCGGTGGGTGCAGGGGGGGGTTCTGTCGGTGCGGGGGTGGCGGCCTGTCCGCACGCACTGAGCAGCATGACAGAGCAGAGGGCAAGAGCAACGAGAATGGTCAACTGTTTTTTATTCATTTTCTTCTCCTGATTTTGAAATTGAACTTATGGATGGGATCAAACAAAAGATGCAATGGAATGTCATCTCGATGAGCACCTCCTGGTAAGTGATTTTTGTCATTTCTATTCCGATCCTTGATAAACGCGCCCCAGACTGGCAGGCGCCGAATGCTTGCGGTTTCCACCCCAGATGATAAGAACCAATAAAGTCAAGACATAGGGCAGTGTGTCCAACAGGAAAGGTGAAATATGGACACCGCTGGATTGAAGCAGAAGCTGAAAGGCAACCGCACCACTGAACAACAAGGCTCCAACGATCGCCCGCAGAGGGTGCCATCTCGAGAAGATTACCAATGCAATGGCGATGAAGCCGCGTCCAGCGGTCATATATTCAGTCCAGTTCATGGTATAGGCGATGGACAAGTGGGCAGCACCAAGACCTGCCAACAGCCCGCCGACAAAGAGCGCCTGATAGCGGATCAGACGAGGGTCTCTCCCGGAGGCAAAAGTTGTATCCGCATTTTCGCCGGCGGCACGCACACCCAGTCCCCAACGAGTGCGGAAGAGCAGCCACCAGATAAGAAATGCTGTGGGGATCGACAGGTAGATGAGAATATCGAAACTAAAGAGCGAGGTGTACAGTTTAGGCAGACCGGAAAGTCCTAGAAATGGTATTCGGGGCAGGCTGGTGATCTTTGCACCCACAAATGATTTCCCGATCAACGCGCTCAACCCAAAACCGAAGAACATCAGCGCCAGCCCACTGGCCAGCTGGTTGGCCTTCCGGTGGATGACGAGATAACCGAGGATCATGTTCATCAATCCGCCGATCAGCATTGCGGATAATACACCCATAATGGGATTGCCCGTGATAACAGTGACCGCAAACCCGGAAGATGCACTGACCAGCAGGACACCTTCCAAGCCGAGGTTGACAATGCCCGAACGCTCATCCACCACTTCACCCAGGGTGATGTAAAGAAGTGAAACACCTGAAAAAATAGCGCTGGAAAGTACACCGAGAATGGCTAACGGGCTCATGCCTTTTTCCCTCCAAAAAAGTTAGGGCGAGCAAGCACTGCGAAAAGTGTCAACGCCAGCAGAATATTGATCGCCGCATATGGCAGGTCACGGGTTAATTGCAACATGTTGCCTCCGGTAGTGATGACGGCAACGACAAAGGACATCAGGAGGATGCCGATGGGTTCACCACCTGCCAGCCAACAGATCAGAAAACCCATAAAGCCCAGTCCCATTGAAAAATTCAACAGGAGGACGCCATAAAAACCGGATACCTGTGCCATACCCGCCAACCCGGCGATGGCACCTCCGATGCACATGACCACGATCAAATATCTTTTTACCGGGAGTCCATTTCGACGGGCGGCTTGTGAGTTGCCACCGATGGCGCGCATTTCAAGTCCCCAGCGGGTGTATTTCATTATGAACCAGAAAAGAATAAGCAGTGCCAGCCCGATAACCAGCCCCAGATGAACGCGTGTACCAAAGAAGGCAGGCAGGCGTGCCGCGGGGACAAAATTCGCTGTTTTGACCGTATCCATGGCGGAATGCCAGTAACCAAAGATAAGGAAGCCAACGATCTTGGGTGCGATCGAATTAAACAACAGCGTGGTGATTGTTTCATTAACAAGACCAATGGCTTTAAGGTATCCAGGAATAAATGCCCAGAGTGCACCGCCAAGCATGCCCAGCAACACCATCACCGGCAATAAAATCCAGGCTGGTTGATTTTGGAAGGTAAGTGCGCCCCAGGTTGCGAACGCTGCTCCAATGTAAAGCTGTCCTTCTCCGCCCACATTGATCAACCCAACTCGCGAAGGCAAAGCAACCGCAAGTGCTGTGAACAGCATGGGGATCATGGCAACCAATACTTCGGAGAAACCGTACGCGCTCCCGAGGGTGGATGTTAAAATATCCTTGTAGGACTGAATGGGGTCTTTACCGGTGATGAGCAGGATGATTCCGAAAAGGAAAAGAGCCAGCAGGGTCACCAGCAAATATCGAATGAAGGTGTTGAACCATGGACTGGAAAAGGTGGTGCGTGATAAAGACTTAACCATTTGAGACATGTTCAACCTTTGAACCAGTCATGAGATGACCTAACTCATAAATATCCGTTTCTGAAGGCTTAAATTCCCCAACAAACCTTCCTTCATATAATACGAGCAGGCGGTTGCTGAGGGTTAACAATTCCTCTAAATCTTCAGAAATGAGCAGAACTCCTGCGCCGCCTTCGCGCGCCTGGACCAACGCCTGCCGGGCAGCAATCGTACTTTGCACGTCCAACCCGCGCGTCAGGTAGGAGGCAATGATCAGGCGCGGGTCATGGGTCATTTCGCGCACGATAACCATGCGCTGCAGGTTTCCCCCGGAAAGCGACTTGGCGATGGTGTAGAGATTTAAAGTAAATCCCAATCTCTGCACAGTCTTGTCAATATCTGCTTTCACGGCTGCCCAATCCATTGAAAATCCGCCGCGTCGCGCATAACGACCGGTATCCGTCAGCGCCATATTTTCCAGCACGGTCATGAACGGCACCGACGCCATCATCAATGGATTCTCCGGTATGAAGCTGACCCCGTTCCTGCGCATGGCCTGAACGGGAAGGTTGGTCAGATCCTGGCCATGCAGTAATTTCATCCCTTTGATGCAGGTCTCCATGCCCAGTACGACATCGCACAATTCTCTCTGCCCATTACCCGATACTCCCGCGACGCCGACAATTTCCCCTGGAAGGATTTTCAAGTCGATTCCTAAAAGGCTGATTCCAGCGCCTTCGGCGTGGGTTTCAACCCCGCGTAATTCCAAGACAGGCATGGATGTTGATTCGTGCGTGGTTCCCTGGTTAATTTTTAATTCAGAAAGTTCCTTCTCGAACATCAACGTCACCAGTTTTTCCTCAGTTGCATCTTCGCATAAAAGCGAACCGGCCACCTTCCCCCTGCGCAGAACGGTGATGCGGTCGGCGCATTCCAGTACTTCCTTCATCTTATGGGTGATTAAAACGATGGCATAGCCGTCTTTCCGCAGGTTATCCAAAACATTAAACAGGGCTTTAACCTCGTGAGGAGCCAGGACGCGTGTCGGTTCATCCAAGATCAACAAACGGGCATCAGAAAGTAATAACTTCAGGATCTCCACCTTCTGTTGTTCGCCGATGGAGAGTTGTGAAACTAGCGCCTGATGGTTAACCTCCAGGCCGTAATGTCTGGAAATTTCATTGATGCGCTGGTCGATTTCCTTGGGATTCATTATTGCTTTCAAATCTGGCAGGAACAAAGCGATGTTCTCAGCCACAGTGAAAGCAGGAATCAGGTTGAGGTCCTGAAAAACCATCCCAATGCGGGCAGTACGCGCGTCGCGAGGCGAATGGACTGTAATCGGATTCCCGTTTAACAGAATTTCTCCGGCATCCGAGCGATAAAACCCGAAGAGAATTTTCATCAACGTACTTTTACCAGCGCCGTTTTCCCCAAGCAGGGCATGAACCTCAGCATTGAATATGTCAAGGTCTACATGATCATTTGCCAGAACGGTGGAAAAGGTTTTTGTGATGCCGCGCAACGCAATTATGGGCGGCTGGTTTTCCAGTGGGTTGGGCATGAACATCCTTCCATCTCAGCGGAGGTCAAGCAAACAATAAAAGTGGGAAAAGCCAATTGCGCTCTTCCAATTGACTCATCATAGATGTTCCATTCGGATTATGCAAGCGTAATAAGTGGGGATTTTCACAAAATCATTGAGTAGCGTTAAATACATAAAGCGACCTCGTAGTTTCTACGAGGTCGAAGATTATGAAATTCCTTATACCACTACTCGATCAGGCCGTTTTCGCGGGCGTAACGCACCAGTTCCACACGGCTACGCAGCCCTAGTTTTTCATATAAATTCGCCCGGTGACTTTCCGCTGTGCGAACACTGATGTTCAATTCTTCCCCTACCTGTCGATTGGTGCAGCCTTGCACGATAAGTTTGAGCACTTCGGTCTCACGAGGGGTCAACGCTTCTGTGGATTTAGGTTGAACCGCGGCAGGGGATGTTTCGTCGGTCAATAATCTTCGGATCAGGGAGGGGTCCACATAGAGGTCGCCACGCAAAATCGTGTGAATGGCGGAGATCAACTCAGCCTCTGCAGCATGTTTCAAGATGTACCCCCCGGCGCCTGATTTCAACGCCGCCCTAAGTAACGCCTCATCCTCGTGGATGGTCAGGATCAGGACACGCAAGTTGGGGAATTGCGTCTTGATCCTTCTTGTTACCTCGATCCCGTCTAGGTCGGGCATGCTGAGATCCAGAATGAGAATATCCGGTTGATTCTTTCCGACCAACTCAATCGCCTCGAAACCGCCGGTGGCTTCGCCGATCAACTCCATGGTGGACTCGGAGTTGATCAAGGCGCGTAAGCCGGTGCGCACGATAGCGTGATCGTCAGCGATCATAACCCTAATCATCGCAAGGCACCTCGGCTTTGATCGTGGTACCTTTTCCAGGCGAGCTCTCGATGGTAAATGTCCCGCCCAGCATCTCCACCCGTTCGCGCATCCCGAATAAACCCAGTTGCTCCTCGGTCATGGTGGATGCGTGGGTGAAGCCGACACCGTTGTCTTCGACAATGAGGCTGATATGTTTTTCTGTCTGGCTGAGCAATACATCCACCTGCCCTGCCTGAGCGTGGAGCACTACATTGGTTAATGATTCCTGAACTATGCGAAAAAGGGCTGTCTCGATCTCAATGGGTAGGCGGTGATCCTGTATACCCACTGTTTCGAATTCCACAGCCATATTATACTGGCGGCTGAACTCATGAATGAATTGCTGCAAAGTGGTCACCAGCCCAAGATGGTCCAGGCTGGCAGGGCGAAGGTCGACTGCCAGACGGTGAAGGTTTTTCTGGATCGCGGCGGCTGTTTGTTTCAGCTCTGCAATTTGGGCATGGATCAGGTCGGGATTGTTGGTGTCGCGTTCCAGCAGTCCGAGCTGGACAGTAAGCGCCGCAAGAAGTTGTCCGGACTCATCATGCAGCTCGCGCGAAAGATGAAGCCGTTCATCCTCCTGTGCCTTCATCAGGCGTTGGGAGAGGGCATGCAACTGGCGATTGGTTATTTGCACTTCCTCGAAAAGCCAGGCATTTTGAATGGCAACCGCAGCCAGATTGGCATAGGATTGGATGAGTATTTTCTTGTCTTCAGAAAAGAAATCCTTGCTCTTGCTGAGCATCTTGATCGTACCTATCGGACTGCCACTAAAGACCAGCGGAAAAGCTGCATAAGAACTGTAGGTTCGGTCTCCGGCCTCCGGAAATTGGATGTCGTTAATAGTTTCAATGAGGAAAGAATTCTGGTTTTGTAGGGTCGCGTCCTGTTCCCATTTGTTTCTTTGAATTGTGACTGCTTCATAGGGTAGACCATACGCGGCAGGCGGATGAAGCACTTCGCCATCATGTTTGGGAGCTTCGATCCAGGAGGCGTCTAGTCCCAATCTTGTCACTGCCAGGCGGCAGATGGTGTGATAGATACTGGTAATTTCGAAATTATCCAAAAAAGTTTTGGATGAATCGTTGAGTGTGGCAAGTTCATCGGCATGTTGTTGCAGCGCCTCTGCTGCATTGCGCCGCTCAAGCATAGCAGCAGCAAGGATCAGCCCTGTCAGTGAGACAACCGCCATAAAGGTCTGCAACAATACCAGGCTGTCGTTTAAAGACTCCTGCGAGAATGGCCCCAATCCATGCATGGTACCCCAGATGGCAATCCCTGATGTGATGAGGCTGGTCAACGTGGCGCCATGTTGTCCAAACCGCAAAGCTGCCCAGATGATGAATGGGAAAACCATGTAAATCAACGCCTGGTGCAGGATACCGCCAGGCGGAATGCCGCCAAAAACATACCATGTCATAAGAATGAGCAGGACGAGCAGGAAAACTCCTTCAACGTATTGGCGTCTTTGCATTTGGAATCGAGGCGGTGAAAACCAGACCAGCAATACGGGTGCTACAACGAGGGCGCCTAGCAGGTCTCCGATCCACCAGGTGGACCAGATCGCGCCAAACGCGGCCCAATTCCCATGTCCGGCCAACATAAGCGTTGTGGTTCCAATCGTCGCACTGATAGCGGTGCAAAAGATGGCAACAATCGCCAATCCCACTACATCTCGAATTCGGTCCAGGGTATTGTGGAAATTAACGAAACGCGTAAGAAGATATGCCCCTGCTAATGCTTCCAGCGTATTGCCCAAAGTTATCCCCAACGCTACGCCGAAATCCGCACCGGTGAATATTGATCCCAGCAAAACACCGAGGCTGACACCAGGCCACAAATCCAGTCCGAAAAGGAGCAGGGCAGCCAACGCGATGCCGGTTGGTGGCCAAACCGGGGACGTATTGAACTGCACATACGCCATTTTTAACCCCAGCCGCGCCGCGAGATGATATATCAAAGCCAGGCATAGGATTTTTAGGATGTAGATTGTCGCAGCCTTGGTTTTCAAGGATGCGTTTTTTGGCAGATGGCTCATACAAAAGATTATATGACGAATACCGGCTCTATAGGGTTTGCTGGTTATCCCATTGTACAATGACAAATATCCTCAGTTTTCCGCTTAGATTGAAATAACTCTCCCCAGTTGATGATTTGGACTTTTGACAAATTCAATAAACCTTGTTGGCAAAGTAAAACAAGGGATCACCTAACAACACCATAAACGAACCGAGTTTGTTCAGGCAGATGCTTTTTCATCACCGGCTGGCGGGTGCGACGTTCATCGTCAGCGGTTCTGGACGCCGGCTGCGTAAAATCGTCGACGATCCTGCCGCCAACCTGGCATGTATTGTTGTTAACGAAAGCGGTCGCACAGGCACCATTTATTCATCCTATCAACGCCGCTTTGAGCGTGTGACCAGTGAGTTCAATTCCCACCTCGCTGTGCAATACGACCAGATGTGCGCCACAGGGACAAATTTCCACGCCATCATTCACGCTCAGCCCGTGCATCTGACCTACTTAAGCCACATTCCACGCTACCGGGACGAGCAATACTTGAATACACACCTGCTGCGCTGGCAGCCGGAGACCATCATCAACCTGCCCGAGGGCATCGGATTTATCCCCTTCGAAGTGCCAAGTTCGCCGGAGTTGATGGCCGGCAACATCGCAGCGCTGTGCAAGCATCGCATTGTCATCTGGGCCAAGCACGGAGTAATGGCGCGCTCCGATATTTCCATTAAACGTGCCGCTGACCGGGTGGAATATGCTGAGACTGCCGCTAAATACTTCAACCTGGCGGTCGGTGAAATTGGCGAAGGTTTATTTACTAACGAGATCCTCGCCATCTGTAAAACCTTCGACGTCAAACAGAATATATTTTAATTTCAAAGCGGGCTGCCCGATGTTGCACAGACCTGTCTTATTTTCCCGAAAAGCAGGAATATATATAAACTTGACGCTTAAAAAGCAATTTTTACTATTATTTCGATACCACTAAGGGTGAGAAGAGGTAAAAAAACTCAAACCAACCTCGTGGTAATAATTCCACCTCTTATAGTACAATCGGGGTCATACGAACAACCTTTGGTTGTTCGTAAATATTCAGAATATATGTTATTTCCAGTCCTCTCTAAATTTCGTAAGTTTTGGAGAGCGAAGTCAAAGGAGGTGATTCAAAAGAATATTGTATGACGACAGCACGCCCCAGTACATTGGCATCTGAGACGCATGCTACAGGCAAGACAGTACCACCACAGTTTCACCATTACTCTGGATTGCTTATTCAATACGCCAACATATTAATAAATTAACTATTCAATTTAGGAGAAGAAAATGTCTAAAAAAGTTCTTTACAACCTGCTGGGTGTACTAGTGCTCGCATCCCTAGTTCTTGCAGCTTGCGGCACCCCAGCCCCTGCGACTGAAGCCCCTGCTGCTCCCGCGGCAACCAAGGCTCCTGCCGCGATTGCCACAGCTCCTGCTGGTAAGGCGTTGGTTGGTATTTCCATGCCTACCAAGAGCTCTACCCGCTGGATTTCTGATGGCGAGAGCATGGTTAAAGCCTTAAACGGCATGGGTTATGACACCGACCTGCAATTTGCCGATAATGACATCCCCAACCAGCTGGCCCAGATCGAAAACATGGTCACCAAGGGCGCGAAAGTTCTCGTGATCGCCGCCATTGATGGAACGACCATGTCTGACATCCTCCAGAAGGCTCATGATCAGGGCGTGCTCGTGGTTTCTTACGACCGCCTGATCACCAAGACCCCCAATGTTGACTACTATGCTACCTTCGATAACTTTGGTGTAGGCGTTATTCAGGGTACCCAGCTTGTAACAGGCCTTGGCCTGAAAGATGGCAAGAAAGGCCCCTTCAACGTCGAACTGTTCGGTGGTTCCCCCGATGACACCAACGCCTTCTATTTCTATGATGGCGCCATGTCTGTCATCCAACCTTACATTGACAGCGGCGATATTGTCATTCAGAGTGGACAAACTGGCATGGACAAAGTCGGCACCCTGCGCTGGCTTGCTGCTACCGCCCAGGCCCGCATGGACAACCTGCTGAGCGCTTACTACACCGATAAGAAAGTCGACGGCGTGCTGTCTCCGTATGATGGCCTTAGCATTGGTATCCTCTCCTCCCTGAAGGGTGTAGGTTACTGCACTGCCACTCAGGCATGCCCCGTTGTGACCGGCCAGGATGCAGAAGTTGCTTCCGTCAAGTCGATCATCGCCGGCGAACAGCGCTACACCGTGTTCAAGGACACCCGCTTGCTGGCCGCGCAGGCTGCCACGATGATTGATCAGGCTTTGAAAGGTCAGACCGTTGATGTCAATGACACCAAGACTTACAACAACGGCGTCAAGATCGTTCCTTCCTACTTGTTGACCCCATTT
>Ga0315290_10000539_pt1 | contig 24963 bp, 26 predicted proteins | sample YL17G12_0_MG_FD_203627 | JGI IMG/M metagenome (GOLD analysis project Ga0315290, IMG submission 203627) | Sediment microbial communities from Yellowstone Lake, YNP, Wyoming, USA - YL17G12_0 | ecosystem: Environmental > Aquatic > Freshwater > Lake > Sediment | place: USA: Wyoming | collected... | reverse complement strand
CTGGTCGAGGCGCGCCCGACGGCCGAGCTCGATCGCGATCGCGAAGTGCTGCTCGTCTGGTTCAAGCCGCCGGTGTTCGCGACCGCGGCGAGCGATGCGCCGGCTGCCGCTGCGCCCGCCGCTCAAACCGGAGCGGGCTCCCAATGAGGCAGAGCATGTTCATGCGGCGAATCCTTTACTGGGCCAGCGTCGCTGCCGGCCTGGTGCTGGCAATCGTGCCGCTGCCGGACTGGCTCGACCCCGTGCGCCCGGATCTTGCCCTGCTTGCGGTCGTCTACTGGATTCTCACCAGCCCGCGCATCGCGGGCCTCGGCTATGCGTGGCTGTCGGGACTGTTCCTCGACGTGCTGCGCGGGATGGTGCTCGGCCAGCATGCGCTCGGCTTCCTGGTGGTCGCGTTCCTGACCCATCGCCTGCAACTGCGCATGCGCATGTTCCCGATCCTGCACCAGGCCGCCACGGTCATGCTGATGCTCGGGCTCTATCACTTCATCATCTTCTGGACGGACGGACTCATCGGCCACGGTTACACGGGTTGGAACCGCTGGTTGCCGGTGCTGTCGGGAGCGCTGCTCTGGCCGCTGATCGTGGCGGCCGGCGATTCGCTCACCCGCCGGACCGGCTGAACCCGGACCGCGCCAGGACCATGCCGCGCTCCGTTCGTCTCAAGGACCACTGGGCCGAACAACGCCTGTTCGGCCGGCGCGTGATCGCCGCGACCCTCGTCATCGTGATGTGCCTCGGCGCACTCGGCACACGGCTCCTGTACCTGCAGGTGATGCGGCACGCTTACTTCAGCGACCTGTCGCAGGGCAATCGCATCCGCATCGATCCGATCCCGCCGCCGCGCGGCTTGATCTTCGATCGCAACGGCATCGCCCTCGCGCTCAATCGTCCCGCCTACCAGCTCGAACTCATCCGCGAGCAGACGCCGGACGTGGAGGAGACGCTCGCCAAGCTGGTGACGATCGGGTTGCTGCCGGCCGAGGACGTCGAGCGGACCAGGCGCACGATCCTCGCGCGGCGCAGCTTCGATGCCGTGCCGATCAAGCTGCAGTTGAGCGAGGAAGAACTGGCGCGTTTCGCCGTGAACCGCCCGGACCTGCCCGGCGTCGAAGTGCGGCCGCGCCTCACACGCTTCTACCCTCATGTCGGCATGGCCGTGCATGCGCTCGGTTATGTCGCGGCGATCAGCGAGCAGGACGAAGAGCGCATTGACGTCGCGAATTACGCGGGCACCACCTTGATCGGCAAACTGGGCGTCGAACGCAGCTACGAGGACCGGCTGCACGGCCACACCGGTTATCAGCAGCTGCTGGTCAACGCGCAGGGCCGTCGGGTCGAGCGCGTCGGCGTCAAGACGCCGGACCTCGAGCGCAAGGAACCCATCGCGGGCGATGACCTGTTCCTGTCCATCGATTTTCGCGCGCAGCAAGCCGCCGAGGACGCATTGGTCGGCAAGCGGGCTGCCGTGGTCGCGATCGACCCGCACAACGGCGACATCATCGCGTTCGTGAGCACGCCGACGTTCGACCCGAACGGCTTTGCGCGCGGTCTCTCGGTGCCCGAGTACCGGGAGCTCGCCGACAACATCGACATTCCCCTATACGACCGGGCATTGCGCGGCGTCTACCCGCCGGGCTCGACGATCAAGCCACTCGTGGCGCTGGCCGCGCTCCAATATGGCGTGGTTGCGCCCGAAGACTCCCGGTACTGCAAGGGTGTGTGGCAGTTCCCGGGCTCGAGCCACAAGTACCGCGACTGGAAGAAGGGCGGGCACGGCACCGTCAACATGCACTCCGCCATCGCGCAGTCGTGCGACACCTATTTCTACGGCGTGTCGGACCTGATCGGCATCCAGCGGATGCACGATTTCCTGGTGCAGTTCGGCCTGAGCTCGAAGACCGGTATCGACGTGCTCGGCGAGCGGACAGGGCTCGTGCCTTCGCCGGCGTGGAAGAGAAAGACGTTCAAGAACAAGAGCCTGCAAGTGTGGTTCCCGGGTGAGACGGTGATCGCCGGCATCGGCCAGGGTTACATGCTCGTCACGCCGCTGCAGCTGGCGCACATCGCGGCCACGATCGCCAGCCGCGGCCAGCGTTTCGAGCCGCGCCTGGTGCAGGCCGTGCGCAATGCGACGACCGGTGAAGTCGAGTGGTTGCCGCCGAAGCCGCTGCCGCCCGTGAAGGTCAGCGACCCGAAATTCTGGGACATCATCATCGCCGGCATGGTCGGCGTGACCAACGATCCGGCGGGCACCGCACGGCGCATCCAGGTGGGCGCGCCGTACAAGATTGCGGGCAAATCGGGCACCGCCCAGGTATTCACGATCGGGCAGAACCAGAAGTACAAGGAATCCGAGGTGGGCGAGCGCCTGCGCGACCACGGGCTGTTCATTGCCTTCGCGCCGGCGGAGGACCCGAAACTTGCAGTCGCCGTACTGGTCGAAAACGGACGGAGCGGCAGCGGCGTGGCCGGGCCCATTGCGCGCAAGGTGCTCGATGCCTACCTGCTGCCGCCGGAAGGCCCGCAGGCTGCGGAACCCGCAGCTGCAGGGGCCCCGGCCGTCGTACCCCCAACACCAGCCCCGGGGGGGCCGGACGAATGAGACGAGAAATCGCGGGACCGGGCTACTCGAGCCGCACCCAGCGCACGATCACCCTGACCGGACGGGTGCTCGAGGCGCTGCACATCGACGGTCCGCTGCTCCTGTCGCTGCTGGCCGTGTGCATCGCGGGGCTGGTCGTGTTGTTCAGCGCGGCCGGCGAGAATCTCGGCATCTTCTTCGGACAGGCGGCGCGCGTCGGGCTGGGCCTCAGCGTGATGACGGCGATCGCGCAGGTCCCGCCGCGGGTGATGCGCCTCGCGGCACCGTTCCTGTTCGCGATCGGCGTACTGCTGCTGGTGGCCGTCGCGGTAGTGGGTGACACGGCCATGGGCGCGCAACGCTGGCTCGATCTCGGTTTCGTGCGCTTCCAGCCATCGGAGATCATGAAGATTGCCGTGCCGCTCGCCTGCGCCTGGTACCTGCACGACCGCCCGCTGCCCCCGGACCTGCGTACGATCATCGTGGTCGGCCTCGCCGTCATCATTCCTGTGCTGCTCATCGCCGAGCAGCCGGACCTCGGCACGGCGCTCCTCGTCACCGCCGGCGGCGCGCTCGTGATCCTGCTCGCCGGGCTGCAGGCTCGCTACATGATAGGCCTCGGCGCGCTCGGGATCGCGGCGGTGCCGGTCGCCTGGCACTTCCTGCACGACTACCAGCGCCAGCGAGTGCTCACGTTCCTGCACCCGGAGACCGATCCGCTCGGCGCCGGCTACCACACGATCCAGTCGCAGATCGCGATCGGCTCGGGCGGGCTCTTCGGCAAGGGCTACATGAACGGCAGCCAGGCGCAGCTCGAGTTTCTGCCGGAGCGCTCGACCGACTTCATTTTCGCGGTGATCGGCGAAGAGTGGGGCCTGGTCGGCTGCCTCGTCCTGATGGCGCTTTACATGATGGTGATCGCGCGCGGCCTCTACATCGCGACCCAGGCGCAGGACACTTTCTCGCGGCTGATCACCGGCAGCCTGACGCTTACTTTCGCCGTCTACGTCTTCGTCAACAGCGGCATGGTCGCCGGGCTGCTGCCCGTCGTCGGCGTGCCGCTGCCGCTCGTCAGCTATGGCGGCACGTCGCTCGTGACCCTCATGGCCGGCTTCGGTATCCTCATGTCCGTCCACTCCCGCCGCAAACTGGTCTCCACGTGACACGGAAGAGTCCCCCGCCGGGCCATGCTGCAGGCTCGCGCTCGGCTGCATTGCTGGCGCTCGCCCTGGCCGCGCTCGTGCCGGTACCCGCGCGCGCACTCGACGCTGAGCGCGAGGACGTCACGGCTTTCATCACCGACATGTCGAGTCGCCACGGTTTCGACCCCGCAGCACTTGGTACCCTCCTGTCACGCGCTGAATCGCGCAAGCCGATCCTGGACGCCATGGCGCGGCCGGCCGAGAAGGCGCTCACCTGGCAGGAATATCGCGCGCGCTTCATCACGGAGCGCCGGATCAGTCGCGGCGTGGAAACCTATCGCGACCACACGGCGGCCCTCGAGAAGGCCGCGGCCAGCGGCGTGCCGGCGCAGGTCATCCTCGGCATCGTCGGGGTGGAGACCTTCTACGGTGAGAACACCGGCCGGCACCGCGTCATCGACGCACTGGCCACCCTGGCGTTCGACTACCCGCCGCGCAGCGAATTTTTCCGCGGCGAACTGGAGCAGTTCCTGCTCATGGCGCGCGATGAAGCGCTGGACCCGCTCGCTCCGCTCGGTTCCTATGCGGGCGCCATGGGTATCCCGCAATTCATGCCCACGAGCTTTCGCAGATGGGCCGTGGACGGCGACGGCGACGGGCATCGCGACCTCTGGGGCGACTGGCCCGACGTCTTTGCCAGCGTGGCCAATTACCTGCGGGAGCACGGCTGGCAGGCGGGCGAGCCGGCGATGGCGGCAGCCGACGTGACTGGTGCCGACCTCACCGGACTCGACACCTCCAAGCCCGCTCTGACGGAGACGGTGGGCTCCCTGCAGCAGCGCGGCATCAAGTTCGAGACCACCTTGCCGGCCGACTCACCGGCCATGCTGGTCGCGCTGAGCCACCCTTTCGGGTCCGAATACCGCATCGGGTTCGCCAATTTCTACGCCATCACGCGCTACAACCGCAGCCCTTTGTATGCCAGCGCCGTGAACGATCTCGCCGCAGCCATCGCCGCCGCGCAGGCCCGTTTTCTGCCCCCGGACAATGACGCGTCGTTCGCCGAATGAAGCGTCCCGACTTGCCCTCTTTCCACCTCTTGCAGCGAAGTGACCCCTTCATGATGAGATTCGAACGCACCCTCCTCCCGGCACTGCTCGCCTCGCTCGCCGTCGCGACGGCGGGTTGCTCGAAGAAGGACGAACAGCCGCAGACCACGTCCACTGCCGTCACCGAAGCAGCGCAGTCCTCGGCGTCCACCGCCGTTCCCCCGCCGCCGCAGCTCAATGCGCGCAGCTTCATCGTCGTCGACCAGGGCAGCGGCCGCGTGCTGGCCGCGCTCGAGCCGGATTCGCGCCAGGAGCCGGCCAGCCTCACCAAGCTGATGACCGCCTACGGCGTGTTCAAGGCGCTCGAGGAAGGACGCATCAAGCTCAACGACATGGTCACGATCAGCGAACACGCGTGGCAGCAGGAAGGGTCGCGGATGTTCGTCGAAGTCGGCAAGCAGGTCTCGGTCGAGAACCTGATACAGGGCATGATCGTGCAGTCGGGCAACGACGCGACGGTCGCCCTCGCCGAGCACGTCGCCGGCACGGAGCCGACGTTCGTGCAGATGATGAACGCCTACGCGAAGCAGCTCGGCATGACGGGCTCGCACTACATGAACGCCGCCGGAATGCCCGACCCTGAGCACTACATGACGGCGCGAGATGCCGCGACGCTCGCGAGCGCCGTGATCCGCGAGTTCCCCGGGCACTACAAGTGGTACTCGCAGAAGGAGTTCACCTGGAACGGCATCACGCAACAGAATCGCAACGGCCTGCTGTGGCGCGATCCCACGGTGGACGGCGTGAAGACGGGCCACACCGATACGGCCGGCTATTGCCTGGTTGCCTCCGCAAAGCGCGACGGCATGCGCCTCGTTTCCGCCGTGATGGGCACCGACTCCATGAAGGCGCGCGAAGACGCGAGCGCCGCGCTGCTCAACTACGGCTTCAACTTCTACGAGACCAAGCTCGTCTTCGCCGCCGGCACACCGCTCACCAGGGTGCGCGTCTGGAAGGGCGCCGCGCCCGAAGTGGGGCTGGTACTGAAGAACGACCTCTATGTGACCAGCCAGCGCGGCCACGTAAGCAGCGTCAAGGCGGAATTCGAGGTTCCGGAATCGGTGATCGCGCCACTTACGGCCGATCGTTCGATCGGCAAGGCAGAGATCGTGGTCGACGGCGCAACCGTGGCCGCCCACGATCTCTACCCGGCGCAGGCGGTCCCTGCCGGTGGCTTCTTCCGTCGCGCCTGGGACACGATGCGCCTCTGGTTCAACTGATGGCCCAGCCGTTCCCGACCGCCTGGCTGAACGGCGAGTTCCTGGCCCTCGCCGAGGCGCGGGTCTCGCCACTCGATCGCGGCTTCCTGTTCGCCGACGGCGTCTACGAAGTCGTGCCGGTGCACCGGGGACGACCGTTTCGGCTGCGCGAACATCTGCTGCGGCTCGACCGCAGCCTGGATGCCATCCGGCTGGTCCGTCCGCTCGGCCACGAGCAGTGGCTGGACATGTTGACGGAACTCGCGGCACGCGCGGGTGCGGCAGAACAGTTGCTGTACGTGCAGGTGACGCGCGGCGCGGAGCACGGTCGCAATCACCTGTTCCCGCCGGCCGAGGTCGCGCCGACGCTTTTCGCTTTCTCGAACCCGTTTCCGCAGCCCGCCGTGGAGACACTCGAGAAAGGCCTGTCGGCGGTCCTGCTGCAGGACATCCGCTGGGACCGTTGCGACATCAAGTCGGTGGCGCTGCTCGCCAATGTGCTGCTTAGACAACAGGCCCACGAGATGGGGGCCGCCGAGGCACTGCTGGTGCGCAACGGCGAGCTTCTGGAGGGTTCCTCGAGCACAGTGTTCGTGGTGACGCGCGGTCTGCTCGCAACGCCGCCGAACAGTCACCACATCCTGCCTGGCACGTCGCGCGACGCCGTGATCGATCTCGCCAGGGACTGGCGTCCTTGCGAGATCCGGCCAATCACGACCGCCGAACTCGAGACATGCGACGAAGTCTGGATCGCTTCGGCGGGCCGCGGCGTCCTCCCGGTCACGCGCATCGACGGCCGGCCGGTGGGCGACGGGCGCCCCGGCCGCGCGTGGTCGGCAATGTATGCGCGCCTGCAGCGGCACCTCGACGAGATTGCCGCGACGCCGGTGCTCGCCTGATGTCCACGCCGCCGACGCAAGACACGCTGCTCGAGTTTCCGTGCGACTTTCCGCTCAAGATCATGGGTCAGGCGACGGATGAGTTCCGCAGCCTGTCGCTCGGCATCGTCACGAAGCATTTCGGGGCGTTGGCGCCTGAGTGCATCGAGGAAAGAGCGAGTCGCAATGGTCGCTACCTCTCACTCACTTGCACCGTGCGCGCCACGAGCAAGGGGCAACTCGACGCGGTCTACATGGATCTCACGTCCTGCCGCCAGGTGCTCGTTGCGCTTTGACTGAGGCCGAGCGCCCTGACCAGTCGCGGCGCCAGCGCAGCAGCGACGTCCTCCAGGTCGGCGGGCCCGCCGAGCTCGCTCAACTGGGTCATCTCGAGCCCCGCGTAGCCGCACGGGTTGATCCGCCGGAACGGTTCGAGATTCATCGCGACGTTGAGCGCGAGGCCATGGTACGAGCGGCCCCGCTTGATGCGCAGGCCAATGCTGGCGAGCTTGCGGTCCCGCACGTAGACGCCGGGTGCCGAGCGGTCGCCGCGAGCCTCGATGCCCCAGTCCGCCAAGGTCTCGATGACGGCGCGCTCGATGCCCTCCACCAGCGTGCGCACGCCGAGGCCGTGCCGCTGCAGGTCGATGAGCGGGTAGACCACGAGCTGCCCCGGACCGTGGTACGTCACCTCACCGCCGCGATCGATGTTCACCACGGGAATATCGCCAGGTGCGAGCAGGTGCTCGCGCTTCGCGTTCATGCCCAGCGTGAAGACCGGCGGATGCTCGAGAAACCAGATCTCCTCCGGAGTCGCGACATCGGCCGCTTCCGTGAGGCGCCGCATCGCGTGCCAGGTCGGTTCGTACTCGACACGTCCCAGCCAGCGCAGGGTCACGGCGGCATCGACGGCGCTCGTCGTCATCGCGAGGCTCAGCCGCGGGTCGCGACGCCGCCCGCACCGAGGCCCGCGTTGTTGCGCGCCAGCGCCTGCTCCGCGCGATAACTCGAGCGCACCAGGGGTCCGGCAACGCACTCGAGAAACCCAAGCGCGAGCGCGTTCTCACGGTAGCCCTCGAATTCTTCAGGCCGCACGAAGCGCTCGACGGCCAGGTGATTGACGGTCGGGCGCAGGTACTGCCCAAGGGTGAGGACGTCGACGCCGATCGCACGCAGGTCGGCCAGGGTTGCGCGGATCTCGACATCCGTCTCACCGAGGCCCAGCATCAGGCTGGTCTTGACCAGCACGTCGGGACGATGGCCCTTTGCATGCGCGAGCACCGCGAGTGTCTGCTCGTAGGATGCGCGCGGGTCACGCACCGGGTGCGTGAGCCGGCGCACTGTCTCGACGTTTTGCGCGAACACGTCGAGGCCGCTGTCCACAACCGTCTCGACGTCGTCGAGCGAGCCCTGGAAATCCGGTGTCAACGCCTCGACCGCAGTCCGCGGATTGAGCGCCTTGATCTCGCGCACGCACGCGGCGAAATGCACTGCCCCGCCGTCAGGGAGGTCGTCGCGGTTCACCGACGTCAACACGACGTACTTGAGCCCCATCAGTCGCACGGTGCGGGCGGCATTCGCCGGCTCCTCGACATCGAGCCAACCCTGGGGGTTGCCCGTATCCACTGCGCAGAACCGGCAGGCGCGGGTGCAGACCTCGCCCATGAGCATCAGGGTGGCGGTGCCGGCGTTCCAGCACTCGCCGATATTCGGGCACTTGGCTTCCTCGCAGACGGTTGCGAGGCGGTGCTCGCGCACAGCCTGGCGCACCTCGTCGAAGCGCTGGCCGCCGGGCAGCGGCGCCCTGAGCCAGCCCGGCTTGCGCCCGGCAGGCAACGGCACCGCCTGCGAGCTGGCCTTGATGCCATCGCGTATCGCCGTGAAACCCTGCGGTGTGACGTATTTCTCGCCGCTGCGGCGCGCGGGGGCGCTGCCGGCGGGCGATGCGGTCGTGACGACGGGAATACCTTTGAATTCGCTCATTCCGGTGCGCTGCGGGGGCGGGCGAGCATTGTACGGTTTTGCTGTCGATCCGGGACCCGGGAGCCGGTGGAAGCAATGGGGCTGTCGGCGGGGGCCCGCAGGGACGCCGTAAACCCGTCCCTGGGGGCTCCGGCCGCCGCGTCCATGCGGCGGACGGCCCCGCGAACCCCCGCCGGCAGCCCCTCCTGGGCTCTCCGTCGTCGGCTGCCGGTCAGCGGGACGATCGCAGCAGACTCGCATCGGCGCGCGCCAATGTTGGCTACGGAGATCCCGACGGAGGCGGAGCGGAGCGGATTCGACGGGCCGTGGTGCGAGGCATGGACGCCGAGCCCGGAGCCTCCAGGGACGGATTCACGGCGCCCAGGCGAATCCGGATCCGCTCCGCCCCGTTTCCTTCTCCGAGTCCAGCTGCGGCTCAGGCCGAGTGGCGCGACGCGCTAGACGCCGCGCAAACGGCGATCCAGAGCCGCGAGCCGCTCCGGAGTCCCGATGTCGAGCCAGTCACCCTGGTAGAGCTCCGCGCTCACGCTCCCAGCGCGCGCGGCGGCACGCAGCAACGGCGCCAGCTTGAAGATGCCGTCCTGGCAACCCTCGAACAGCTCAGGCCGATAGACACCAATGCCGGAGAAGGTGAACCGCTCACCCGGCTCACCCTCGATCATGCGCCCCTCGCGCAGCACGAAATCGCCGTTGCCGTTGTGCGCCGGGTTCGGCACGAGCACGAGGTGCGCGAAGTCGCCGGTGCGCAGCCGTTCGTGCAGACGCGCATAGGGATAATCGGTCCAGACATCGCCGTTCAGGACCAGGAAAGGCGCGGGGCCCAGCAACGGGAGCGCGCGAAAGATTCCGCCGCCGGTCTCGAGCGGCTCCGGCCCTTCGTCGCTGTAGCGCACATCGACACCGAGGCGAGACCCATCGCCGAGCGCCGCGCAGATCTGCTCGCCCAGCCACGACAGATTGACGACGACCTGGGCAAAGCCGGCGGCGGCCAGCGCGCGCAGGTGGTGTGCAATCAGCGCCTGCCCGCCCACTTCGAGCAGCGGCTTCGGACGCGTCAGCGTCAGCGGCCGCATGCGCTCGCCGCGTCCCGCAGCAAGGATCATCGCTTTCATCAGTGGGCCGGCCGCGTGTAGCCGCCTTCGAGCCCGGCCACGACCGCCGGCAGCACGCGCCGTTCGATCAGCTCGCCGAGCGCAGCGAAGTCGGCATGGCGCGTGCAGGAGTTCACCGCGTACTGCAGCGTGCGCGGAATGTCGGCGAGATAGCCACGCTTGCCGTCGCGATGGCAGAGGCGCGCGAAGATGCCGCCCACCTTGAGGTGCCGCTGCACGCCCGTCAGGTCGAACCAGCGCAGGAATTGCGCGTCGTCGCGGCCGGTCTCGAGGCCCGCGGCGAGCGCTTGCCGCCGGAAATCGAGCGCCCAGCCGACCACTCGCTCGTGCGGCCAGGCGATGTAGCTGTCGCGCAGCAACGAGACGAGATCGTAGGTGATGGGACCGTGCACGGCGTCCTGGAAGTCGATGATGCCCGGGTTGTCACCCAGGCAGACCATGAGGTTGCGCGAGTGGTAATCGCGATGGACGAAGACCTGCGGCTGCCGGAGCGCGTTGGTTACAAGGGCATCCATGGCCGCGCCCAGTGCCCGCGCCTCCGTCCCCGTCAGCATCAGCCCAAGGTGCCGCGACAGCAGCCAATCCGCAAACAGGCTCATTTCCAGGCGCAGCAGCTGTTCGTCGTAGGGTGGCAGTTGCGGCGCGTGCCGGGCACCGCGCGACTGGATGCGCACCAGCGCCGCGATCGCGTCCGCGTAAAGCGCATCGGCCCGGCCCTCCTGCGCGAGCTCCGGCAGGTACATCGTCGTACCGAGGTCGGTGAGCAGCAGGAAGCCATTCACTGCGTCGCGCTCGAGGATCCGGGGCGCATGCACGCCGATGTCGCCCAGCATGCCGGCGACACGCAGGTAGGGCTCCACATTTTCCTTGTCCGGCGGTGCATCCATTGCGATCCGTGTGCTGCCGTCGGTGAGCGTGACCCGGAAATAGCGGCGGAAACTCGCGTCCGCCGAAGCGGGCGCCAGACCGAAGCCGGAGAATCCGAGCTCGTGTTGCAGCCAGTGGCGCAGCAGGTCGAGCCGCGGGTCGATGCTGCCGGGTCGGTGATCGTTCAATGGGGTCCCGGAAAGTCGGATGCAGGAAGTGGGGCGCAATTATAATCGTGGCAATGAGGAGGAAGCCGCTCGTCCGTACCGAAACAGCGCTCCGACGAGCGTTGAGCTCGCTCATCGCCGCAATCCTGACTGCCCAGGGGGCCCACGCGGCCGATCCCGGCACGACGCCAGCCGCTCAACCTGCACAGTGCCGATCCGCCCTGCCGGTCGATCCCAGGCTCGACGAACTTCGCCGGGCCGACCCGGACGACCCGCACATCGACGTCACCAGCGATTCGGGCGAGATGGGCCGCGAGGGCGATGCGACGCTGCATGGCAACGTGAACATCCGCATGGGGCAGAAGCTGCTCAAGGCGGACGAAGCCGAGATCGACGCGGCGAAGCGCAGCGCGACCCTGCGCGGCGACGTCGAATACCTGGATCCGCAACTGCACGTCAAGGGTCAGGGCGGATCCTTCGAGGGCAAGGGTGTCGGTGAATTCGAAGGCGCCGAATTCGAACTGCTCGACCAGTCGGTGCGAGGCGCGGCAAGGGACGCGCGGCTGCTCGACGACGGCACGATCGACCTGACCGGCGTCCGTTACACCGCGTGTCCGCCCGGCAACGACGACTGGCAACTTGTCGCCGGCGAGATCGCGATCGACCAGAAGACCCGCATCGGCACCGGTCGCCATGTGCGTCTCGATTTCAAGGGCGTGCCTATCTTCTACACGCCGTGGATCTCCTTCCCGGTCGGCGACCAGCGCAAGTCGGGCCTCCTGTTCCCGACGATCGGCAGCAGCGGCAGGAACGGCACGCAGATCGCCGTCCCCTGGTACTGGAACATCGCGCCGAATTACGACGCCACGCTCACCTCACGGTACTACTCGTCTCGCGGGCTGCGGCTCGACCCGGAATTCCGCTACCTGACCGAGCGCAGCCGCGGCATTCTGGACGGCGAGTACCTGTTTCGCGACGAGCAGACCGGCGATTCGCGCGGCTTCGTCGAGCTGCGGCACGTCACGCGCTTCGAGCCGCTCACGCGGCTCGTGATCGACGCCTCGAACGCAAGCGACGCGGACTATTTCGAGGACTTCGGCGTGGGGTTCGAGGGCACGAGCATCACGTTCCTGAATCGCCTGGCCGAGCTGCGCCACAACACGGATCACTGGTCGCTGCGCGCGCGGGCACAGGACTACCAGGTGATCGACACGCAGCTCGCGGCGGCCGACCGTCCGTACAGGATCCTGCCGCAGATCAGCGCCAACGGGCGCTGGCGTGACCTGCCGGGCGGCCTGTCCGCATCCTTGCTCGCCGACGTCACGAACTTCCAGCGCGATCCCGGCCCGGCCGGCATTCGCGTGGATGCGGCGCCGTCGCTGGAGTGGCGCATGGATCGCGGCGGCGGGTTTCTCGCGGCTGTTGCCGGGTGGGACTACACGCAATATTCGCTGAACGACGCCGCGGGCGGCTCCGACTCGCCCAGCCGCTCGGCGCCCATCGCGAGCATCGACGGTGGTTTCGTGCTCGAGCGCGCGGCTGGCGCCCGTGGTAATCGCCTGCAGACGCTCGAGCCGCGACTGCTGTACCTGTACGTGCCATACCGCGATCAGGACGACCTGCCGGTGTTCGACACGGGGTTGCCGGACCTGAACCTCGTCCAGCTGTTCCGCACCAACCGCTATGTCGGCAGCGACCGTCTCGGCGACGCCAACCAGGTGAGCGTCGGCATCACGAGCCGGTTGCTCGACGCCGGCAGCGGCCGGCAATACCTGAGTGCGACACTGGGCCAGGCATTTTACTTCGAGGCGCCGCGCGTGCGGTTGCCCGATGAGCCCGTGGACGACCGGTCCACCTCGGACACCGTCGCCGAACTCGATCTCGCAGCATTCAAGAACTGGAACGCCCGGTTCGGCTACCAGTGGAACCCCGACCAGTACCGCACGGAGAAATCCGATGTGTACGTGCAGTACCAGCCCGCGACCGACCGGGTCGTGAATGTCGGTTACCGTTTCCGCCGCGACCAGCTCGAACAATTCGATGCGTCGGCGGCCTGGCCCATCAATGCGCAGTGGCGGGGCTTCGCGCGCTGGGTCTATTCGATCAGCGAGAAAAAATCGCTCGACCAGTTCGTGGGCGTCGAGTACTCCTCCTGCTGCTGGGCCTTGCGGCTCATCACCCGACGGTTCGTGAGCAGCCGGACGGGGGCTTCGGACACCTCGGTCGGCCTGCAGCTGGAACTCAAGGGCCTGTCGAGTGTCGGAGTGGACAACGAAGCTTTCCTGCGCGAAGCGATTCGTGGATACTCCGCGCTCCCGTCCGACTCCCGGTCCTGAAATGCCCTTGATTCTAAAGCGTTTCCTGGCGCTGCTGGCGCTGCTCGGCGTGGCTGCCGCGGCCTACGCCCAGTCGAAGGAGCTGAGCTCCAGCGGGGTGCTGCTCGATAGCGTGGCTGCCGTGGTCAACGACGGCATCGTGCTGCGCAGCGAAGTCGAGAGCCAGATGCAGACCATCTCGGAGCGCATCCAGCAGCAGGGCCAGCAGCTGCCGCCGCGCAACATCCTGCGCCAGCAGGTGCTCGAGCGGCTCGTCCTGCAGGAAGTGCAGATGCAGCGCGCCGACCGGCTCGGCATCAAGGTCTCCGACGAGATGGTCAATTCGGCGCTGGCGGAAGTGGCCCAGCGCAACAAGATCAAGTTCAGCGACCTGCCGGCGACGCTCGAGCAGCAGGGCGTCGACTACCGCGCGTACCGCGACGATATCCGCAAGGAAATGACGCTGTCGCTCCTGCGCCAGCGCGACGTGCTCTCGCGCGTGTACGTGTCGCCGCGCGAGATCGACCAGTGCATCGCCAAGCGCAACTCCTCCCCGGGCATCGACAACGAATTCAACCTCGCGCACATTCTCGTGGCGATCCCGAACACGGCCACCGAGCAGCAGATCGCAGAGCGCGCAGCCAAGGCGCAAGGCGTCTACGAGCGCGCGAAGAAGGGCGAGGACTTCGCGCAACTCGCGATCGCATACTCCGACTCGGGCACGGCGCTGGAAGGCGGCGCGCTCGGCTGGCGCAAGGCCGGCCAGCTCCCCTCTTTCGTGTCCGACATCATCCCCGGCATGAAGGCCGGCGACGTGACCGAGCCGATTCGCACACCGAGCGGCCTGCACATTTTCAAGGTGCTCGAGGTACGCGGCGCGGAGCAGGCGGCCCTGGTATCGCAGGTGCACGCGCGCCACATCCTCATGCAGACCAACGAGGTCGAGGACGACGAGACGATCCGGCAGAAGCTCGTCAAGATCCGCGAGCGCATCGAAAAGGGCGAAAGCTTCGAGGCGATTGCGTCCGTGACGTCGGAAGACACGGGTTCGGCGGCGAACGGCGGCGACCTGGGCTGGGTCGGCCCCGGCACGTTCGTGCCCGAGTTCGAGCAGCAGCTCGACGCGCTGAAGGACAACGAGATGAGCCAGCCGTTCCGCACGAAGTTCGGCTGGCACCTCGTGCAACTGCTCGGCCGCCGGACCTACGACGCATCCGAGGACCTGACGCGCAATAAATGCGTCGGACAACTGCGTGAAGCGCGCGCCGACGAAGAAACCGAAATCTGGCTGCGCCGCCTGCGCGACGAGGCCTTCGTCGACTACAGGATGTGAGCATCGCGCGCTCCCGAGCCCGGTCGTTGCCGCCGACGATCGCCGTCACGACCGGCGAGCCTGCGGGAATCGGGCCGGACCTCTGCCAGGCATTGCTCGCCCGCAAGCGGCGCGACTGTCGGATCATCCTGATCGGCGACCGGACGCTGTTCCAGCGCTCGGTCCCGCGGAGTCGCGCCCCCGCCGTCCTCACTGCCTTCGATCCCGCGGCCGGCGACGTGCGCCGGCGCGTCGAGTTGTTGCACGTGCCGCTGCGCGTTCCATGCCGACCCGGTACGCTCGACGCGGGCAATGCGCCCTACGTGCTCGAGACGCTCGACGTGGCCATCGGCGGCTGCGCGGCCGGGGCGTTCCATGCCATCGTGACCGCTCCCGTGCACAAGGGCATCATCAACGATGCCGGCGTACCGTTCAGCGGGCACACCGAGTACTTCGCCGCAGCGACCGGTGCGCCGCTGCCGGTCATGATGCTGGTCGGTGCGGGCATGCGTGTCGCGTTGGCGACCACGCACCTGCCGCTCGCCAAGGTGAGCGCGGCCGTCAAACCGGCGCGACTCGAGTCGCTGCTGCGGGTCATGGATCACGACCTGCGCCGGATGTTCGGCATTCGCCGTCCGCGCATCCTCGTACTGGGCCTCAATCCGCACGCGGGCGAATCGGGACACCTCGGACGCGAGGAGATCGAGGTGATCGCTCCGGCGCTCGAGCGGCTGCGGCAGGACGGGCTGCGCCTGGAAGGCCCGGTGCCCGCCGACACGGCGTTCCTGCCCAAGCGCCTCGCGGGCGCCGACGCCGTGCTCGCCATGTTTCACGATCAAGGGCTGCCGGTGCTGAAACATGCCAGCTTCGGACACGCCGTGAACGTCACGCTCGGATTGCCGATCGTGCGCACGTCGGTCGATCACGGCACGGCTCTCGATCTGGCCGGCACCGGCAAGGGCGATCCGGGCAGCCTCCTCGCCGCCGTCGATCTGGCCGTCGAACTGGCAGCGAAGGCCTGCCGGACCCGCCGTTGAAGCACCACGCCAAGAAGCGCTACGGGCAGCATTTCCTCCACGATCCCGGCACCATCGAACGGATCGTGCGCTCGATCGCCCCCGCTCCGGGTCAGCGTCTCGTCGAAATCGGCCCGGGACGCGGCGCAATTACAGCTTCTTTGCTGAGCGCGGCACGCGTTCTGGACGTCGTCGAGATTGATCGCGATGTGGTGCCACCGCTGCAGCAGCGCTGTGCCGGTTGCGGCGACATGCGGATTCACCTCGCCGATGCGCTCGAATTCGATTTCAGCGCCCTGCGAGCGGACGGCCCGAGACTCCGTCTCGTCGGCAACCTGCCCTACAACGTATCGACGCCCCTGCTGTTTCACTTCATCGAGCACCTCGACGCGATCGAGGACATGCATTTCATGCTGCAGCGCGAGGTGGTCACGCGCATGGCGGCTCAGCCCGGCAACAAGGATTACGGCCGGCTCACCGTAATGCTGGCCCCGGCCGTGCGCGTCGAGTCGCTGTTCGATATCGGTACCGGGGCCTTCTCACCCCCGCCCAAGGTCGTCTCGACGTTTTTCCGGCTGCTGCCGCACCGCGCGCCGCCCTTCGAGTTGCGCAATCCGGGTTCCTACGCACGGGTGGTCTCGGCCGCCTTCTCCCAGCGTCGCAAGACCCTGCGCAACTCGCTGTCGGGACTGCTGACGGTCGCGGACATCGCCGCCGCCGGCATGGACCCGGGCGCACGCCCGGAAACGCTGTGGCCGGCGCAATTTGCCGCCCTGGCAGACCGTGTCCCGGCCGTGGACTAGCCACCATTGGTCGGCACCCCGCCGACCCCTATAATCAGTCCATCCCAGTCCTCATGTGCAGGAGTGCACCATGCGCGAATACCAGAAGATTCTGCTGTGCCTCGATCTGACGGACGATAGCGAGAAGATCACGGAGCGTGCCAAGGACGTCGCCCGGCGCAACTCCGCGGCGATCGTGCTGCTGCACGTGGTCGAGTACGTGCCGGTCGAGCCGATGGGCGAAGCCCTGCTGCCCGCGGTGCAGATCGAGGGCGAGCTGGTCGAGCGCGCCAGGAAGCGCATCGAGGAGCTGGCTACCAAGATGGAACTCGCGAGCTCGGAGCGGCTGGTACTGACGGGCAACATCAAGACGGAAGTGGTGCGGATCGCGCGCGAGCGCGGGGCAGACTTGATCGTCATCGGCAGCCGCGAGCGACACGGCATGTCCATCCTGTTCAACTTCACCGAAGACACCGTGCTGCACGCGGCGCCCTGCGACGTCCTGGCCGTGCGCCTGACCAAGGCGGCTTGATGCTCGAAGCACCCGCCATGCCCGGAGCGGACGTCCATCGGATTCGTGTCGACGTCATCACGGCATTCGTCGAGGAGCAGTCGAGTCCGCCGGAAGGCCGGTTCGTTTTTTCGTACACGATCACGATCCGCAACGAAGGCTCGATGGCGGCGCGTTTGCTGACGCGCCACTGGATCATCACGGACGCGAACGGCAAGGTGCAGGAAGTGGTCGGTGAAGGCGTCGTCGGCGAGCAGCCGCACCTCATGCCCGGCCAGGGTTTCCGTTACTCGAGCGGCGCAATTCTCGAAACGCCCGTCGGCGCCATGCAGGGCACGTACAGCATGGTAGCCGACGATGGCCAGCACTTCGACGCGCCGATCGCGCCGTTCACGCTCGCGATGCCGGGCCTGCTGAACTGAGCGGGCCGATGGCCGTCTACGCCGTCGGCGACGTGCAGGGCTGCGCTGCCGAACTCGACGACATCCTCGCGCGCCTCGATTTCCATCCGTCCCGTGACCGGATCTGGCTGGTGGGTGATCTCGTGAACCGCGGACCGCAGTCCTTGCAGGTGCTGCGCGCTGTAGCGCGCCTCGGCGACGCGGCGATCACCGTGCTCGGGAACCATGACCTGCACCTGCTCGCTCTGGCGCGCGGCCATGCTGAATGGCGCGCTGGCGACGCGGCATTGCGGCCGATCCTGGAGGCGCCGGATCGCGAGGCACTGCTCGACTGGCTGCAGTCGCGCCCGCTGCTGCACCACGAACCGTCCCTGGACGCAACCCTGCTGCATGCCGGCCTGCCGCCGCAGTGGGACATTGCGCAGGCGCGCTCCTGCGCGGCGGAGCTCGAGAACGCGTTGCGCAGCGACGGCAGCGGCGACTTGTTCGCCCGGATGTACGGCAACCAGCCGGATCTCTGGCGCGACGACCTCGAGGGCGCGGATCGCCTGCGCTTCATCACCAATGCATTCACGCGGCTGCGGGTGTGCGACCGCGACGGTCGGCTGCTGCTGAAATTCAAGGGTACACTGGAGCAGGCTCCGCCCGGAGCGATGCCGTGGTTTCGAGTGCCCGGACGCCGGTCGGCGGGACACCGCATCGTGTGCGGGCACTGGTCGGCGCTCGGCTATCGCGACGAACAGGGGGTGCTGGCCCTGGACACGGGTTGCGTCTGGGGCGGGGCGCTGACCGCGCAGCGCATCGACACGCCCTGCGCGCCGGTTTCGGTGCCGAACCGCTCGGGCGCGCTGCCCATCGAAGCAGACTGACGTTCAGCGCTGCGCAGGCGGCACTTTCTGCGCTGCAAGCACCTGCAGTTGCAGGTTCACGGCATTGAGCGGCAGCTGATGCGGCACGCAGTTGAGGCGGCTGCCGTTGACCTCGCGCACGCCCATCGGCAGGAGAACCTGCCGCATCAGCTGCTCCATCAACTCGCAATCGCCGTCCTGCACTTCGCTGCTGGGCGTACCCTCGAACGTGACCGTGCGCCAGGTGGCGGGGAACTGTACGGTGGCCTCGGCGGCTGCAGCAGCCGGCTTGTTACCTTGCGCGCGCGCGGCCAACTCACGGGTCGAGCGCTCGCGAGCCAGTTCGGCCAGCACTTCGGGCGTCGCTGCGCGCGGCAGCGCGGCGCGCACCCTGACCCGCGGCATGATTTCGGGACCGTTCATGTTGACGCAACCGCTCGTCGTAACCTTGAAGCCCGGCCGCGCACCCAATTGCTTCATGACATAGGCGACCTTGTCCTGGATGCCACCGCAGGAATAGTGCGATGTGAACCCCATGTACGTGAAGGCCAGGTCTTTATCGACCCAGACGGCATTGACCGCCGCGGAATCCGCCGCGGACGCGACCCCTGCCACCGTGACCAGAATGGCAAATAAGGATGTAACACCGGCCTGACGCATCAATATCCCCTCCCCCGCCTACCTTATACTGAGTCGCAGTTAATCCCTCAAAGCCGGTGGCATGCACCTTGGGGATCGAAGAGCACCTCCGCCATGGATACCCTCGAGTTCACCACCTGTGGCAGGCGCTGGCATGCCGATCTCACCAGTCCGTTGGACCTCGCGATCCCGCTCGAGTTCGACGGACCGCAACCTCGATTTTTCTCGAGCGAACCTGCCCGTGCGGTTCCGCTGCGGGCGGGCGCGTTCACGGGTGATGTCCGCAGCGGTGCCAGCTGCAACTGCGGCATCTACACCCTTGCGCCGCATTGCCACGGCACCCACACCGAGTGCGTCGGGCACCTCACCGGGGATCGCACGCACCTGACGGACATGACCCCCGTCGTACCGGCCCTGGCTGTGCTCGTCACGGTGACCCCCGGACCTCTCGGCAGCTCGCGCGAGGACGGGCCGGAAGTCTGTGATCCTGCGGATCCAGTCATCACCCGGGACGACCTCGCCGTCGCGGTCTCGCGCTGGTTGCTTGATCCGTGGACGGCGCTCGTCGTGCGCACGCTGCCCAACGACCCGGCCAGGCGCCACCGGCAGTATGGCGGCCCCGCCCCCGCCCCCTATTTCACGCCCGATGCAATGCGGTGGATCGTCGAACACGAGGTGACGTCGCTGGTGGTCGATCTCCCGAGCCTGGATCGCGCCGACGACGGCGGCGCACTCGCCGCCCACCGCATTTACTGGGGACTGCCGCGCGGCGCCCTCGAGGCGCGCCAGGCCCGGCGCGGCCGGGCGCTCGTCACCGAGCTTGCTTACGTCGCAGAGACGGTGGCAGATGGTCTCTACCTGCTCGACCTGCAGGTCCCCGCCTTTGCCGCTGACGCTGCGCCGAGCCGGCCGGTGCTGTATTCCGTCGTTGAGGCCGCAGCGCCTTGAGACCGGACCGCGACCACGCCCACCTTTGCGGTCACTCGCTCGGCGCGCATGGCCGGCAGCTCAGCGACCCGCCGGTGCGCGCCACGACACCCGTCGCCGCCTCCCTTGACCGGACCGGGCCCGTGAGCCCGCGCCAGAATGCGCGCAGCACATTCATCGCGTTCGTCGGGACCTTGCCGTAATGACCCACGTGGCCGGTGTCGCTTTCTTCGCGACGGGGCTCGGCGTCTGCGGGGTCGCGTGGAATCGTCGCGGCATCTCCGGGTTGCAACTGCCCGAGGCCCGCGCCGCCGCGACGCGCAGGCGCCTGCGGGCGCGCTTTCCGGAGTCGCACGAGGCAGTGCCGCCTGAATCGGTGCAGCAGGCGATCGACAAGGTCGTCGCGCTCTTGGGCGGCAGCAAACCCGACTTGTCGTCCGTCGCTCTCGACCTGGAGGGCGTGCCGGATTTCGACCGCCGCGTTTATGAGATCGCTCGCCGCGTGCCGCCCGGGGCGACGACCACGTACGGCGCGATCGCCGGGACGCTCGGTGAACCCGGCTCAGCGCGCGCCGTCGGGCAGGCACTGGGACGCAATCCATTTCCCATCGTCGTGCCTTGTCACCGCGTGCTCGCGACCGGCGGGCGGCTGGGAGGCTTTTCCGCCGGCGGGGGAGTGTCGACCAAGCTGAAGATGCTGGCCATCGAAGGCGCTGACGTGGCGAGACAGCGCGGCCTGTTCGACTGATCACCCGCTGCAGGAACCGCCCTCGCCCGGGCTGACGCCCAACCTCTCCCGCAAGCGGGAGAGGTGTGGATCACGTGACGCGACGAAGTTCCAGGAAACTGTAATCGAAACCGTGCCGCTCGTCGGCGAGGTGATCTTCGCAGCCGGTCTGCGTCCAGTGCGCGGCATCGAGCGACGGGAAAAACGTGTCCGCCGGAACTACTGCGTGCACCCGCGTGAGGTGAATCACCCCGGCAAGCGGCAAGACCAGCCGGTAAATCTCCGCGCCGCCGATCACGCAGATTTCAGCGGCGCTCCCTGCCGCGGCCAGGGCGCCCGCGAGCGATGCAACCACCGTGGCGCCCGCGGCGGGCAGGCCGGACTGCCGGGTGATCACGATATTCTGCCGTCCCGGCAGCGGCCTGCCGATCGATTCCCACGTTTTGCGTCCCATGACGATGGGTTTGCCCATTGTCAGCGCCTTGAACCGCTGCAAGTCGTCCGGCAGGCGCCATGGCAGACGGCCGTCGCGGCCGATCGCGCCGCGCTCGTCCGTCGCCACCACGATGGAAACGAGCGCCACCCGGGCCGTCTCAGCGCTCGCTCGCCCTGGCCTTGGCGCCCTTCTTCCGGTCGAGCGGCGTCACATCCAGCATCGTGCCGCGGCACTGAGGCGCGCCGCAGCGGCACGCATACAGCTTGAGTTCGTCGGGATCGTCCGTGCTTTCCCAGGTCAGCTGGTAGTCGTAGCCGAGTTCATCGCCCGGCTGGATCGTGCGGATGGCGTCGATGAAGACGCGCTTGTCCTCGATGATGGTCTCGCAGTTCGCATGGCACGAATGGTTGATGAAACGCGCGGCGTTGCCGCCCACGCCAGCGTCGATGCAGGTATCGTCGTCCACGACGAACAGGAACGTGTGGCCGTCGTCGCTCCCCTTCTCGTCGTAGCGGTCATCCGCGACCTCGTGCGAGATGCGCTCGCCGATGTACTCGATGACGCGCGTGCCCTTGCGAATGCGGCGGATCGCGTACACGCCGCGACCATGAATGCGCGAGCGACGCGCTTCGAACATCGGCTCGGCCTTCGTCGCAGCCTTCTTCGTGCTCTTGGCGCGGCGCATGTGCGCGTGGTGTGGCGCTTTCCCGGACTTCGCCGGCTTCTTCTGCTTTGCTTTTTTCATACGGCGATGGGGGCCTTGATGGACGGGTGAGCATGGTAGCCCGCGAACTCGAAGTCTTCGAACCGGTAGCCGAAGATCGAGTCGGGGCGCCGCTTGATCTCGAGACGGGGCAGCGGCAGCGGCTCACGGGAAAGCTGCAGCTGCGCCTGCTCGCAATGATTGAGGTACAGGTGGCAGTCGCCGCCCGTCCAGATGAAATCGCCGACGCCGAGATCGCATTGCTGCGCGACCATGTGCGTGAGGAGCGCGTAGCTCGCGATGTTGAACGGCACGCCGAGGAAGACATCGGCACTGCGCTGGTACAGCTGACAGGAGAGCCGTCCGTCGGCGACATAGAACTGGAACAAGGCGTGGCAGGGCGTCAGCGCCATCTTCTCCAGCTCGCCCACGTTCCACGCATTGACGAGGATGCGGCGGGAATCCGGGTCGCGACGGATCAGATCGCATGCGCGCGTGATCTGGTCGATGCTGCGGCCGTCGGCGGCCTGCCACGCCCGCCATTGCACGCCGTAGACCGGCCCAAGCTCGCCGTTCTCGTCCGCCCACTCGTCCCAGATCGTCACGCCGTGCTCGCGCAGGTAGCGGACGTTCGTCTCGCCGCGCAGGAACCAGAGCAGTTCGTGCACGATGGACTTGAGGTGCAGCTTCTTGGTGGTGACCAGCGGGAAGCCTTCGGCCAGGTCGAAGCGCATCTGCCAGCCGAAGATCGCAAGCGTGCCGGTACCGGTCCGGTCCCCCTTCGTCGCGCCGCGCGCGAGCACGTTGCCAAGCAGGTCGAGGTACTGGCGCATGGCTCAGATCTTGAAATTGCCGGAGCGCTCGTTGCGGCGATACGCCACGACGAGCATTGCGATCCCGGCCAGGATCATCGGAGTCGAGAGGATCTGGCCCATCGTCACCCAGTCCAGGATCAGGTAACCGCGATTCGCGTCAGGCACGCGGACGAATTCGACCGCGAACCGGAACACGCCGTAGCACAGCAGAAAAAGGCCCGACGGCGCCCAGCGCGGCCGCGGCGTCGAGGTGAACCACCCGATGATCACGAAGAGCGCGAGGCCTTCCAGCGTGGCTTCGTACAACTGCGAGGGATGCAGCGCCTTGCCATCGACGACGACGGCCCATGGGACGTCGGTCGCCTTGCCCCAGAGTTCGCCGTTGATGAAATTGCCGATCCGCCCGGCGCCGAAACCGATGGCCGGCAGCGGCGCCGTGAAATCGAAGACATCCCCGACATGCCTGGCGCGGCGTTGCGCGAACATGCCGAGCGCAACCAGCACGCCGATCAACCCGCCGTGGAAGGACATGCCGCCTTCCCAGATCCTGAGCACGCTCAGCGGCTCCGTGAAGATGCGTTCGGTGCCGTAGAAGAGCATCCAGCCGAGCCGACCGCCGAGAATCACGCCGACGGCACAGTAGAAAATGAGGTCGTCTACCTCGACCGGCGTCCAGCTCGAGCCCGGCTGCGCGGCGCGGCGGCGTGCCAGCCACCAGCCGCCGAGGAACCCCAGCAGGTACATGAGCCCGTACCAGTGCACGTGCACGGGCCCGATCGAAAACGCAACGGGGTCGGGATGAGGGTAAACGAACATGGGGTCGCTATTTTACCTGCCGGTCGTCTCAGGCGCCGCCCCGGATGGCGATATCGGACAAGGGGGCGCCCGCCGGCCGTGTCTCAATCGTGCACGACCCGGCAGAAAAGGGATTTCAGGTAACGCGTCTCGGGGATGGCAGGGTGAAGCGGGTGGTCCGGCGCGTGCCCGCCGACCTCGACGACCTGCGCGAACCGTCCAAGGTGCCGCGCGGCCTGCTGCACGGTGGCGATCAGGTCGTCCTGCGCCAGATGATGCGAACACGAGCAGGAGATCAGGATGCCGTCCCGCGGCAACAGCTGCATCGCCAGCTGGTTCAACTTGCGGTAGGCAGCCTGGCCCTTCGGGATGTCCTTGCGGCGCTTGATGAAGGCCGGCGGGTCGAGGATGACGACGTCGAATTTCTCGGCTGCCTCGCGCAGGGCCGCCAGCGCGTCGAAAGCATCGTCGCGCAGCGTGCGGATCGCGAGACCGTTATCCGCCGCCGTGCGGTTCAGGATCTCGAGCGCCAACGCGGACGAGTCCACGCAGACCACTTCGCTCGCACCGGCCTTGGCAGCCGCGAGACCCCAGGCACCGAGATAGCTGAACACGTCGAGCACGCGTGCGCCGCGGACGTACTTCAGCGCCGCGCGCCGGTTCGTCGCCTGGTCGTAGAACCAGCCGGTCTTTTGTCCCGTGCCGATCGGCACTTCGAAGCGCACGTCGTTCTCCACGACCCAGGTCCTGTCGATCGCCAGCCCGGCAGCGGTCTCGACATAGGACGGTAGCCCCTCGAGCTCGCGCGCGCCCGAATCGTTCTTCCAGATCACCGCGCTCGGGCCAATCACCTGGTCGAGCGCGGCGAGTATCCCGGCCTTCATCGCTTCCATGCCAGCCGTGCCGATCTGTCCGACGATTACGTCGCCGTAACGGTCGAGCACGAGCCCCGGCAGGCCGTCGGACTCGCCGTACACCAGGCGGTAGAACGGCGTCGCGTACAGCCGCTCGCGCAGGGCCAGCGCCACCTGCAAGCGGTGCACGAACAAGGGCTTGCCCGGCGGGTACAGCGGGTCGCGGCCGAGCACGCGCGCGCAGATGAGCGCGTGCGGATTCACGTACGCGTAACCGAGGAATCGGTCCTTGTCGCCGATCACGCGGCAGTGCGCACCGCTGGCGAAGCCCGTGAGCGGCGTGCGTGCCGTGTCCACCTCGTTGCTGAAAATCCAGAGGTGACCCGCAGCGATGCGGCGGTCCTCGCGATGCTTGAGCCGCAGCTCGGGCAGGGCGCCCGAAGTGTCAGGCGCCGCGGATCGGGTCATCATGGGTGAATCCGCCGGCGATCGGCAGCCTTCCGTTATAGTGCCGCCATTCTATCCGACGCCCTCTCCTGCCATGCAGCAAAACAGCCCGCGAGCCCGGCGCAACCATCTTGCCAGCGAGACCAGTCCCTACCTGCGGCAGCACGCGGACAATCCCGTCGATTGGTATCCCTGGTCACCCGAGGCGCTGGCGAAGGCTCGCGCCGAAAACAAGCCGATCCTGCTCTCGATCGGCTACTCCGCCTGCCACTGGTGCCACGTCATGGCCCACGAATCGTTCGAGGACCCGGTGACCGCCGCGCTCATGAACGAGCTGTTCGTGAACATCAAGGTCGATCGTGAAGAGCGACCGGACCTCGATCGCATCTAC
>Ga0315290_10000534_pt1 | contig 25027 bp, 10 predicted proteins | sample YL17G12_0_MG_FD_203627 | JGI IMG/M metagenome (GOLD analysis project Ga0315290, IMG submission 203627) | Sediment microbial communities from Yellowstone Lake, YNP, Wyoming, USA - YL17G12_0 | ecosystem: Environmental > Aquatic > Freshwater > Lake > Sediment | place: USA: Wyoming | collected... | reverse complement strand
AGGTGGGGGTCAGGGAAGAAAAGAGGGGGGAGTTGGAAGGCATGCGAACTTGAGGGGGAGTGGAGTTGGAGGGAGCGCGAACTTGGAGGGGGACGTGAGCTTGAGGGGAGAGTGGACTTGAGGGGAGCGCGAACCGGCGGGCGAGATTTGCAGAGCAGACGTTGATGTGGTTGGTGAGTCGGTTAGTTGAGTTTGGGGCGCGAAAAAAATTAGCTGGGGAGATTGTCGAGGATAAATTTTGGGGTAGTTGGGGAAGCAGGGATTGCCTGCGAAGGAAGCTTTAATATAGAGGTGAGGGGACAAAAAAAAATTGCCGATATCTTCTTCCTTCTTTTTTTTTGCAAAAAAAATGGAAAAATGTTTGACTTCTCTGCAACGTGGTGGTATATTCACTGGTAGTTGTAGGGCGTTGGAGAGAACAAGGTCGGGGGCGGCCGTGACGGCTGTTTTTTTGTCTTGATTTTTTGCGGTGTCTTTTTGCTTTGAGCGTGGATTGAAAAAGCGAAAAGGCTATTGGGTGCGAAGTGTCAGGATATGCGGGAGAGAGAGGGGGAGGGATTTTTTTGCCTTGTAGTTTGGGCATAGCTTAAATATGCCCTGAAGGCCCGCGAAGGGCAGGCGCGGGAGGTGTGCGCGCGAAGATAAGATGAGAAGGTAAATAGGGACAGAAGATATGAGAGAGAAGGTGAGGTGAGAGCCGACAAAAAAGGTAACGCCGATGTTTAGGAAATTGTGAGACAAGAAGAGTTTTAGGGACGATTTTTGGCCGGGGGGAAATTTTATTGTGAAAGGGAAAACGATGAATACAAGACAAAATCAAAATGTTAGGTGGGTAATAGCACTGGCAACAAGTACACTGCTTGTAATAGCAGTGTCAACGTGGGGCGTGCTGGACCTGGAACCTGCTCCTGTTATCGATCTTGATTGGCCGGATTACTCTGCTAATGCCTCGTTTGATGGCGATGACAGCGGTAATTCTTTAGTAGGCGTGACTCTCGCCTCAGCCGGAGATGTTAATGGGGATGGCTATGAGGATATACTGATTGGTAGACTTGGTAGACAAGATAGCAGCATAAAGAAGGCCTACCTGTTTTTTGGAGATGGAGCCGAATGGCGTTGGAGGGAAGATATCTGGCTTAGTATGCCAGAGACATTTTCTGGTGCGCACGTCGTTTTTGTCGGTTCTCAAGGTGCTTGGTCAGTAGCTTCGGCTGGTGATGTCAACGGTGACGGGTACGATGATATTCTCATCGGAGCGCCCGATTGGAATGCTTATGATGAGGACCCGCCGCCTTTTTCTACAGATTTTAACCAAGAGGGGAAAGTCTATTTGATCCTTGGGAAGAGTTGCTGGGAGGACCCGAATATTGATCTTGACAGCGAAGCCGATGGATATGTAATTGGTGACTACGGCACTTATTATGGGATTGGCAGTTGTGTCGCTTCGGCAGGTGATGTCAACGGTGATGGTTGTGATGACATTCTCTTTGCGAATGACCTATATTCTCATCCCTCTAGTGGGGAGTGGATAGGACGAGCGTATCTAATTCTGGGGGATGAGGACTTAACCGTGGGGGATCCAAACTTAGCTGATGACATTACTGAAACGTTTATCGGTGAGGTAGGTTTTTGTACGGATCCCCTATGGGAGGGTGCCGGCTTTTCGATGTCGGCAGGTGATGTTGATAACGATGGGCTTAGCGATATCGTTATTGGAAATCCGCGCTATGGTTTTGACCCTTATGTAGAGTATGCGACAGCCGCCGGCAGGGTATATTTAATCTTTGGCAAGGAGGATGGCTGGGGAGGGACTTCATACCTTGTGAATGCGGATGTAATCTTTGATGCTGAATATCCAGATGTTGAACTCTCGTTTCTTGGGTGGTCGGTATCGTCGGTCGGCAATGTGAACGGCAATAAGTACGATGAGAACGATGATGAGTACGATGATATTCTTATTGGCGCACCGGATCATTATTATGGTAAGGCTTACCTGGTGTTAGGACGGGAGCGTGACGATTGGGACGACTTGATGGAGGAGGGGGAGGGTTCTATAAATGTTGCGAACGCTGATGCCTCCTTTCTGAACACCGATAGCCCCGATTTTATGGGTCGGTCAGTAGCCAACGGAGGCGATGTGAATGATGATGGATATGATGACATGCTCATCGGGTCGGGAGATCGAAGCTACCTGATCCTTGGCAGGTCTTCCAACTGGGAGCCAGATCAAAGTATTGGTACGGCTGCAGATGCTACGTTACACGGTCTTAATATGGGTATCGGTATCAATGTAACGTTCGCAGGAGACTTCAACGGGAACGGTTACGATGACATTTTTACTGGAAGTAATAGTAGCACTAAGTATCTGGTATGGGGTCGTGCGATCCCTGTGGCGCACTGGATGGACGACCCGAACGGTCTAGATAGTTCTCGTTTCGGACGTGACGGCACTGTTAACGGGGATCCGACGTGGCTGCCGAGTGGCGGGAAGATAGGTGGGGCGATGGAATTTGATGGGGTTGGTGATTATGTGGAGATAGAAGGTTACAAGGGCGTTACCGGCACTGATCCACGAACCGTAACCGCATGGGTAAGGGTTGAACCAAATGCATCAACTCTCGCGATTGTGCGTTGGGGCACGTCGAACGTCAGCGGCGCCACATGGTCTAATGTGATCGACGCCAACGGCAAACTCCGAGTCGCCGTGTGGACCGGCACCGTTACCGGTGATACGGCTGTAGATGATGATATATGGCATCACGTGGCGATTGTCCTGCCGGATAAAGAGGATGTGAAAGTCGAAGACATACTGCTTTACGTAGATGGCGTGCAAGAAAATACTACTCTGACCTATGGCACCCAGACAATTGACACCGCTGTTGACATAGATGTATTGATTTCTGAAGGCGGTTCTTTTGATGGTCTGCTGGATGATGTTCGTATTTATGATCGGGCATTGACTGTGAAGGAAATTAGACAAGCGGCAGGTTTGGAGCTGAATTCGTACTGGCCGCTGGATGAAACGATGGGGATTATGACTATGGCGGCCTACGATTACTCCGGCAACCAACATAATAGTGGTCCTGTCGCGAACGACCTGTCGTCAGACGGTATGATAAACGGCGCGTATGAGTTTAACGGAACGAGTGACTACCTATCTGTTTATGAGGGACCTCATGAAATTACTGGGGAAACTCTTGGCCAAGAGATTACTGGTACTGAGCCTCGAACGGTAACCGCATGGATCAAGACAGATGACGATGGTCCCATTATTCAATGGGGCGATAGTGATGCCGGCGAGGAATGGTACATAAATGTTAACGATGGGGAATTGCGTCTGGATGTTGGCGACGGTGAGTATATCGAAGGCAGTACCAGTATAGATGACGATGTCTGGCATCATGTAGGCGTTGTCTTGCCCAATGTGCCAAATGTGAACGTTCAGGATGTACTGCTGTATATAGATGGCTGTCTTGAAACGACCACCGATGGTGGTTCTCAATTAATCGATACTGACTGCGATAGCGGGCTGCTAGTGGTGATTGGTAGATCGGGGTTGTCTCCTTCTTATAGCTATTTCGATGGTCTGCTGGACGATGTTCGTATTTATAATTACGCGTTAAGTGTCGATGATATTAGGGAGGTATCCGGCTTTGATCTGCAGGTGTACTGGAAGTTGGATGAATCGAGCGGCACTGTTGCTGACGACAGCGGCTTTTACAGTCGCGACGGCACTCTTAACGGTGATCCGACGTGGCAGCCGAGTGGTGGTGAGATTTGCGGGGCGCTGGAATTTGACGGGGACGGTGATTATGTGGAGATAGAAGGTTACAAGGGCGTTACCGGCGCTAATCCTCGAACGGTAGCCGCATGGGTAAGGGTCGAACCAAATGCATCAACTTTATCGATTGTGCGTTGGGGCACGCTGGAAGCCGCCGGCGTCCTATGGTCTAATGTGATCAACGCCGACGGCAAACTCCGAGCCGCTGTGATTAACGGCTACATTGTCGGTAATACGGCTATAGATGATGATACATGGCATCACGTAGCGATTGTGTTGCCGGATAAAGAGGGTGTGAAGGTCGAAGATATACTTCTTTATGTAGATGGCGAGCAAGAAGATACCACCGCCACCTATGGCACGCAGACAATCGACACTGCTGTCGGCATGGATGTCTTGATTTCTCACGATGGTTCCTTCGATGGTCGGCTAGATGATGTTCGTATTTATGACCGGGCGTTGAGCAACGCGGATATTCGTGATTTGGCCAAGCATGCATGTCACGTTTGTGAGTAGAAATTTGCCCTCCAGTGTGGATATGGGTGCCGATGAGTATAAGTCTTAAGGGCTCGTGAGAGTTGTGGAATTTGATGTTAAGCGGGGCAGGTTTTTGCGATCTGCCCCGCTTTTTGGTTGGCGCATTTTAGAAGGGTCTGTTCAGTTGGTAGTGTCAAGAATCTTTCGCACATTTTTTTCTGGTAGTCTTTCATCTGGTCTTATCTTCCATACCTTGGCCCCCTAGGGGGCCGCGAGTTATCGGGCTTACGCGGTGCTTTTTTCCTTTCTGGGCCGATCTCTTTCAAGGTCATAAAGGTGATCCATGTCCATATAGCGACGATTACTCCACTTGGTACCAGCAATATACCTCAGTCGAGCTGTAGCTAACATCAACGCTGAATGGCCATCCGGGAAACTGCCAACCACCCGCGTTCTACGTCTGATCTCACGCATAATTCGCTCAAGAGGATTGTTTTATCCTTTTATACTCATAACGATTGAGTTTACCCGTTTTTTTATTGTGGCGTTCTACTTGAGTTTTTTTCTTTGTCGCACTGCTTCGTAAAAGAGGATTGCGCCGCTGGTCGAGACATTGAGCGAATCCATTTGTCCGTACATGGGAATCTTAACCTTACAGAGATTCTGCCCCAGCCACTGCGAGGGGAGTCCTGCTTTTTCACTGCCGAGCACGACCGCTGTCGGCCCGGTATAATCGATGCTGGTATAGTCCCGATCCCCTTGCGGCGTCGAAAGAATCGCCTTGATCTTATTGGCCGCCAGCCAGCCGATGGTTTGTTCCATCGACAATACAAAGGTCTTCACCGTAAAGACAGCTCCCAGACTGGAGCGGACCACGTTGGGATTGAACAAATCCACATCAGCATCGCAAACGATAACAGCATCAACTCCCGCCCCATCCGCAGTGCGCAGCAGCGCCCCGAGATTGCCCGGTTTTTCAACGCCGTGGATTACCAGGATGAATGGATTTGCCGAAAGCTTCAACTCATCGATGTTTTGCCCTGGCATACGGGCAATTGCCGCAAGCCCGCCAACCTTTTGGCGGTAGGCGATCTTGCTATACACCCGCTGGGATACAGCCACCAGTTCTGTGACTTGCGCGCCGGCGGGTTCCAATTGCCGCTCGATGGCCGCATCGGTTGTCAACTGCTTATTAGCCCCGATCAGTTCCGGGCAATAAAGTAGCGTCTCGATCGATATCCCATTGGCAAGTGCGCAGAGAAGTTCCTTTTCACCCTCGATAACGAAAACCCCTTCCCGGTCGCGCTGACGTTTTTTTTCGCTCAGCCCGACGACTTGTTTAACCAGCGGATTTTGCAAACTGGTAATCATATATGCCCTTGATGTTGGCCCCGCCCTTACCGCTTTGCCCTTCCTTAGAAATTCTCCAGCCGCTGCTGTTTATCGTAGTCGATCAAAGCTTTGACCAGATCGTCCATATCACCAAGGACAATCTTGTCCAGACGGTAAAGTGACAGATTAATACGGTGATCGGTCACCCGGTTTTGCGGAAAGTTATAGGTACGAATCCGCTGCGAACGGTCGCCCGAACCGATCATGTCCTTACGCGCCGAATCTCGTTGCGACCGTCTTATCTGTTCGAAATGGTCATACACCCGGCTCCGCAGGATACGCCACGCCTTGGCCCGGTTCTTGTGCTGACTCCTTTCATCCTGCATACTCACCGTGATACCGGTCGGCAGATGTTCCAGCTTGATAGCCGAATTCAACTTATTAACGCTCTGTCCGCCCGGTCCGCTCGACCGGGTCACATGCTCGACAACCTCATCGGGCTTGATCTGGATATCCAACTCTTCCGGTTCCGGCAGTACCGCCACCGTCACCGCGGACGTATGAACTCGTCCCTGCGCCTCGGTTTCCGGCACACGTTGCACACGATGCCCGCCGCCTTCGTATCCGAGTTCCTTCCAGACACCTTTGCCTTTGACCCCGAAAATCGCTTCGCGAAACCCACCCATATCGGTTCCGGAAAAGCTTATCTGCTCGATCTTCCATCTGCGTCTCTCGGCATACTTGGTGTACATCCGATACAAATCACCCACAAACAATGCCGCCTCTTCACCGCCGGTACCGGCACGAATCTCCATAATAACCGAGCCGACCGCCGCATCATCCGACATTACCATTTCTTCTTTAGCCCGATCAAGTTCGTCGGTAAGTTGCCTGCCCAGGCTGTCCTGTTCTTCTTGAGCCATCTGGCACAGCTCAGGATCACCACCTTCCGCCGCCAGTCCCGCCGCCTCTTGCCACTGCTGCTGCAGGTCTCGATAGGACCGGTAGCAATCAACCATCCCCTTGAGTTTACCGTACTCCTTGGCAATTCTGGTAATCAGGCTCGCATTGTTGGCAACCTTCGGATCGTTCATTTGCCCTTCCAGTTCCACGAACCGCTTTTCCATTTCCGCCAGCTTCGCTAAAATACGCTCATCGTGTTTTGTTTGCGGTGTAACCATTTTTACAAACTTTTCCACACGTTAACTTTCGCCGTTTTTTCAATCCAGTTTTCATTCAACAGGCACTAATGCTGCCAGGCGAACATAAAAAAACACGCTGACCTCATCCCGTCAGGGAACACTTCAGTCAGCGCGATTTTAATTGAAAAGCAACTAAGCCTGGTTGTTATTCTTTACGCCATAATTACTGCCGTATTTCTTTTGGAACTTCTCGATTCGTCCGGCCGCATCGACAAACTTCTGCTTGCCGGTGTAGAACGGATGGCAAACCGAACAGATTTCCACATGAATATCCTTCTTGGTCGAGCAGGTCTTGAACTCATTGCCGCAACCGCACTTGACCTTCACTTCCACATATTCCGGATGAATATCTTTTTTCACTGCAAACGCTCCTGTTATCTAAGCACCTTTTGTCCATAATTATAATCGGATAAGTGTACCACACATAAACAGGCTTGTAAACAATAATTTTTCCACATCGCCCAATAATATCGGCTGATCTAACCTCTTGTCAATACAGAAGTTATCTCGAAACAGTCTTATTTTGCAGGCATTTTTCTGGTTTTGCCCGTTTGGTTACGATATAAATTATGCTCATAAATTAAGCGTTTTGGAGTAATTGGAGCGTACCACACATGCCGAAAGAATCAGCAACTATTCTGCCCCTGCGTTTTGCCTATCGTCATTTTCAGACTGACGGCAAATTACAGAATATGTTTGAAGCCCTGGAACAAATCAATGTCCGGAGAGTATGCCTGGGTCTGACCGAACCTGATCTCGATGGTCTTGTGTTGGATCGATCTGAGATCGCCGATCGGGTTGCCCGGACCAAAGCTGTCATCGCCAGGCTGCGCCGTCGCAGCGTTAGTGCCGATCTGATCCTGCCCGGCCCGGCAAACTTGCGACCCAATGACCCGGCCCATCAACGCTACCTGAAATCCCTTTACACCCGTGCCGCCGATATTTCCGTCCGCACAATATGGGTTGACGATACAACTTCGGGCAAAAAATACCAATACCCGCGGAGCAGCTTTCTAAACTGCTTCCAAACCATTCGCCGGGTAGTTCACAAATGCAGCCCACGCACACGTATCGGCTTGATCGCCGACTCGCCGCAGCGATACGGACAATATGCCGTCACTGCCGGTGAAATTGCCAAGGCACTGGCCGGAAAACATCAGCCCCTGCTGGCCCAAACGCAGCCGTTTAACCGGGACTACAACCGCACGGATATACTGCAAACCGCCCAGACCATAGCGACCGTTATCGCGCAAACCGGTTCACTTCCCGGTTTGGAACTGTTCGGCGCCGCCGACCACAGTTATGCCTCGCCTTTTCACAAAAGCGCCGAGGCCCAGCAAATGCAGACAAACCTTAACGTACTTTACGGCCTGAAAGGAATGCTGATAAACTGTTTCGATAAAATCGGCACCACACCCGCAGCAGAAAACCTTTATCTGCAAATGCGCCAAAATCGTCACGACCTCCTCAACAAGCTGACCAAATTGCTGACAAACGCGTCCGGTCCCACTGGTATTCGCGTTGTCATACCAGACCTGACCAACGCCAAACCCGCCACCGGCGGTAAAAGCAAATGGCAGGACAATTGTTGGCCCATTCTGTTATGGCGTATGGGGCTGCCGGTAACCATTGTCACAACCAGCTCCATAAAACCGACCGACGGCACAAACGCCCCTTACGTGCTCACCGGCCGGACACCGGCCTATTTGACGCGGCGACAACTAAACCACATATTCACAAACGGCGTATTGCTCGACGCCTTGGCTGCCGAGACGATCCAGTCGATGAAACTACCCGGCCTGACAGGCGTCAAAGTTGCCGGCCCTCTGAAAAACGTTCAGACCGAAATCATCTCCGACCAGACCTTAGCCGCTCCATACTATGGCCACAACACCATCTTGAATGGAGATATGGAACCCGGCGATTTTCGCCGCTTGCGTCCTTTCCACCGTAACGCCCGGGTGATTACTACCCTCAATCTCAAAAACCACCGGCCCAACACCAACGGCATGACAGCCTTTGACAATACCGACCACAACCATCGTTGCGTGATACTCCCTTACAGCATCAGCAGCTTGGCCCAGGCTGCACCACTGCTTTGTATTGAACGTCAAAGACATTTTCGCGAGGTTTTTGCCTGGCTGCTGCGTAAGCGTTTGGACTGCTTTGTGGAAAATACCCCCGACCTTGTACCGTTTTATATTCCGCTCGGCAAACGTCACCGAATCATTTTAGCCCTCTTGAACGTCGGGTTCGACTGGGCCATCGATGCCCGTATCCGCCTGAGCCGCATCGGCTTTACCGTCAAACGCGTCCGCGAACTAAACGAACAGGGCCGACTCGTCAGCTACCGTGACCTGCGCCTGCGCACCTGCTGCGACTATCAATACATCGACATCACTTCCGATGTCGCCGTACCGCCGATGCAAATGACCATCCTCCTGCTGGACAGATAGTTTTGCATCGCAGCGGAGTTACACTTCTATTTGATCGAGGACATCTTGTTTGGACATTGACGGCAGTTCATTGTAGCTCTCGCTGTTGAAATCGAAACGGCACAAAGAGTGGTAATCGCAACGAGGGCAGGGAGTATCCTTCTCACCCAGACGATATGGCGAGACTTCAATTTTGCCATCGGTTATCTCGGTTGCAAGCCTGGCCAGCGTCTTGCGGCAGTGCTCGATTAAGGCTGACATTTCTTCGGGCGTTACCACCGCCGAATTGGATGGGATATAAACGGAATTATCCTTGTTTATATAAAAGCTGTAGAATTGGGACCGTTCTTTGGGTTTTACGGTATGGTCAAGATCGGCAATCCACGCACCGCCGATAAGGCCGGTTGCCTTGTGAGGCCGGCCGTCGTCGGATCGTAACGACTTGGCGGGGTCCAGGACATCTTCGCCAGGCGGCTCCGGATGAGACTGTCCCGGCCGATGGATCGGTAAAAACAATGCCGCGGCGGGTTCAGGCCACTCGCCGTCACCAGGGCGGTAATGCGTTTGCAGTACCAGCAGATAACTAATCAATTGCAAAGACAAACCATGATAAAACTGCCCGTATGGAAAAGAACGGGCCGATGATTTGTAATCGATTACGCTAACGCCGACCGTGCCGTCATCCCTGAGACAAACGTCCACCCGGTCGATCTTGCCACGCAGAGCTAACTGGCGGCCATCAGGCAGATCGATCTCCAGTGGCCCGTATGGAGCACTCTCAGGGCCGAACTCCAATTCCGCATGACGCTGATAAAAATTCCCGGCCCCGGCCCCGGCCCGCAGCGATCGGCAAAACTGCTGCAAATGACCAGTGGCATTATCGAGCAGAAACCGGTTGCGATGCGATTGCTCCTCTAGTTCGCTAAATTGCGACTCTGTCTTTATCAGCGAAGTCACCACTGTTTCAATAATATTATCGAGCTTCTCATCGGTCAGATCACGCCAGTCGAGCTGGGCCTGGCTAATCTGCAGGAAAATACGACAGAGCGCATCATGGTAAAAACTACCCATATCCATGGCGCCCAGTTTTAGCTCCTGGCGTTTTTCAAGCCGCAAAATATAACGGGCGAAGTGCTGAAAAGGACAAGCGGCGAAGGTTTCCAGACGCGAGACACTGCTGTGAAGCACCTGGGGAAACAATCGCTTTATTACATCACGGTTCAACTCGGCACTGTTACGATACACCGACCCCGCCAAACCACGATCTATCGTCTTGAGCCAATCGCCATGCTTACGCGCGTAATGGTAAAGCTGCGTCCAGACGGATGAAGGTTTATCGCCCGGCTGGAACGACGAAAAAGACAAAGCCAACTGCCGGGATAACTCCGACAAGGTGGTAATGTTATCAGGGGCAGGTTGGCCGCTATCGTCACTTAGCCTTACAAAAGGCACGCCGCCCCCGAGCGCATCCTGGATATTCGCGATCAGTGAAGAAGGATTGAGCGTACCGGCGTTTTCATCAGCGATGGGGAAGCTGACCCACAGAAAATCCTGCGGCCGGGTCAGGGCAATGTAGGCCAGGTAACGTTCGTGCATTAGTTTTTCCGTGCTCGTTGGCGCCAGTTCCAAACCCTGCCGGGCCAGCAACTCCCGCTGCGGATCGGTAAAAAATGCGTCAGGAGAACTTACACGCGGAAAATACTGCTCATTGACGCCCAGTACGAAAGCAGCTCGGATACGCGGATGACGCGACCGCTCAATCGTACCGATAAGTACCTGATCGAGTCCCGGCGGTATCAATCGCAGCGTCATCTGTTCCAGCGCGGAGCAGAGAATCTCCGAATACTCACCAAGCGTAACAGAACAATCACCCAGCGACTCGACCATATCGTCCATCAGGCCGATCACATCTTTGTATATCTGCTCGTGGGTCTGCCCCTGGTCATGATCGTTATTGTCCTGGGCCTGCTGACGCCATTGCGAAAGTTTTTCGCCGACGTCGATATTCCCCAGCAAACCTGCTAATTGGGCCGTGATATCACGTACCGATAGTTGCCGGTCGGATTGATACTGACAGCCGTAAAGCTTCTCTCGCATCTGCAGCAGTGGGGCTATGGCTTGCAGGCGATACTGGTTTAGCTGTTCGCCGGTCAACTGCCCAGAAGTTGATTGTTGTTCGTTTGTATCGCCGTCGCCGATCCGCCAGGATTGCCCTGTGTACCAGCGATCCGATTGAATACCATGACGCCCAACATAGTCTTCCAGGCTGTCCGCGGCCTCGCGTGGCAACGGGGCCAGATCGGTTTTGAGATAGTCGATAACATGTTCGCTTCGAAAATCACTGATGATAATCTGCAGACAGCATCGCAGCAGTTTTATCAGGGGATGATTATGCACCTTGCGCCCACGATCGATAAAATACGGAATATCGTAATCGCTGAAGGTCGCTTCCAGCAGTTCCTGATAATCGCCGAAGTCACGCAAGATAACAGCTATATCGGAAAACCGGTAATTCTGTTCACGGCACAAACGCAGAATATGGCCCGCTGCCGCCATGACTTCCTGGCGCCGTTGAGACGCTTCGAGAATAACTATATCGTGCACGGGAATATCCCGCACCGGTATATCCCGCTTGGCAGATGCAGCCGAGTGAGTAGAACGATCGGTTTTGTTACCGGCCGGGTTTAAGAAATTACGCTCCAACCGGGCCAGCTTGCTGGAGTTTCGAAAACGTGGCAATGGCGCATCAAAGTCACTCGGCAGAATCAATGCCGGTTCCAATTGACCTTGCCCACCGAGCAATCTTGCCAAACGCTGATAGGTTTGCAGTGTCGGGTGAAACAGATTTGTTTGATCCAGCAGTTCAGGTTCGTCCGGGTAATCCTGGGCGATCTGAAACTGTCGGCACAGCGGATCGAGACAAACAGTAATCTCACTGCGGACAACACAACGGGTCAGGGCGGCCAGAGCGTGGTATTGCTGGGGGGTAAAACCGGCGAAACCGTCCACCCACAAATGCCCATTTCGCAAAACCTCGGCTTCCTGGCAGCGAGAGCTTACCAGATCGAGAAAATCGTCCGGATCGACAAACCGTTCGGCCAGATGGTCCTGATACGCCTGATATATCACCGCCAGATCGGACAGTTTCTCAGCCAAAGGCACCAGCCGCGCCTCGTCGGCCTGGAGCAGGTTTTTGCACTGTTCAGCGAGCTGCTCGGGAGTTTGGCGGTATTGACGAAGCTGGCGGATCATAGCGCTGAGCTGGGTTATGAAACCGCTGCGACCAGCGGCGCGGTTGAATATCTTTAGCTGTGACTGTCGCTCTTGCAGCAGTCGCCGAAGAATCATCTGTTTGCCGAATTCACTAAGCACCGGCAGACTACCCGGCCCCGTCTCCCATAAAATCTGATGTGCCAGTCGCTCGAAACTCATAACCAAGGCGCGGTTATAGCCGTCCAGACGATCATCCCGAACCAGCGCCTGCTCCATTTGAAACGTAGCCTGCTCGGGTACCAGCAGAATCAGCGGAAAACCTTTAGCGCAGCGCACAAGCTCGCCCTTTATCGCCTCCAGGCAATAATGGGTCTTACCGCTCCCGCTGCGACCAAGTATAAATCGAACCGTCATATTTCGTAACTAACACGTTATGTTTAACAGTAAAACCATATCATCACGCAAAGATAAAACGCCTAAGCCATATTTATAGAGTAACCAAACTTGCACGGGGTTTCAACCTGATTTTGGCATTTATTCTCAAGCTCAACTTTCGCGGTTTTTAACATATCTTTCGCCACTACAAACAGTCCGATAAACTGCCACCAGGTTCCAGCGGTATAAAAATTGTGTGGTTATAGAAACATCAGCGGATTAGCCCGTACGCAATCTTTTGACAGCCAAATGGTTGCGCAAAAAAATCCCGCCCCAGGCAAACAAATTTTTCCTGGCCAGCCCAAAGTGTCAGCCTCATAGTGCCGATACCAAATCAAGCGTGACGGTCTGCAATTTAAGGGAGCCTCTAAAAATTGCTTTTGTCACGAGAACGAGCGAAATTTTTCTCAGCGAGGCAAAGGTCAAAAATCGCCGCAGGCGTAGTTTCAACTACGTTGAGGACGATTTTTAGCCGATAACGATGCTGACGGAAATTGCAGCCGTTCGTAGTAAAAATGAATTTTTAGAGGTTCCCTTAAGAGTGTCATCAGGACAGCGCGTAGATTCATCCAAGGCGATGGTTAGCACTATCGCAGGGCGGCAGCTTATGTGTAAATCCTGTTATCTCGAAAAAGGATGATAATCAGTGAAACTTATGAATGAATACCGCCATTGTGCCTGTTGTATCTTGATAGCGGCCGTGGTTGCCATGGTACCATTTGTCGGATCCGCATTCGCCGATAATAAACAGGATACGACATCCACTCAGAAAATCGTCATAGGTACCGAGCTTGATTACCCGCCATACTCTTTTTCTGACAAACAGTACGGGCAAATATATGACCACTGGCTGGGAACTCTCGAACCTGTGGGAATTTCCCGAAAAACAATTCTTAAATACGCTGTTTCGATTACAACTCCGCTGTTGTTGCTGTTGGTAGGCGCTGTTCTCTGGACACGCACACTCAAAAAGCGAATGACCCTGATAACCGCTCAACTGGATACCAAAATCGCCAAATACAAACAGACCGAGGAGAAACTCAGGCAGAGAGAACATTGCTATCGCTCTATTTTACAGACCGCACTTGATGGCTTCTGGATCAGCGATATGCAAGGCCGAATTATCGAAGTCAATGCTTCGTATTGCGAAATAATAGGTTATACACGCGAAGACCTTCTAAAAATGTCCATACCAGACGTTGAAGTGATAGAAGACCCCCAGGAAACCGCGGCACATATAAAGCACATACTTGAACATGGATATGATCGTTTTACAACGCGCCACAGACGCAAGGACAGCAAGATCATCGATGTCGAGGTCAGCGCGACCTATTCAGCGGAAGGCGGGGGCCAACTGGTCATATTTATTCGGGACATCACCGAGCGCAAACGGGCGGAGGAGGAACTCAAACATATTAATAAACAACTCGAAACTTCTATCGAACGTGCCAATATCTTGGCCCGGGAAGCTACCGTCGCCAATCAGGCCAAGAGTAAATTCCTGGCCAATATGAGCCACGAAATCCGCACACCCATGAATGCCATTGTCGGCTTTAGTGATATTCTCAGCCAGGAAAAACTTACCCCTGAGCAGATCGATTATGTCAATACGATCCTGGATTCTGGTAAAAATTTGCTGACTATAATCAACGACATTCTCGACCTTTCCAAAATTGAATCCGGCAGGCTCGATACTGAGACTATCGAATGTTCATTAGAGAAAATACTGACAAGTATCAGTTCGATGCTGCGGCCCAAAGCCACAGAAAAAGGCCTGGACTTCAAGGTACTGTACAAGACAAAACTTCCCGCTAATATCCGCACAGACTCAACACGCGTACTTCAGTGCCTGACCAACCTGGTTGACAACGCTATCAAATTTACCGAAACTGGACATGTCTATGTTGTAGTTTCCATGGAAAAGATTGAGGATAATCCATTTATCCGATTTGATGTCGAGGATACCGGCATCGGCATCCCTGTTGATAAGCACCAGGTTATATTTGAATCGTTTACACAGGCGGACAGCTCAACCACCAGAAAATTCGGAGGTACCGGTCTGGGCTTGACCATTACTAAACATCTGGCGGAAATTCTGGCAGGCACTATCACTTTACAAAGTGAGCCGGGCAAAGGGTCGGTATTCTCCTTGTCTATTCCGGCTCGAATCGATCTCGAATCCCAGCCGCCACTCGGCAAAGATAAACCCACGGAATATACCCGGCATTCGTCACCCGGCACTGCCCTGCGACAATACACAGGCAATATCCTCGTCGCCGAAGACAGTCCCGCCAGTCAAAAACTGATCAAAATAATCTTACGAAAAATGGGCCTGCAGGTCACCTTGGTCGAAAATGGCCGCCAGGCCCTACAGGCCGCAACTGCACACCCATTCGATCTGATATTCATTGATATGCAGATGCCGGTGATGAACGGTTATGATGCCGTCGCCGCCCTACGCAAAAAGCGACTGACCACACCCATTATAGCGCTGACCGCCAATATCTCGAAGCACGACGAACAACAATGCCTTGACGCCGGTTGCGATGCCTATCTTACCAAACCGCTCGATCGCAACAAACTCGGTGAAGTACTGAAAAGATACCTGCCATCTGATAAGGAAATTGTGGCTCAAACCGGTGAACCACAAAAAAACGATTCCCATGGGTATGAACCACCCGCGAAGGATAACCAATCCACCCGGACTCCAAAAAATATAATAGACTGGAACACCCTGACAAATATCTGCGATAACGAACAGATTATGATGGAAATATCCGCGGCCATTTGCGAAGATACTCCCAAATGTATCGAAAATATCCTGACAGCCGTCGAAGAAGAAGATTTTGAAAAATTGAAACTGTATGCCCATCGGATAAAAGGCGCCACAGCCGCGATAGGCGCAAAAAGTGTATCGGATAAAGCCGCCCAATTAGAGCACGCCGGGAAAACCGGCGACCTTGAAGCAGCCAAATTGTTGATAGAACAGGTGCAGGCGAAAGTGGATAACCTGCTCTCGTTTCTGTCGCAGCCAAACTGGATAGAAAGGGCCAAACAAACGTCCCAAAACTGACAGTAAGTTTGATGATATGAATACGCAAAAAATGGAGAACAAGATGAACATCTTAATCGTTGATGATGATCCGGCCTATCAAATATTGACACGATCGTTTCTTGCCGAATACGGCCGTTGCGACATCGCCTCTGACGGCCTGGAGGCGATCGATGCCTTCCAGAGGGCCCTGGACAAAAATGACCCTTACCATCTGATAATCCTGGACATAGTCATGCCAAACATGGATGGCCGAGAAACACTCGATGCTATTCGCAAAATGGAGAAGGATCATGGAATCACAAACACATCTGATATGGCGGCAAAAGTAATAATAGCGACCAGCATGGATGATACCGACAGCTTCCTCGAATCGCTGGAGTTCAATTGCCAAACGTATATCATCAAACCTTTTACGCCGGATGAGCTGATCGAAAAAGTCGAAGCTTGTTGTCAGACTGTGAAAAAATAATCGGCCTTGGCTCCAAAGGCCCACAGAAAAAAGTAAAAAATCACACTTGGCTATTTCTGAACTATTACATAGCTGCACCCTGGTTGGGTATCAAATTCAATGAATCCATCTTTAAGAGTTTTGCTAATAACGTGCTTGCCATTGGTTGTAACTTCGACCTCCGTTTTCGGATTGATACGGCAGGTTTGTCCCTTTTTGGATAAGACCACTACCCGTTTAACCTGACCATCTCCCCACTGAATATCCAATTCAAAGCCACCCCTGGCACACACCCCGTCAAAACGCCCATTACTCCAGGCATTAGGCACAGCGGGCAGCAAATCGATACCACCTTCATGCGATTGCATCAACATCTCAGTTATTCCTGCTGTTACGCCAAAAGCACCATCAACCTGCAAAGGAGTGAAACATTTGGCAAACAACTGAGGATATGCCTGATCTTTTAGATATCCTTTGAAAATTTCGTAAGCCCGTTCACCATCATATAGCCGTGCCCACAGACACATCTTCCAGCCGCGTGAGAATCCCGTACCACCATCGCCACGCTGTTCCAGTACAGCTTTTACCGCACCTACAAACTGGGGCGTCCTCTTCGCGGAGATGACATTCCCAGGATAGAGTCCGTACATGTGCGAAAAGTGTCGGTGCTTTTCTTCCATCTGTTCCCAATCCTCCGTCCATTCCTGCAGGCTGCCGTCTTTTCCCACTTGCGGCGGTACAATTCGTGCACGGGCCGCCAAAACCTTTTGAGCATAGTCCTGATCGCGGCCAAGAATCTTGCTGGCCTCGGCATAATAGCCGAACAAATCCGTGATAATCTGCATATCCATGCTGGACCCATAGCAAATGGTGGTGAAATAATACGACCCGGTCACCTCATCATAAAAATATTTATACCCGGGTGCTTTGGGCGGATTCTCAGGTGAATTGGAGGGATTGGTCACCAGCCATTTACCATTGGGATGTTCAACCAGAAAATCCATAAAGAAATCCACCGACCCTTTAATCACCGGATATACTTCTTTCAGATAATCACGGTCGAGCGTGTATAGGTAATGTTCCCACAAATGCGTAACCAGCCAGGCCCCACCAACGGTGAAAGTGCCCCATGTTGGCCCATCCATAGGGGCCGCCACACGCCAGATATCCGTATTCTGATGGAAAACCCAGCCGTTAGCTCCGTAGTGTTCCCGTGCGACCTGGCTGCCCTGATCTGTTAATTCTTTAACCATTGTAATCAGCGGCTCGGCGCAATCGGACAAATTCCCTGATTCAACTGGCCAGTAGTTCATTTCCGTATTGATATTGGTGGTGTACTTGGAATCCCAATTTGGATTTTGACTTTCATTCCAAATGCCCTGCAAATTGGCAGGCTCCGTACCCGGCCTGGAAGATGATATCAACAAATACCTGCCAAAATTATAACACAGAGAAGCCATACTGGGATCTGCAACATCATTCCCGCCCGCCTGGGCACTATCCACGGACGACTCCGTCTTGCCGTCTTGTGTATCGAATTTCAGCGGATTCATAGATCCGTCCGCCAGCCTGTGACTACGCGATTCATAAGAAGACGCATCTCTTACATAGCTCGCTATCCTCTTGTCGGTTGGAAGGAAAGAGTTCTCTGTCACTTCTAATTCCAGTGAAACCCGGTTGAAAAAGCTTTGATAATCTTTAACCGCCCTGTCACGCATAGTGTCAAAAGATTTACCTTTTATACCATTCAGGTAGTTTTCAACACGACCGTCCTGATCACCGCTTACGTCTTTATAATTAACAAAATTGGTTGCCGCCACGAAACAAAGTGTAACCGCATCAGCATTTTTTATAATAAGATCGACATCATCCACATCGATCGTTCCACCCTCGGGGATTGCCTTTAATTGTGCCCTGTACCGGATTTTCCCTTCCACGCCCATATAATCAGCCGACTTCCCGGTAACCACAAGGCCATCCTTACCTTTACCATCTATCCTGAAATAGTCCGTAGCATAATTCGAATGCGTCTGATTTCGACAGCCTCTCAGTTGCGCCCGAAAAGAAATGCTGCCCGGCTTATCGGCTGTCAACCTTACCAGTATAACCTGATCCGCAGCCGACGAGAGGACTTCTCTCTTATAGGTCACATCATTAGCGGTATATTCCACATAACTAATACCTGTTTCAAGATCGAGCCATCTTTTATAATTTTTCACCTCGTCTTCGTTTTCAAAAAACAAATGCAGGTTGGCAATGGACTGATATTTCTGCTGTTCGACCGGGTATCCCATAATATACCGACCGAATAATTTATGCGCTTTTATCGGTTCTCCCTCGAATATGAGTCTTTGAATCTCAGGCAAATACTTGGAACCTCCTTTTACAATTGTCGAATAAGGGCCACCCGACCAGCAGGTCTCTTCATTCAGTTGAATCCGTTCCTCGCCCGATCCCCCGAACACCATTGCCCCCAGTCTGCCGTTACCAACAGGCAGGGCCTCTTCCCACTTCGAAGCCGCGGTATCGTACCATAATACTGTCGAAGGATTAAATTCTTTTTCTGTGATCAGTTTGCCGCTGTTTATATCCTTAGCTGATACCCAGTTAAAAGAGCAGATAAAAATCACCATCGATATTAACACAAATGTTTTCATTATTTTCTCCTTAATTGTTGTCTAGGTTCCTTGTTAGTCATTCGACATCCACTTGCCCATCTTCCTTATTGAGATGTGTCGTCCACAGATAGACATCGTGTTCATACTTATCCTCTTCAGAAACAATCGTAACGACCTTGTCCGGCTTGACGCCTGCCATATCGAAATCGTGAGAGACAATCCGAGAGCCGTCCTTTAGCTTTTCCAACTGGGGTATCAGTCGCACATTCAGTTCTGGAAGCAAATAGAGACTGATTACATTTGACTTTTGACCATTTCTTTGTTCCTTTCATTTTTTTTGTGTCATCCACTCCCAGTCTCTTATAGCCGAAAATCTTACTATTGACTGCTTTTTCCAACTTCAAGTTCCTGAACCAAAAATTCAGCCAGCAAAAGTGTTCGCTGAAGAACGCTTATACGTTGAACAGCCTCTTGAGGTGTATATAAATCTTTTGCTATCGGGCCAAGGCCGCAAACAACCTTCGTGGAAGCAGGGACAAGACCCGCAATCGTCGGCCATAACGATGATTCCTGGGCGAATGGTATTTCCCATTGCTTGGCAATTTCCCCCAGGGCTTTGGCAAGCTGCCTGTTGCCTCTGCGCAGTTTCATCGCGGGACGGTCGGAAATCATTTCCAGCTCCCATTTAACCACCCCTTTCCCCAGGATTTCCCGGATATGTTTTTCTGCCGTATCGGCAACTTTCTGCTCACCATAGCTCACCAGTAGAGTTACTGCAACCCGATGCGGCAAAAGCATTGGGAAGGTGGTTGTTTTTACATCGGATGCCGCTACTGCTACTTGATCCTTTCGAGAAGACAGTTTTGCAAGCCGATCTATTTTCGTACTTATCCACTGCAAAGCGTCCGGATTTTTGCTGACCTTCCCCAAACGCCGTGGAGCAGTCTCCACTCGCAATAAATATTTCCGTTGGCCCCGTCGTTGGGTTATTACTTTATTGCCCAGGTTCCCAGGTCGCAAAACCAGGACCTGTTTTGCTTTGGCCGCGGCTTGACGAATGATCTCGGTGCTATAGCCGCAATCACGCCCCTCATCGGTATAGTAAAGAACACCGATAGGCAAATGCTCAAGACAGCGAATGTGTTTTAATCCCATCAGGACAAATTTCAACATTACCAGCGGAGCACGAGAGAGACCTATCCCCTCTCCATATAACCACTCAGGATCCAGGCGAAAAGCTTGCGTGGGAATTTCACGACCCAGTGGAACATCCAGATGCCCGACCAGCAGTGTCCCGCCGGCAAAACCGACTCGCGTCTCCCATGTCCTTACAAATGGGTCATCTGTGAACTCCTTTACTTTTTTGAGCCCTATGTCTGTTAAGCTCTCATTCAGTCTTTTCATTGAACCCTGAATTCCAACAGGATCAGATGTGCGACTGTTGAGATTCGTCCAGCTTTCGATTTGACGCTCAATCTGGTCTCGACGTTCTGTGAGAAACGAAAGCATCAACGAACCCGAATCCATGTCTTTTTTATTTAGTTCCTGTGGCTTGGGCGTCCCGAAGTACCGGGCACTGGCCACTTCTACCAGTCGGTTGATTAGTGCGGTAAAGTCAAGGCCCGCCTGTGCCGCGCCGATAAGGTATGAGCCACGTTCCCCCAGGCTGGGCAAACTATTGACTTCGAGCAGATAGAGATTCCCATTCTTATCGATACGCATATCCACCCGCCCACAATCATAGCAGCCCAGTACCTCAAAAGCACGTCTGGCCAAATTTTGCGCATGGGTGATTTGTTCTTCGGCAAGTAGAGCCGGACACTGAAATTCAATTGTACGCCCGGACACTCCTCTTTTGTCCTCGTACGTATAGACCGGCGGCCCGATCGGACCGAACTTCAATTCTACCGGTGCGAATGTCTCGGGTGGGTTATTGCCCAGCAGTCCCACATTTATCTCTCGACCCTCGATAAACTGTTCCACCAGCGAAGGCTGTCCGAAATTTTCAGAAATATACCGAACTCCATCTCTCAGTTCGTTTACATCATATACCACCCTCAAACCGAATGAAACTGCTTCATGCTTGGGTTTTACAACCAGCGGATATTTAAGATCAGGAAGTGAATCCCCCCACGAATCCACCACGGCAAAATCCGGCGTAGGCAAACCGTGTTGCCGAAAAATCATTTTCGCCACTACTTTGTCCAAAGCCAATCCGTGCGCCAGGGGACCTGAACCGATATACGGAATGCCAACCATCTCTAAAATGCTCGGAACATGGGTGTAACGCGCCTGCCCCTGAATCCCATAAGAAAGATTAAAAACCAAACCGGGATGTTCTCCTTTCAAAACTCGTGGCATAAACTCTTCCAGTCGGTCTATCATATCCTTGTCACCCTCGATAGCTTTGACCTGGTGTTTTTTCGCCTTGAGCGCATTGGTAATCCGTTTGATGGTCTTCTGCCCAATGAGCTCACGATTCGGTATCCCGAAAAGGTTAATTACGTTCTTCCTGTCATGATTATAAACAATAGCGATTTTCATAGACCTTGGTTTTCCTTAAACTCACAAAAGCGCCTTTGCTCCGTATATGCAACCTGACTTTGACGCGTATCCTGCACAATTATACCCATTTCCCCAAAAACTAGAACAAAATTGCCACAAAAATTCTATCCCTCCCCATAATGCCATCTTCCCACGGGTTCCCTCCCTGCCACCCCAAAACCGCCACCCCCACCATTCCACATTGGGTGGGGCGAGCCATCCCCGCCATCTTCTCCCGTAGGGTACCCTCTTACCCCACGCGGACTTTCCCGTGTCACCCTCGCGAATGCGGGGGTCTATCTTCCGCCCTGTTCCCCCTTTGTCATTCCTGCGCAGGCAGGAATCCATCTTCTGCCGCCCCGGCCACGCCCGCCATTTATTCTGTCCGTGTTCGTCCGTGTCTGTCCTCTTAGCCCACGCGGACTTTTGCCTGTCTCGCCAGCGCAGCGCGGCAATCTCATCCCCCGTCATTGCGAAGGAGCGCAGCGACTGCGGCAATCTCTCCCCCTGTCATTGCGAGGAGCGCAGCAGCGCGGCAATCTCCTCCACGTCATTGCGAAGGAGCGCAGCGACTGCGGCAATCTCTCTGTCACCCCCGCGAACAACTGTCACCCCTGCGAACAAACCTGTCACCCCCGCGAAGGCAGGGGTCTATCTTCCGCCGCCCCGTCCCCCTCTGTCATTCCCGCGAAAGTGGAATACGAAGCGAAACCCAGCGCCGCGATAGCGAATCTATCTTCCACCCACCCCGTGCCTTCCATCATTCACTCACTGTCACAACACACCAGCCAACGCACCAATCTCACCCTCACTCAACGCATAATTATAAATCCGAACATCATCCAGCAGACCAACAGACCCGTCTAAAGAAATCAAAACATCCATCCCGACAGCGGTGTCGATTGTCTGGCTGCCTAAGCTGATGATTGTACTTTCCTGCCCGCCATCCACATAAAGCAGTATATCCTCAACTTTCACATCCTCTTTATCCGGCAGCACAATAGCTACATGATGCCATGTATTATCATTTATAACCGTACCACCGACAACGCTGCCGCCCCACACAGCGGCTCGCAGTTTGCCGTCGGCATTGATCACATTAGACCACAGCCCGCCATTGATTTCCAGCGTACCCCAACGCACAATCGAGAATGTCGATCCAGTTGATTCGACCTTAACCCACGCGCTTACGGTTCGAGGATTCGATCCACTGATACCCTTGTAACCTGCGACTTCCACATAATCACCAACCCCATCAAATTCCAGCGCCCCACCAATCTTCCCATCACTCGGCCACCACACCGGATCACCGTTAAGCGTCCCATCGTGGCCACCCACACTATCACTGGCAACCGTACCACTCGACTCATCCAACTCCCACCGCCCAACAAGCATATCAGACCGAGTCGTAAACCTCCAGACATCACCCTCTACAACGCTGCTGTCAGCTTGAACTTCATCGATCCGCCAATAGTACATAGTACCTAAATCCAACGCCCCAGGGTCAAACGTAGTATCTGTCTGATTGCATTGAAATTCACCCGGACTACTCGTACCAAAGTATATATTGTGCGATACCGCACAATTTCCAGAAGACCAGCTTAGCTCCACTCTTGTATTCACATCTGCTGCCCCATCTGCTGGCTCAGGACCAAACGCCGGGCCGGGTGGAATTGTTGTAAACCTCCAGACATCACCCTCTATGACGCTACTGTCAGCTTGTACCTCATCGACCCGCCAATAGTACGTCCTCTCGCAATCCAACAGCCCCGGATCAAACGTAGAACTTATCTGATTGCATTGGAATTCACCCGGGCTACTCGTACCAAAATATATATTGTGCGATACAGCACATCCTCCCACGTACCACCTTAGCTCCGTCTCTGGATTTATGCCTAACGCTCCATCCGCTGGATCAGGACCAGACGCCGGTCCAGAAAAACAAACACCTGCCAGCCAGTTTGCCCCCAGCGTTTCCAGATCGCCCATATCTATCACACCGCTATTGTCAAGGTCACAGTCCTGGTTCCAGTTGGCACTTGGCGTATCATCGCTTAGCCACGCCGCTGACATAATCGCAAAATCTACCAGGTCAACATCACAATGCCCGTCAAAGTCCCCCAGGTAAACCCACCCAAACTCGTATGCACCCATATCCACCACCGCTACGCTATCACAATCCCCATCGACTATCCTGGCATTACCCTCCGGATCGCTCGCCTCCGTTACCACGCTGTTATCACCGGCATCAATACACAGCGAACCTGCTCGTAAATGATAATCGTAATTGTTTTCATCTTCAAAAAATGGATCTTGGCAAGTTTCTCCGGTACCGGGTTGTGGTTCAAAAGGCCCAGAGGCACCGTCTACCTGGTAATCGGACGCTGGCCAGATAACGGCCCACTCATACCAGTAGTTAGCCTCAGAATTATTCCAGATGTCATTATAGGAGATATCTAAGAGTGGAACAGGAGACTCATCTCCACCAACAGCCATAATTCCATACTCATGGTGCGTGATTATGTTATTAGCGATCAATTGAGTAGAAATAGGATTGCAGTAGATGCCATAATGCCCATTATTGTAGATAGTGTTGTTAACGATCATCGGAGATGAATCTTTACATGATATTCCACTGTAAGAATTATGTGCAATGACGTTACTACTTATAGTCGCATCAGAGTGAGACACCTCAATGCCTTCACAAAAGGCCCCCCCCAAATTATCCATAATTAAATTGCCCACAATAACACCGGTCGAATTGCTTGACAGTTTTATACCGCTGTTATTGTTCACAATGATGCAATTTTCGACTCTAACACTACATTGGGAGGCAAATACGCCTCCAACATAACTGGGGGTGCTACCGCTATTAGTTATCTTAAAGCCAGATATAGTTCCAGAGGCTAAGTTGAAAACCACTACATGATGCCCATTTCCTCCACCATCTATGGTAGTTACATCAGCGCCTGAACCTCGTACCGTGACGTTATCTTTCATTGTGATGTTTTCATAGTAAGTGCCCGGTGCGACAATAACCACATCGCCGGGCATACAGGCGTCAACAGCATTCTGGATTGTTAGATATTGACTCGGTACATGCCGTTCTGTTGCCCAGGCTGCCTGCACAAACACGATTTGAAGTCCAGCAAGAATAAGCAAGACCACCCGGCCGGTTCGATCATCTTTGACTCTCATTTTGGAACTCCTCCGTTCATTCCCCACAAATGAACAGTAAAACTATCTTAAACAGCACTCACAAGCCCTATACTATCATAATCTTGACACCAACCCCAGCCCCACTACCAATCCCGATCTTTCTGCACACATGGAAACTACCTCCTGCTCTTCGCTCCGCAAATGTAAAATTTCCCTCATTCTGAGGTGCTAAACGAATGACGGACACTCGAAGAGAGGGTATAATGCCGCCCAAGAAGTACAGTGAAAGGAGTGTTCGTTATGGCAAAGCAGAAACGTTATACGAAGG
>Ga0315290_10000533_pt1 | contig 25040 bp, 22 predicted proteins | sample YL17G12_0_MG_FD_203627 | JGI IMG/M metagenome (GOLD analysis project Ga0315290, IMG submission 203627) | Sediment microbial communities from Yellowstone Lake, YNP, Wyoming, USA - YL17G12_0 | ecosystem: Environmental > Aquatic > Freshwater > Lake > Sediment | place: USA: Wyoming | collected... | reverse complement strand
TTTTAATCCTTCAGCTTATTTTAGCAAGGAAAACATTTTCCTGATTGGTGATGCTGCTGGCTTTGTCAAGGCAACCACAGGGGGAGGAGTAGTCCCAGGATTGAAATCTGCTGAAATATTCGCTCACACTATCAATAATAATGTTAGTTACACTACCGGCCTTTATTTAAACCTAGTCCCAAATCTCTGGCTTAATCTCAAGATGAGAAACATGATGGATTCATTCACTCCAGAAGACTGGAACGAATTAATCGAGGATTTAAACAACAATGAATCAAAGAAAGCCCTTCAAGCGATTAACAGAGACCAATTGTTCAAGTTATTATTGAGCATGGCTGCTAAGGATCCTAGAATAATGAAGCATGGGTTAAAGCATATAACTGGCTTGTTCTAGTGCGTTATTCTCCTGATTACCATCTTGAAAAGTATTTTTACTGCGCCAAAGAACGAGGCTTCTCCTTTTTTCATGGAATAACCGCTATATCTTATAACTACAGGAACTTCCTTGTACTTTATTTTTTTCTTCATTATCTCTTCAACAATTTCAGAAGCATGCTCCATCCTGTCAGAATCAATTCTTATCTGCTCTGCTGCTCTCCTGCTGAGCACCCTGTAACCATTATGGGCATCGCTAAGCTTTACTCCGTAAAAAACCCATTGAACCAATATAGAGCCTTTCAAAAGGATTTTCCTGCTGAACGGCATATCTGTTTCCAAAGAATCTCTTTGATTCTTTGGACCAGCAGATTTTAAATCTGCTTGTTTTTTCAGGAACCTTGAGCCCAGGGTTACATCAACTTCTCCTTTAACAACAGGACCTAGCATTGCTTCCAAATCTTCTATCCTGTGCTGGCCATCGCTATCAAAGGTCACAATTATTTCTGCGCCATTTTTTAGTGCATAATCAATGCCTGTCCTGAGAGCAGCTCCTTGGCCCCTATTGATAATGTGTTTCAGAACAATAGCTTTTCTCTTTTTTGCCTCTGCATAGGTGTTGTCCTTGCTGCTATCATCAATAACAACAATATTATTATAACCAGCCTTTTTCAATTCATTAACAACTCTACCAATGCTTTTTCCTTCATTATAAGCTGGGATTACAAAGAATATTTTCTTATCAGTATACTTCATTTTTATTCCTCAAAGGACAACCTTTTCTCTTTGAATAAACTGCCTGTGCCATAATTCAAAGTTTAGCAGAGTCCATATCTGCCTTGCATAGAATAATTTTCCGCTCTTATAATTATCCATTATCTTCTTGACTTGGTAAGGATCGAGTATGCCCTCACGGAACAGCTTGGTAGTATTAAGCAAATCCTCAACAATTGGCTTTAGTTCCTTGTCAAGCCAGTTCTCAACAGGCACATGAAAGGTTTGTTTTTTTCTTTCAATAATCTCTTTTGGCAAGTGCTTTCTAAGCGCTCTCTTGAAAACATGCTTTGTTGTTGAAAATCCTTTTAGCTTATAATTGCTTGGCATGCTGAAAGCCAGTTCTGCAATCCTGTGGTCCAGTAATGGCACTCTTGCTTCTATGCTCTTAGCCATGCTCATCCTGTCAGTTTTCATGAGAAAGCTCTCTGCAAGCAATCTTTTGAAATCAAAGAACTGCACCTGCTTAAGATAATCAACTCTTTTTTCATAGAATTCTTTATTAACAGCATCATAATTAATCTTCTCAAAATGATTCGCCTTTACAAGCTCTTTTCTCTCATCATCATCAAACATGCCATTAAGCTCATAGTAAGCTTTTGCCTTGTTATCTTTTATTGCCCTGATAACCAGGTCTCCTCGCTTGTAAGCTGATTTTCCAAGGTCAGATGAGTGCTTATAGAACTTATCCCAAGTCTTTAATGGGATGCTCTTGTTAAGAATAGGAGCCCAGGCATTAAATAAGGGAAGCTTGCTTGCTGTATGTGTTGCTTTTAAGAACCTATAATGGTCATAGCCAGCAAATATTTCATCACCGCCATCGCCAGTAAGAATCACAGTAGAAGTTTTTTTAGCAGCTGCTGACAAAAGATAAACAGGAATCAGAGCAGAATCTGCCATTGGCTCGTCACAATGCCAGGCAATTTTTGGCAACAACTTGACAACATCAGGCTCAATAAAAAATTCCTTGTGCTCTGTGCCAAAAAGCTCACTTATCTGCTTTGCATACTGAGTCTCATTAATCTTTTCATTGTGAGCGAAGCCAACACTATAAGTCCTGATAGGGGCATCACTGTTCTCTTCTTTTCTTATCAGGCTCATCATCATGACAATGGCGCTGCTGTCAAGCCCTCCGCTAAGATAAACTCCGAGAGGAACATCACTAATAAGTTGCTTTTTAACAGAATCCTTAAGCAGATCAAAGAGTTTTTTTTCATAGGAACCAAGACTATCTTTTCCTTGCTCTTCAAGATTAATATCCCAGTACTTACTAATGATAAGATTCTTGTCTTCAAGGCTGAACCTGATGAAATGACCTGGCAAAAGCCTCTTGATGTCCTGGAACAAGGTTTCTTCACCAGGATTATAGCGAAGGGCAAAATACTGGTTCATTGCACTCTTGTTAATTTCTCTCTTGACACTGTTAAGCTCAAGTATGCTCTTAATCTCGCTTGAAAAAACCAGGTTTCCCTTGCTGAACCAGTAATATAATGGCTTGATTCCAATCCTGTCCCTTGCAAGAAAAATCTCTTTTGCCTTGCTGTCATAAATGCAAATGGCAAACATGCCGTTAAGGAACTTAACAAAATTTTCTTTGTACTCCTCGTACAAATGGACAATAACCTCTCCATCTGTATGAGTTCTAAAGAAATGGCCTTTTTGCTCAAGCATTTCTTTCAGCTTCTGGAAATTATAAATCTCGCCATTGAATATGACAAAGACATTCCTGTCCTCGTTGGTTAAGGGATAAATGCCTTTTTTCAGGTCAATAATGCTCAGCCTTCTCATGCCGAGGCTTACTCCGCTATCTGTGAATAAAACAGAATCATCAGGCCCTCTATGAGTAATAGTCTCAGTCATACGCCTGACAAGGCTCTTGTCCTCCCAATTAAAGCCAACAATTCCACACATTATGATAATAAGAATTAAAACAACAATATAAATAAGTTATGAATTTAGAGTCTATCGGAATAGCTATGCTTAAAGCAATGGGTTCTGCCCGCCGTACATTGCCTGGAACCTGTCATGCTTGTATTCCAGTGAGAATATGTCGTTGTTGCAGGCTGTGGCTCTCATCTTGACAATGCTTATTTCACGCACAACATTCCTCCTGAAAGGAGTAAGCCTGAGGAAGATTATAGCGTCTGACAAGAATTCTTCTATCTCAAACTCACTGAACTTTCCGCTCTGAGGCTGGCACTCTGAAATCAGGAAAGAAGTAATCTCCAAGTCCCTAAGGAACTCGAATAAATAGAATAATTCAATTCTTGGGTTTTCAAATCTTGAAAGAACATACAATGCGCTAAGGGAGTCAAGGCAGAAGAGCTTGCAATCAACCTCCTCTTTTATCCTCTTGACAACATTCTTGATAACATTAAGCCAGCTCTTATTATCAGCTGTTTTTACATCCTTTATTTCCTTTCTTATGCATCCGATATCGACCATGACCAAGGCTCCTTTTTCATCGCCTTTCATTTTGCTAAGCGCTGTTCTGAGGTCTGCCAAGTCCTTTATAACAACCAGGTTCACCTTGCTCATGTCAAAATTCATATTAATCATTTGCTTGATGATAGAGTTATAGGATTGTTCAAGAGAGCAGTAAACGCAAATCTTGCCTTTTATTGCCTCGTTATAAAGAATATTAAATGCAATAGAAGACTTCATAGTGCCGGCGCTTCCGCTCAGGAGAGTAATATGGCCTTCAGGCACTCCTCCCTGGATATTCTCATCCAAGCCTTCAATATAGAGAGGAATCCTCTTAATCTCTGCTTTGCTAGAAATAATCCCAGCCAATGCGTTTACACCTCTTTTTTTAATTAATACTGTTCTCTTTTTATATTAACTTTTCGCTTTTTATAGCTTTCTAATTTTTTTTATGCACCAAGCCATTAACCATTCCTGGCTTTGTATTCACAACAATGCTTTTATCATCAGGTATGTAGGCACAGCCGACAATAACTCCGTCTGTCTTGAACTGCCATATCTTCTTACCAGTTACTTTTCCAGGCTCTTGAGTAATAATATCACTATAATGGCCTGCCTGCTGTACTACTCCGCTAAGCCCAGGCATGTAATCAAGCAAGTAGCTGCCTTCTGAATCAAGCACATAAACATTATGGTCATAGCTTCCTACCACAACCTCTTTTTTGCCATCTCCGTCAATATCCTCGACAATAGGTTCACTCACAACCCAGAAGTCAGTTTCATAGCTCCAGAGCTTATCACCCTGAGGGCTGAGTGCATACACATTATTATCACAGCTTCCAAAAACAAGCTCAAGCTTCTTGTCATCATTAATATCAACAAGGCAAACCTTTCCCAGGATAGCCCCTTCTGTCTTATAATCCCAGAAAAGCTCACCTGCATCATCAAGCACATAAAGATGGTGGTCGCTGCTGCCAATCACCACAAATAGCCTGTCATCACCAAATAGGCGGTTAATTGCAGGCTGGGCAAACACCTTATCCTTTGTTTTGAATTTCCATGCCAAGTCTCCTTTCCTGTCAACACAGAAAACATTGCCATCATTAGCGCCAAAAACAATCATTGGCTTATCCCTGTGCAAAATCCCAGGAGTGCTCTGAATAGCAGAGCCAGCATCAAACCTCCAGACCAGCCTTCCGTTGCTATTAAGCACGTACAACTTCTTATCCTCGCAGCCAAAAATTACTTTTACATCATTATCATCATATAAGTCAAAGAGCAAGATCTGCCCTCTAATGGGCCCACCTGCCTTGTACTTCCAGAGCAACTTGCCTTTTTCATCAAGCACATAAACCATGCCTAGCTCTGTGCCAAACACAACCTCATTCTTTCCATCACCATTAAGGTCGCCAACATTAGGACAAGCTTCTATGCTACTAGCATCCTCAACATCAAGAAACAATAGCTCGACATCATCAATCTTCTCATTAGAATCATAGAACCACTTAATGCCAGCATCCATGTCAAGAACAAACAACTTGCCCTTCTTGGTGCCAAAAATTATCTCCTTCTTACCATCACCGTCAATATCAGCCACAAAAGGGGCGCTGCTAATAGCGCTCTGCGCATCAAAATCCCATTTCTTGCCAAGCTTTCCAACCCTCTTTTTTCCGAGCTGCTTAAACGCAAACATAATCTTACTCATCCAGTTATAAACTACGAGCCAGCCTATTTATAGTTTTTGCTTTTTTAAGCTAACTCCAATAAATTTATAAACTTCTTATCCTAGAGTTTTGGTTATGAGTAAGGAGTTGGATGAGAAGATAATACAGGCTTTTGAGCAGGAGAGAGCTAGTGATGATATAAAAACAGAGCTCGTAAGCCAAGGCTACTTAGAAGAAGAAGTGATTGAAGCTATTCAGAGCATTAAAGGCCCCAGCCAGAGCAAGGATGATAAATCAAACAACAGCCTTCTGACTGCCAAGGAAATATTTGACAGGATTGGCTATGGCTTTGCAAGCGTGCAATTCATTAACATACTTTTCCACCTGACAGGAGCAGGATTCCTGCTGATAGGGATTATTAACGGCCTAAAGACTATTATTTCCTTAATAGTTTCATCATTCTTGCAAGAATATGCAAAATTTAAGAATATTAGTAAGAAGTTCATGAGCAAAGCAGGCATACTATTTGGCATAAGCTTCTTGTTCATAGCCATGGCGGTGGTTATAAAATCACTTGCACTATTCTCTCTCGCCCTTCTAATAGGCAGTGTTGGTGTTGTTACCTATGGTGACTTGTATAACCAGCTGGTTGAGAAAACCATAAAAAGAGAGAAGATGAGCAAGTTCTTGCTTCGGATGTCCCATTATGGAGTCCTGATCACAGGAGCATCTCTTTTGCTTTCAGGCTACTTGTTTGACAAGTTCCCTATTTTTAACATCACCAAACTGAATCTGTTCGGCAAAACCCTGCCTGTTTATGGTTACCTGATTGCTTTTGAGATAACTGCTATTGCATTCATACTCTCAGGCTATGTGCTTCATTACATAAAAGAGAAAAAAATTGAATCACCTCCGATGACAGCTGGTTTTTTCAAGGGCTATTACCACAAGATAAAAGTCCAGACCAAGAGCTTTGTCAATAACAAGTATTTGTTCACACTAGTATTTGCAAGCTCAATAACAGGACTAGTACAGATACTCGGAAACTCATATTATGGAATATTTATCTATGACAAATTTAAAGACATTGCTTTCAGAGGATTCACTAACATAGCAGTAATAATTGTCATAGCCATACTGGCATCATTCATAGGGCCTGCATTTTCAAACTATCTTAACAAGAAAGTAGGATTAGCACCAGCCATGGTTTTTGGAACTTTGCTACTGGCAATAATGCCACTTGTAGCAGTTTATAATCCTAACTTTGTGAGCATAGCCCTGGCTAATGCTCTTTCTGTTATAGGAGCAGCTATCCTCGGGATGGGGCAAGGCCTGCTAATAAGAAAAATACTTAACGAGGAGCAGAGAAAACTTTACTATGCAGCACTAAGCATAGCAGTAATAATACCATTCATAATTCTCATACCCCTAGGCTCATTTATAGCCCAGGCTGCTGGCCTAATAGCCTTGTTCAAGGTGCTTGCATTAATACTCCTAGCAATAGCAGCACCAATCTACTTCATATTGGTGATATTTGCTAACAAGCAGAGACTCTAGTTTATTCACTGGACATCTTCGCGTGAGCTTTATATAGCGTTCGTTCTTCGTTAATTTATGCTTTCATCCATTAAGGGCGAGATGAAACCAAAATTAACTTCAGAACTCGCAGAAATATTAGGTATGCTCGTAGCTGATGGTTGTATTCAAAAGAATTACATCTGCCTGTGGGGTAACATTACTGAAGATAAACCGTATTACGATGGAACAGTCGCTACTTTGTTTAAGAAAGTGTTTAAAATTAAGATTCGCACTCATGAGAAGATAAGTAACTCCGTGTATGGGTTCTACTTATGTAACAAAGAAATTATAAATTTTCTTTCTGAAAATTTCAATTTAAAGCCAGGGTCAAAAACATACACTGTTAAAGTTCCAGAAGCTATAATGGCTTCAAATGATACAAAAATAATAACTGCTTTTATAAGAGGGTTTGCAGATTGTGATGGTTATCTAAATTTTGATAAAAGATACGGAAATTATAACAAATTTAACAAAAGGTTTAATGTTTATCCACGTATAGTTCTTATCTCTGTATCAAAAGAATTAATAGAACAGCTTCAATATTCATTGGAAAGAATTGGTATCAAAGGTAATATTCGTAGTTTACTTCCGAGAAAAGACTCTGAAAAAACCGCTTACCATTTGACAATCAAAGGAAAAACGATGCTTAAAATGTGGATGAATTTAATGGGATTCAATAACCCCGTTCATGTTACAAAGTATCATATTTGGAAGAAATTTGGTTTATGCCCAACTAGAGTTAATTTGTTTGAAAGGGAAAAGATTTTAAAAGGACAAATCAATCCGTATTCTTATTATAAACATGGCCCTGTAGCCTAGCCTGGATAGGGCGACAAGCAATTGCTAAAATAATTGCTCGCCAGAGCCTTCTAAGCTGTAGGTCGTGGGTTCGAATCCCACCAGGGTCACTTTTTCATATAGAACTCTTTCTTTTTATTATCAAACCTTTCAATAGCATACCTTAACATGGTTCTCGGCATGGTTTTGTAATGTTTTTTCAGGAATTTCTCTTCTTCCTTCTGGCTTACTCTCTTACCCGCTTCCCTTAGCATCCAGCCGACTGCTTTTTGAATCAGGTCATGCTTGTCATTAACGAGGATTTCTGCAATTGCAAGCGTATCTTTCACCTCGCCATTAGCAATAAACTCAAATGTTGCTAGCATGGATATTCTTTTCTCCCAGATGCTACTTGATTTTGCAAGCTTGTAAAGAATGCTTCTGTCTTTGTCAAGCAGATAGTTGCCGACAATACTCGGAGAAGTCAGGTCAATCAAGTCCCAATTGTTAATGTTATGAGTGTTCTTCAAATAGAGTTCGAAGATTTGTTCCCTTGCATCCTCCTCTGCTCGGTCGAACTTTTGAATCAATATTAGCAGAGCAATAAGTCTATGCTCATGGATTTTGCTGTTTAGCAATTGTTGTATGTCAGTCAGGCTCAAATCCTTGTATTTCTTTGCAACACTCCTTTGAACAGGCACTTTTATGCCTAGAAAAACATCTCCTTCACCATACTCTCCTTTGCCAGTCTTGAAGAAGCGCTGGAGAAGAATTGCTTGCTTTGGATTTGCCAACAGTTCAATATCTCTTTTTATCTCTTTAAGGCTCATTTTATTATTGAAAAGCACATCCCTATTTAATTGTTATCGTAATCTTTATTAACCACGATTTTATTCTCTATTGCTAGAATGCACCCGTCGCCAAGCGGCTAAGGCACAAGGCTGCAACCCTTGTATTCGGGAGTTCGAGTCTCCCCGGGTGCTTAGGTTCTAAAATGGCAAAGAAACTATTAATCAAGAAGGAAAAGAAAACTTTTGTAGAGGATTTGAATAGAGAAGTAACCTTGTCTGGCTTTGAAAAGCATTATGTTGATAATGCTCAGGATTTCTCTAATAAGTACGGCACCATAAGGAAGAAGGAGCTTTCTAAGAAGTCAGGCTCAAAAATCAAGATGGGAACTCACGAGTTCATTATCCTGGATCCTGTTTTTCTTGACCATTATAAGCGCATAAAGAGAGGAGCGCAGATAATCACTCTCAAGGATATTGGAGCAATAATTGCTCATACAGGCATTAATAAGGAGTTTGTTGTGCTTGATGCTGGCAGTGGCTCAGGAGCACTTGCTTGTTTCATGGGAATGATTGCCAAGCAGGTTATAAGCTATGATCTTGACAAGAGAAGCCTTGAAATAGCAAGAGGCAATGTTGAATTATTAGAAGCAAAGAATATCCTCATTAAAGAAGGAGATATTTATGATTACAAAAAGATTAATGAGAAGAATGTTGACGTGTTTGTGCTTGACGTCCCAGAGCCATGGAAAGCAATGAAGACAGCAGAGAAAGTCCTCAGGATTGGAGGATTCCTTGCAGTTTATATTCCTAATATCAGCCAGGCGCAGGAGTTTGTCAAAGCACTTCCAGAAGAGTTCCTGCTCGAGAAAACCATTGAGATAATTGAGCGCGAATGGGCAATTGATGACAAGAGGACAAGGCCCATAACCAAGGACTTTGGGCATACTGGATTCTTGACGTTTGCGAGGAAGCTGATTTAAAAAAGGAGGCTAACATGAAGCGCGAAATCCGTGTCATCGGCATTGATGACGCTCCTTTTGACAAGTTTGACCCTTTGCAGAAGTATGTTCTTGTGGTCGGCACTATTTTCAGAGGAGGCAGCTTCATGGACGGCATGCTCTCCACTCATGTTGAAAAGGACGGTGAAGATGCAACTCTAAGGATTGTTGAGATGATTAATAATTGCAAGTTCAAGCCTCAGCTCCAGGCAATATTTCTTGGAGGAATAGCTGTTGCTGGCTTTAATGTGATTAATCCTATTACTCTGAACAAAGAGACCGGCATCCCTGTGGTTGTTGTCATAAGAGATTACCCTGATTTTAAGAAGATGTTCTCTGCCCTTGAAAAGATTGGCATGAAAAAGAAGATTAGCATTATTGAAAAATTGCCAAAGCCTAGCAAGGTTAATAAAATTTACATTCAGAATATTGGCATTAGCAAGAAAGATTGCCTTAAGTTGTTAAACATCACTTGCACTCATTCTAATATTCCAGAGCCTTTGCGAGTAGCTCACCTAATCGCGGCTGGTATTTCTGAAGGCGAGAGCAGAGGAAGAGCCTAGGAAGAAGAATATCAGGATTATTATTAGTGTGTGAAAGAACATTTCTCTTGCAAAATCCTGGAAAAATCCTTCTGGAAACAGTTTTATTAGCAAATAATCAGCAGGGAAAGTGTAGTTGCCTTGCGGGAACAAGAGCTTATGGAAGCTTTCAAAAAAAGAAGGGAAGTTGAGGCTAATGACAAACAAGATCACTAGCAATGCAAATGCAGCTATTGAGCCATAAACAAATATTCTTTTAAGGCTTAGCCTGAAATCTTTTAACCTGCTTAGACGTATAATAGCGCCTATTAATAGTATAAGGCTGGCAATGCCTATTATCTTAACCCAATGAATAATCTGCCTGACATCTGCCAGGTGAGTTTTTTCTTCTGGCGCAAAGGCGTTGAGTTCCTGCACAGTTCCTATTTCAGTACTTTCACTAGTTAAGTAATTAATTAAATAGTCAACTGTCTTCTGGACTCCCATTGTTCCTAGCTCATCATACTGGCCGTACTTCTTAAATTCCTTATTATAAAAGCTCCTGTTAAAGAACACCATGAAGAAGCTGGCAGAGAAGATGATTAGAACTAATAAGATTATCGAGATGATTACAAGGATTTTCTGCTCATGGAACTGGCTTTTCTTCTTTGCTTTTTTTTTAGATTCACGCATAGTATAATTTCCCACTCCTCTTCTGCTCAGAGTCTTTCTGGCTTCCTGGCTTGTTGATTCTCGGCCTCTTGCTCTCTTCATCTCTCCTGAATGTTAGTTGTATGTTCTGCAGGAAATTATTCATTCCTTCTTCCATGAAGAAAGGCCCTTTTACAATTCCATGAACTGCAGGCTTACCTTCAAACACAACGAGCCTGTCAGATATGGTGTCTATGAATAATATGTCGTGATCAACTATTAATGTGCTTCTGCCAGTGATGTTAAGAATATCCCTCACAACCTTTCCCAGCTTTAATCTTTGCTCAACATCAAGATAAGCAGATGGCTCGTCCATAAGGATTATGTCAGAGTCCTGGCTTAGGCACTTGGCAATCATTACCCGCTGCAATTCTCCGCCGCTCAGCTCGCTTAATTTGCGCATAAAAAGCTCTTTTATCTCAAGAGGTCTGATGAGCTGGGCTTCATACTTCATGATTGCTTCTTGCAGGAAATGTAACACTAGCTCATCATTTGGCTCAAGATACTGAGGCTTATAGCTTACCTTCAAGCCAGAAAGTTCATGGCCTTTTATCTCTCCTGCTAATATCCTTACAAAAGTTGTTTTTCCAATACCGTTCTCTCCCAGGATTCCGACAATGTCATTCTTGTAAATATTCCCAGTGCCTGCTTCTAATTCAAAACTTCCAAGCTTTTGCTTGAAAGCACTCCATTCTGTTAATAGATGAAGCCTTTTAATGTCAATTGGAGGCCTGGCTTCAAATTTTATTGCATGATCCCTGAACCTAACATTCTCTTCCTTCAAAAAGCCTGAAAGATAAGTATTAATACCTGCTTTTGCAGCTTTTGGCTGGCTTACAACTCCATAGGCAGAAGGCTTACCATACATCATATGAATCAAATCAGCCATGTAGTCAAGGATTATAAGGTCATGCTCAACCACTAACACTGCGGTCTTATCATCAGCAAGGCTCCTGATAAAGCTGCTAATCTTTAATCTCTGCTTTACATCAAGATAACTGGTTGGCTCATCAAAGAAATAAACATCTGCTTTTTTCAAGACACAAGCAGCAATTGCTACTCTCTGCAGTTCTCCGCCGCTAATCTTGCTAATATCATGGTCTAGGAATGCTTTGAGCTCAAGAAGTTCAGCAATCTTATCAAGCTCTTTTTTCTCATCAACTTTTTTCAGCAAGTCTTTAACAGTTCCTTTGTATTGTTTTGGTATAAGGTCAACTTGCTGAGGCTTATAGCTGAGCTTAATCTTACCTTTTTTTAGTTTTTCAAAAAAACCCTGGGCTTCACTGCCCTTAAAATATGAAATGAGCTCGTCATAACTTGCTTCTTTCTTAGGATGGCCAAGATTAGGCTTTTCAACACCAGCAAGAATCTTGAGTGCGGTGCTTTTTCCAATACCGTTCTTACCAATAATGCCAACAACCTTGCCAAAAATAGGGATTGGCAAGCTGTAAAGAGCAAAACCATTCTCAGAATACCTGTGAACAGGCTCTTTAGTTAATTCTTCAGGAAGATTAACAATATCCAAGGCTTCTGCAGGGCATTTCTTAGGGCAGATGCCGCAGCCAATGCACAATTCCTCAGTAATGCCTACTTTGCCGTCAGGAGTCTTGACAATGCACTCGTCACCCCTCCTGTTAACAGGGCAAAGTCTAATACAGAGATAATTACCACAGGTGATTGGATTGCACTTCTCCTTCTTAATAATACATATGCGAGTCATGATAGTTAGGACGTATTGTTTGTTATTTAAATGTTATTAAGAATTGAGAATACAATTAATTATATAAACTTCTCTTGGTTATTCTTTTCCATGAAGGGCTTCATCATCCAACCGACTTACAAGGTAGTTGATAACAAGGCTTATGTGCACTTGTTTGGCCGCCTTGAAAACGGAGAATCTTTTCTTACAATTAATGAGTTCAGGCCTTATTTCTTTATCAGGAAGGATGACTTGGACAAAGCTCTGAAGATTGAGCAGTTTGACTATGAAGCTACTCATCTTAAGAATTTTGATGATGAGGTTGTTGTAAAGGTTGTCATGATTATTCCTGCAGATGTTGCCAAGCTCAGGGATAAGTTTCATTCTAAGAACATAAGGACTTATGAGGCTGACATCAGGTTTGCTTACAGGTTCTTGATTGACAAGCTTCTTCAGGGTGCTGTTGATATTAATGGCAAGTTTGAGAAAGGAGAACTGGTCAATCGAATCTATACAGAGCCAGAATTAAAGCCAGCTGATTACTTTCCAAAAAACCTTAAAGTGTTATCAATAGACATTGAGACTGACAAGAGAGGCAAGGAAATTTATTGTGTCTCATTTTCTGCAGAAGATTACAACAAAGTGGTTATTAGGAGCAAGGAAAAGCTAAAGCAAGCTATTAGTGTTGAGTCTGAGCAAGAACTATTGGTGAAGTTCAGGGAAATAATCCTTGAGCAAGACCCTGATATCATTACTGGCTGGAATCTGATTGACTTTGACCTTAATATTCTTGAAAAAAAGTTCAAGGACTATAAGTTAGCATTTACAATCGGAAGGACAGATGAACCTTGCAAACTTAGGCTTTACAGCTCTTTTTTTCAGGATTCAAAAGCAGACTGCCCCGGTAGGATGGTGCTTGACGGAATACAAGTATTAAAAAATAATTTTGTGAGCTTAGAAGATTATAAACTGAGCACAGCAGCAAAGCACTTCCTTAATGACTCAAAGATTTTTGAAGGAGAAGACAGATTTGAACTGGTAGAAGATGCTTTTAAGAAAAATCCTCAGCTATTGGTTGATTATAATCTCAAAGATGCTGAACTAGTCATTAGGGTTCTCGATAAAACAACAGCTCTTGATTTATGCATCCAGCGCTCAATACTAACAGGCATGCCTCTTGACAGGGTTAGGGCTAGCATTGCAAGCCTTGACTCATTATATCTTAAGGAATTAAGAAAAAAAGGTTATGTTGCGTCATCAGTAGGTTCTGAGCAAAGGGATGATCAGGGTAAGGGCGGCTATGTTATGACCTCAAAGCCAGGAATTTATGATTACATAATTGTTTGCGACTTCAAAAGCATTTATCCAAGCATTATAAGGACTTTTAACATTGACCCTTGGAGCTTTGTAGCTGACTGTAAAGGCAAAAACCTGGTCAAGGTGCCAAGCGGAGCATGTTTCAAGAACCAGGAAGGAATATTGCCCGATATAATCAAACACCTTTGGGAACAAAGAGACAAAGCAAAAAAGCAAAAGAATGAACTAGCCAGATTCGCAATAAAAACCCTCATGAATTCATTCTATGGAGTACTAGCTAATCCAACCTGCAGGTTTTATAGCAGGGAAATGGGTAATGCAATAACCCTTACAGGACAGCACATAATAAAGCTAACTGCAAAAAAAGTCGAGGAAATGGGCTATGAGGTGATTTATGGAGACACTGACTCAATTTTTGTCCACACAAAATTAGATGATTACAAAGAAGCCCACAAGACAGGAGATGAGATTGCTAAAAAAATCAACTCTTTCTTTGAAAAGCACATCGAGGAAGAATATGATCGCAAGAGCTATATGGAATTGCAATTCGACAAAGTCTACAAGCGCTTCATAATGCCAACTGTCAGAGGCTCAGAAGTTGGAAGCAAGAAAAGATATGCAGGACTGCTTATTGACTCTGATGGCAAGGAAAAAATGGATTTTGTAGGATTAGAATTTGTCAGAAGAGACTGGACAGACCTAGCCAAGACTTTCCAGTCAGAACTATTGAACAGGATCTTCCATAAGGAAGAAGTTGCTGATTATATCAAGCAATTAGTGCAGGAAGTAAGAGAAGGCAAACACGATGGCTTGCTGGTATACAAAAAAGCCATAAGAAAAGAAATAGCTGATTACACCAAGACAACACCACCACATGTCAAGGCAGCAAGGCTTTTAGGCAAGGACTTAAGAAGCAACATAATTGAATATGTCATGACAAAAGAAGGGCCTGAGCCAATACAAAAGCAAAAACACAAAATAGACTATGAACATTACATAGATAAGCAAATCAAGCCAATAGCAGATGCTGTCCTAGGATTCTACAACCAAAGCTTTGATGACATAATCAAAGGAAGCTCTCAGAAGACGCTGTTTGGATATTAGTTAAGAAAAAAATCTTCAAGCCCTCTTTATAAATCCTGGCTCTGGCTCTATTAAGAAGTGATCTGCTTTGAGGAGGGTCAGCACCCTTTCAACTTCCACCTCATCCATTCCCTGGGCTTCTGCTTCTATTATCACTGCTTCTTTATGCACTTTCCTGTTCCTGTCAGTCACTAAATCATTTATTATGTCCATTAATTTTATTTTGCTGTCTGTCTCGCTCTCATCTGCTACGCTGCGCAGCATCATGTTCTGCCTGCGCATTAAATCATCAAAATCTGCTTGGTCCATTTTTTTTGGGGTTAATAGTCTTCTGGCTGTGGTGATTATATTATCACTACTATTACACCCCCTGGAGCTTAGAAGTGCTTTCTAAATATAAATAGTTTTCGATATTAATATAGCTTTATGTATATCTCTGGCAATAAACTTTAAAAACAGGAACTTTATCCATTGCCACAGGGGGGATAATTTGGAATTCATTACTTTAGATGAGAAAAAGAATTCTAGAGTGTATAATTTTTTTCAGATAAATGAAGCTACAGGCCTTTTAATTCACAAGCAGCTAGAAAATCGCAATGGAAAAATATTCATGCGGGCTAGGCGTCGTTCTTTACAAACTTGATCTTCAAAGGATACTTGAATTTCCTTACTTTCTCACCAACTATATTGATAGTGCTGATTTTCTCTTTCTGCACAACTTCTTCCTCTTCTTCATCTCCACCAGATGTTTCTACATAGGATGTGTCAATGTCTAATTGCTTAGGCTTGTGAAACATCTCCTCTTCCCTGTACTGCTCCATTAGCCTTATGACATGGTCTAGCTCTTTTATTGCCCCGTAAATCTGGTGTTGCTTCTCAATTTCCAAGATATCTTTCTTGTTCTTCAAGATTAAGATAAGATTTTCTTTCCTTGTCTCAATCTCTTTTTTTAGCTCCCACATCTTCCCATTCCCTCGCAACTTTTTTTTCTTCTTTTATCCTGTTCAGGAAGTATTCTAAGCAGTCAAAAGCGCAAAAACTTGCCTTTTTCCTTAATTCCTCAGGACCAAAAATAAGAGTTAGGTTTTCTTCTCCTATCTGGCTCTGGCAAACAGGGCACACTTTGTTAAAATCAGTTTCTTTTTTTTCTTGCAGCTTCTTGCTTATTAACCTGTCTATATTGCCAGCTTCCAAGTCTTTTTTTATCAGCTTCAAGTCCTGTTCATCAAGGCTTTCAATCAATCTGGCTAACCTATTCATGAGACCATCACTTTCTTATGATTAATCTTAGTATCAAACCTTTTCCTTTAGTTCCCTGAGGGTTTCTTTCTTGTCAACCAATTCCTTGCTGTTCTTTACAAGGTTGACAAAATACTCATTTTTACTCTCAAGCCCTTCTTCTACTTCTTTTTTATTGTGGCTCCAGCTTATAATCTTTTTGGTTTTTCCATCCAAACCGCTCACATGGAAGTTGCTGTACTTCTCCCTGAAATCATGCAGCTGCTGCTCTGTGATTATGAAAAGCTCTATCTCTTTGTCATTTGATTGCAGAAAGGCTATGCTGTCTGCTTTCTTAAGAATCTCTGATTCACAAACAAACTTAACAACAGGATAATGGTCTTCTTCTTTTAGGGTAAAGTAGGCATTAAGAACAAACTTTGTGAACAAGTCAACTTCTCGCAGCTTTATAATGCTCTTTTCTGCCATGCCAGGCTTTAGAAAGCTAAAGGCAAAGAGTTCCTGGTTTAAAGCATAAGGAGTCTTTGGCTTTCCAGGCCTTTTTTGCTTTTGTTCCTTTTTTGCTTTTTTTACTAAGTTATGGGCTTCTAAGATAACCAGTTGCTGCGTTACATTAGCTACACTTTGGCCAGCCTTCTTGGCTATCTCAACTGCTGATTTATCTCCCTTTGCTAGCTCCTTAAGAATACCCCACTTGGTCTTTGTCAGCAAGTCCTCAAACTCCATAAGCATACTACTTCCCACTTCAGCTATATAAATCTTTCTAATGCTAAATAACTCAATAAGTTAATAACTTTCAAACTAATTTTGTGAGTGCCTTGATGTAGATTATGAATAGATTTATAAATAAAGAAATCGAACTTAATGATTAATCATGGGTTTAAAAGTCTGGGTGGGTGATGAATCTAAATTAATTAATAATTTGAACTATATGGATTCATCTTTTTTTCAATAAAAACAATCCTACTCAGGGGTATATCCCTGTGGCCAGCAACACAAATGAAAAATAATTTGAGCTTAATCCAGTAAATTAAATAAATAATTAAAATAAACACTAAATCCGAGCAATTAAAGCAAGTTTAAATTAATAAAATATTTGAATAAAATAATTAAAATACATTAAATTAATTAATTGAATAATAATTAAAAAACAGGGATAATTAGATATTTTTCACCGTCGGCAGAAAATACATGAAATAAATGATTTATTTTAAATTAAGATTAACCTTAAATTAAATAATAACCCGGCACAATTTCAATAACAATAATCGAAAATAATAATCAAGAATAATTCATCACAAACACGATAATAAAGACAAAAAATCCCATAAGAAATAACAAGAAAAGAGCAGTTTTGGTTAGCGGGGGATTGTGAAAAAAGAAGAACAAATAGAGTACAAAATGAGGAATTAAGGTCAAGCATTATTCAAAATATAACTAATAAATCAAGCCAATATTTTTCAATTAAAAATAATCAAAATTAAGCAAAATTTTTTCAGAATAAATCATATTTAATCATTTTTTTTAATATTAATTTAGTCTTCCAATCGGGAAAAGAGGGTGAGTAGAAAGTATGAAAGTATTAATGTTAGGATGGGAATTGCCGCCTTTTTTCGCAGGCGGGGTAGGCATGGTCTGCTATCATTTGACCAGGGCTTTGTGCCAGCAAGGCATAGAAGTAACCTATGTAATGCCATTTGGTCCAAGGATGATACGCAGTGATTACATGAAAATATTGATAGCAGACAACCTCTTCCCAAGGATGAGGTTCCAGCTTAAGGAAGTGTCAACCTTCCTAGGAGCCTACCAAACCCCAGAAGGCTATGATGAGCAGTTCAAAAATTACTTATCAGGGATTTCACCAACAGAAAGAGCAAGAGCCTTGTATGGGCCTAATGTGTTCCAGGAAGCCTACTTGTTTGCCCAGAAAGTAAGGCGCATAGCCTTGGAAGAGGAATTTGATGTGATACATGCCCATGACCATTGGTCTTTCCCAGCTGCCATAGCTGCCAAGGAAGTGACAGGCAAGCCTTTAGTAGTGCATGTGCACATAACTGAGTTTGATAAGTCAGGAGGCTTAAGCGTGAACCAGAGAGTGTATGACATGGAGCGCGAAGGAATGCACAAAGCAGACCTTATTATTGTGGTTAGTAACTTCATAAAACACAGGCTGATAAACAATTACGGGGTGCCTGAGTGGAAAATAAGAGTGGTTCATAATGCCGCAGAGCCTATAGACCAGGATATTCAGCATGATGCCAGCAAGATAAAGGAAAATGACAAGATTGTTCTATTCATTGGCAGGATTACCCTGCAAAAAGGGCCTGATTATTTTGTAGAAGCAGCCAGGAAAGTGCTTGAAAAAGATCTTGATGTCAAGTTCATAATGGCAGGAACAGGCGACATGCTTCCAAGAATGATTGAGCGAGTTGCAGAGCTCGGCATTGCTGACAAGTTCATATTCCCAGGATTTGTGAGCAGGGAAGAAGTAGCCAAGCTTAACAAGATAGCTGATGTTTTTGTCATGCCCTCGGTTTCAGAGCCATTTGGCATTGTGCCATTAGAAGCCATGTGGCAGGAAACTCCTGCAATCATCTCCAAGCAGTCAGGAGTGTCAGAAGTTCTTAACAATGTGCTAAAAGTTGATTTCTGGGACATTAATGATATTGCCAGCAAGATACTTGCATTGCTTTATTACAGGAACCTGCACAATGAGCTAAAGCAGCACGGAGCTGTTGAAGTCAGGACCATGACATGGGACAAGCCAGCAACCCAATGCATTGATATTTATGATGAGTTATTAAGGATGAAAAAAGGAGGCTAAAAGAAAAGCCAAATACCTAATAAAAAAGAAAAAGGAAAAGTAAAAGGGAAAGAAAAAAAGAAAAAAGATGGTGAAGAAATAAATAAGAGGTTAATACCATGGTATCGGTTTGTTTTTATTTTCAGGTGCACCAGCCAATGAGGCTGAGAAAGTACAGCGTATTTGATATTGGCAATAATTCTGATTATTTTGATGAGAACAAGAACAAGGAGATAATAAAGAAAGTAGCAAACAAGTGCTACCTCCCTACAAACAGGCTGCTCCTTGACCTGATAAAGAGAAACAAAGGTAAGTTCAAGGTAAGCTTCTCAATATCAGGAGTTGCATTAGACCAGTTCCAGAAATATGCTCCTGAAGTGATTTACTCTTTCAAAGAGCTGGCAAACACTGGCTGCGTAGAATTCCTTAATGAGACTTACTATCATTCCTTATCCTATCTCTTTGACAAGGATGAATTTAAAGAGCAGGTTATGCTTCACAAGCAAAAAATAAAGGATCTTTTTGGGCAGGAAGCAAAGGCTTTCAGGAACACAGAGCTCATATACAATAACGAGCTTGCAAACTTTGTGCAAGGACTAGGATACCAGACTATTCTTGCAGAAGGAGCAGACCACATCCTCGGCTGGAGAAGCCCTAATTTTGTTTATACACCAAAGACAGCAGACAGGATGAAGCTCCTGCTCAAAAACTACCGCCTGAGCGATGACGTAGCTTTCAGGTTCAGCAACAAAGGCTGGGTAGAGCATCCTTTGACAGTTGAAAAATATAGCAGATGGATTTCTGATACTAATGGCAACGGCCACCTGGTTAATCTTTTCATGGATTATGAAACCTTTGGAGAGCATCAGTGGGAGGACACAGGCATATTCAAGTTCCTCGAATATCTCCCAGGAGAAGTACTGAGGCACCCTGATAATAATTTTGTCACAGTGAGCGAGGCTGCTGAAAAATATTCTTCAGTTTCAGAAATGGACATCCATAATTTCATGTCATGGGCTGATGTTGAAAGAGACTTGAGCGCCTGGCTTGGCAACTCTTTGCAGAACAATGCTGCCAATGAGCTATACAAGATAGGAAAGCTTGCCAAGCAGACAGGAGACTTGAAGATAATTGAGGACTGGAGAAGGCTAACCACCAGCGACCACTTCTATTACATGTGCATCAAATGGTTCTCTGACGGGGATGTTCACAAGTACTTTAACCCCTATGACTCCCCCTATGAAGGCTTTATCACCTTCATGAATGTGCTTAATGACATGGTAATAAGGATAAAGGATGTTCAAAAGAAAAAGGCAGGCGCTAGAGCAGAAAACACATACGCCCAGTCAAGCACAGGCTTGTTTGCTCATAGCTTTATTAGCGAGAACCCGAGCGCAGAGCTAATCAATATGAACCTTGATGTTAATCCAGCTATTAAAAAATGAGGTGAGACAAAAAATATGCCGAGAAAGAGAATGGCTCAAAAAGAGAAAAGAAAAAGAGGAAGACCGCCTAAGAATAAAAAACTTAGTGAAGCTAAGAAAGAGGTTTTGCCAGAGCTGCAAACAGAGCTGATAACTGAGGCCACAGTAAAAAGAGATGCCCCTGATGCCAGCTATTTTGTGCTGTGCAATGGCAAGCCTGTTAAGAACATAAAAGAGCTTGCAGATGTGATGGAAGAGCTTGAAGAAGAAGTATTTAACCATCATGTGACGCCTGACAAGAATGACTTCGCCACATGGATTAAGGATATCTTCAAGGACGTTGAGCTAGCAGAGAAACTAGCAGGAGTGAAGGACAAGAAACACATGCAGCTCGTGCTTTACAAGCACATAACCCACAAGTTGTGGTAAAAATTATTTGTAAATTATTTTTTATAATCAAATTAAAAAAAGAGGTGGTTAATAATGGATATGCCTGAACATAAATGGTTCTACTTCAAACACGGGAGAAGAGCCTCTAATATTGAAGAGCTAAAAACAGCTTTGGAGAGCATTGATGAGTCAGAGTTCAAGCATCATGTTAATGATGATAGGAATGACTTTGCAAACTGGGTTGAGAATGTTTTTGGCGAGGAAAAACTTGCTGGCAGAATGAGGGAAGTCGGAAGTAAGGAAGGAATAATAATTATGCTTGATGACTTCCTCTCTCAGGATAATGAGCCCCCCTCTCCGCCGCTTATTATCCCCAAAGAGCACCCGAAGCGCCATCATAAGAGAGTGATCATACCAGAAGAGAACAGGCTTAACCTAGAGCCTGAAAAAGAGTTTTCTTTTTCTGAGAATGAGCTTTCTGGGAAAGAACTCCCGGAGAAAGAACCATCTGAAAAAGAACTTTCTGAAAAAGAGATTAAAGACTTAGTTAATGAAGCAATGCTGGTTTTTGACAGGTCAGAAACAGGGAAAGCTGAAGAAGAAGAGAAAAAGGACGAGCTCGAGATAGGAGAGAAAGAAGGGGCTGAAGAGACGGGAGAGACAGAAGAAAGCGAAGAAACAGATGCTGCTGAAGAAGAATGGGCTCCCAAGCACAAGCCGAGACTAGAAATAGAAAAGCCGGCCCTGGAAAAAGAGCCTCTAAAAAAAGAGCATCATAAGTTCATGGTGGAAGAATTCCTTTACGGCTTTATAATGGGGCTCATTTTTGGCTTGATAATGCTTGGGGTAATACTCCAACTTAAAGTAACATGAACTTTAAATTTTAACATGAGAGGAAAAAAGAATGATAATTGCAACTGCAGAATATGCTTTTGAAGTAAGCTGGGAAGTGTGCAACAAAGCCGGAGGAATAAACACAGTCCTCAAAACCAAGGCTCCCTACATTAAGAGCTATTACAATAATTATTTCCTCATAGGCCCCTATTTCAAGCCCAATGCAGATGTTGAGTTACAGGAAGAAGAGCCTCCTGTTTTTCTTAAAGCAATATTTGAGGAGTTGAAAAGCCAGGGAATGATTTGCCATTACGGGAAATGGCAGATACACGGAGAGCCAGCAGCAATCCTGATTGATTTCAAGAACTACTTTAGCAAAAAAGATGATATAAAAACTAAGCTATGGGAAGCTTTCGGGGTAGACTCATTATTTGCATCCTATGATTATGATGAGCCAACAGTATGGGCTTGGTGCGCAGGAATGCTCTTAAAAAGAATAGGAGACGCGCTTCATGATAAAAAGATAATAGCTCATTTTCACGAATGGCTTGCAGGAGCAGGGCTTCTCTGTCTTAAACTTGAGAATTCTCATGTAAAGACTGTATTCACTACCCATGCTACAATATTGGGCAGAACCCTTGCTGACTCAGGCTTTGACTTGTACAGCCAGCTGGGCAAGTTCGACCCTATGCAAAAGGCAAAAGATTTTAACATACTTGCAAAACACACCACAGAAGTTGCCTGCGCAAAAAAAGCTGATGCATTCACCACAGTCAGCGAGATAACCAGCCTTGAAACTGAAAAGCTGCTCGGAAGAAGAGCAGATGTCCTGTTGCTTAATGGCATTGATGTTGAGAGCTTCCCGACAATTGAAGAGACCTCAATAAAGCACGTGACCTGCAAATCCATCATCAGGGAATTTCTTACCTATCATTTCTTCCCTTATTATACGTTTGACCTAAAGCACAATCTAGTATTCTTCTTTGCAAGCAGGTATGAATTCCACAACAAGGGAATTGACATCCTGATAAAAGCTCTTGGCATGCTTAATGAAAAACTTAAAAAAGAAGATACTCCCCGCACAATCAGTGTTTTCTTCTGGGTGCCAATGAAGACTTACGGGGTAAAGGTAGAGTTGCTTGAGAACAAGAATTATTACAGGCACATAAGAAGCTTGGTTGATATGAAATCCAACCATATTCTCCAGCAGATAGTCACTGACTTTATCTCAAGAAAGCTTAGCGTCGAGGAAAGCTTTTTTGAAAAAGACTTTATGAGAGAGCTAAAAGCAAATATTTTGACGTTCCAGAGAAGCGGAAACCCGGCAATAGTCACTCATAATGTTGAGAACGAGGACAAGGACCCGCTTATCCAGGGGTTGCTTGCAGAAGGGCTTGATAACAAGCCAGATGATAAAGTAAAAGTTATTGTTTATCCTGTTTATCTCTCTGGCAACGACGGGCTTCTTAACCTATCCTATTATGACGCGATGGCAGGTTGCCACCTGGGGTTGTTCCCGTCTTATTATGAGCCCTGGGGTTATACTCCTCTTGAAGCAGCAGCCATGGGAATAGCCTCGCTCACCAGCGACTTGTCAGGTTTTGGAGCCTTTATCCAGAGTAAGCTATTAAAGGATGATTCAGGCATATTTATTCTTAAGAGATTAGGCAGGAGCAAGGAGCAGGAGATACAGGACCTGACTGATACCATGTACAAGTATGCTTCTCTTGACCATGCAGAGAGAGTGCAGAACAAGATTAATGCCAAGTACCTCTCCAATCTTGCTGACTGGAAGCACTTTGTCAAGTTCTACATAGTGGCTCATAACAGGGCATTTGGATTAGAATAGGAATGCCAGAGCTATCAGGTTTAGAAATAGCTTTTAATCTTTTCAAAAACCCTGTAAGGGTCTGTTTCTATCACATTGCTCCGAGAATAAAGCTCCATTCCGGCAATATCTGACGTCTTGTTGCTCATAGGGCCTCTGCTCACAACCCTTGTGATCACTGGAAAGCCTTTCCAATCAGCATTCTTATTAGGAAGAGGGAATGGAGGGAGTATTGTGCCTAGGTTAAAACTCATCACTCCAAAATCTTTTATTAAAGAATTAATTATTTTGTAAACAGCGCTCACGTGGTGCTTATCAAGCTTGTCAGATACAATGGTTACTTCTTTATCTTTTCTCGGAGTGATGTTGGTGAATACTCTTATTTTCTTGTATTCAAAGCCAAGCCCAATAAGCTGATGTGCCTTGTACAAGTCAGGGAAATAATCACTATTGAATTTCTCAGCATAGTCTTTCCTGACTTTGTTATACCATTCTGCTTCTGCATAATGAGAGCTTTCTCCAAGTATGAGCTGGAAGTGGCCGTGAATAATGCTTGAGCCTGCTCTCCACAAGCAATTCCATAGTAAGAATGGATAAACAGCATTTTTATTGCTCTTATAAGCCTTGTCAAACCATTTTAGCGAGGTATTGAAATAGTCCTGAAGCTCTTTCTCAGAGATTTCGAGAGGATTATGGTTCTTGAAGATGATTAGGCCGTGAAGCCCGTCATATTTAGCAACATTGCTGGCAACAGTGCAATATCTTCCTTTTATCCTGCCAAAAGAATCAAGAGGCGTGCCTGTTAATGGCTTGCAAAAAGGGTCACCTGAACTTTCATTTATAGCCTTAAGAGCATCATCATCTGTCTTAGCATCTATAGGTCTCTTTGCCCTCAACTCATTAAAAAGAGCGCCTTCAAAAGATAGCTTATTAAAAACCTTGATTATGCTCTGGCTCTCCACGCCCACAATGCTGCCAAAGGTTTTCTCAGCCCAAGGCTTCATCTCCTCAGGTAGAACTAGCTTTCCAACTGTTTTATTGATAAGAAAAAAGCGATTAAATAATTCTCTCTCATCCTCTTTTAAGCCAGCGATTGTTTCAGGCAAATCAATAATTGATGGCATACTCTCACCTTTATTGTTTTATTATAAAAAGTTTGTGCTTGATGGCTTGATGAGCAATCTGATTATTGATTATTATCATAACTTTTATAAATCTCTTCAGAGTATATGTTTTTATCTAAGAAGAAGGCGGTTACATGAAGGTCATTATTCCATTGGCAGGTGAAGGCACAAGGATGAGGCCTCACACTCACACTAAGCCTAAGCCTCTTTTTGAATTTGCAGGCAAGTCCTGCCTTAGCCATATCCTTGACGAGCTTAAGCTTTTTAACGATAAGCAAAAGAAAAACCCAAAAGTTAACAAGAAGGAAGCTGTTATTTCTGAGATAATATTTATCACGGGGAAGATGAAGGAGAAGATAGAAGAATTTGTTACTAAGAACTATGATTTCAAAGCCAGGTTTATTGAGCAGAAAGTAAGGGACGGCACTGCTGGAGCCATTAGGCTTGCACAGCCATATGTCAAGGAGCCCGTTATCATTGTTTATGTTGACACTATTTTTGAAGCTGACCTCGGGCTTATCAACAAGCTGAAGGCTGATGAGGGAGGAATAATCTGGGCTAAGGAAGTGGAGGATTACCAACGCTTTGGGGTTTGCGTACTTGATAATAGCGGGTATATTAAGAAAATCGTTGAGAAACCAAACACGCCAATTTCAAAACTTGCAAACATAGGGCTTTATTACATA
>Ga0315290_10000532_pt1 | contig 25046 bp, 33 predicted proteins | sample YL17G12_0_MG_FD_203627 | JGI IMG/M metagenome (GOLD analysis project Ga0315290, IMG submission 203627) | Sediment microbial communities from Yellowstone Lake, YNP, Wyoming, USA - YL17G12_0 | ecosystem: Environmental > Aquatic > Freshwater > Lake > Sediment | place: USA: Wyoming | collected... | reverse complement strand
ACTAAAGCTATTATGTACTACACCAAATTGTTAAAGAACATGTACTAAATTTAAAGTACGATTAAATTATAACACATAAATTATAAAAGTAAACTTTTATTTTAATTAAACAGCATTTAATTAATAAATAAATAAAACAGTAATAAAAACAACGAGTTACGATCGACGATATGTTATAACATAACAAACAAGGTCGCAGCGGTTGCGTACAGATAACCACCACAGCGAAAGGCGGGGGGCTTAGGCAGACGGGCATTGTCATAGGACACCCCATAGAATTTTGTATTTTTGGTTTTTATAACTTAAATTATAATCTTAATCAAAAAGTCACGTAAAAATAACTTTACAATTTATCGAAACTGTGTTATAGTTTGTGTAACAAACTTAACCGACAAACATAAATCCGAAACAAGAGTATACCTCCATGAGTATGGACCAATTTAATCCTTATGCAGTTCTTCCAGAAGGTCTTACGATCTTTGATGAGTATTCTCTTAAGATTATAGAAGAAGCTGCTGCTGGTTTATCAGAAAAAGAAGTTCTTGCTATATTTAACGTATCCGAAACCCAGCTAGGTAATGCTCCAGTAGATGCGGAGATGTTCCATGCTGCCTATGATCGGGGGGAATCTCTGGCCAAGGCGATTGCTGTTAAGGCTTTATTTAAGCAAATGTCTGAGAAAAATGGTGTGCCCGCCACTATCACCTACTTGAAGACTAGAGCTGCGTTGTGGGCTAATGCTGATGAGAATGGTGGGGCTGGTAAGAACTTTAGCTTTACCGTGAACATGGCGGACTAACGTAGTCAATGGACGTAGTTTACAAACCATCTAAGACTTTGAGGAGGTTTCACTTAGATGATAGTTTCGTAAAAACTGTTATAGGCCCAATTGGTAGTGGCAAGAGTGTTGGGTGTATTGCTGACCTTCTTATCCGCTCACATAAGCAGCTTCCGGATGCTGAGGGGGTAAGGAGAACTCGGTGGGTTATTATAAGAAATACATATAGGGAACTAATCGACACGACTATAGTTACCTTCCATGAGTGGATCCCCGAGTTTGTAGGTAAGTGGTCTGCCCAGAATATGAAGTTTACTATGGTCCAAGTGCAGAATGATGGGACTGTGGTTCATATTGAGTGGTTGTTTCGTGCGCTCGATCGGCCTAAGGACGTAAAGAAGTTGCTGTCGTTAGAGGTTACAGGTGGGTTTATCAACGAAGCAAAGGAAGTGCCGAGGTCTATATTTGAGATGTTGCAAGGACGTTGTGGTAGGTATCCCAAGACAGTATTAGACTCCACTGATCCACTCTTTGGGGTTGACGATGAGAATTGTCGTAGGCTCTATGAACCTACATGGTGTGGGGTTATCCTTGATACCAACCCTCCGGACTCAGACCATTGGTACTATACTCTCTTTGAGGTTAAGAAGCCGACTAACCATAGTGTCTACCACCAGCCGTCCGGGGTTAGTAAGGAAGCTGAGAATAAAGGGCATTTGCGTAAAGGGTATTATGAGAATATGATGCCCGGTAAAGATAAAGAGTGGATAAATGTCTATGTGCATGGGCTTTATGGTTTCGTTATGGATGGGAAACCTGTATGGCCTGAGTATAAGGATGATGTTCACTATGACCCTAACTATTATAAGCCCGACCCTACGTTGGTATTGTACTTAGGAATAGACTTTGGGTTGACGCCCGCAGCTATCTTTGGCCAGATAACCCCGAGTGGTGGTATGGTTATCTTTGATGAGCTGTGTACATTTGACATGGGGGCTGTGAACTTTGGGAAGTTACTGCATCAGAAGTTATCTACAACGTACATACAGTTTAAGAATGTAGAGATTTATGCTGACCCCGCTGGTGAGGGTAGGTCGCAGACAGATGAACAAACACCTTTCATGATACTTAGTCAACAGAAGGTTAATGCGTTTCCGACCTACACTAACGATTTTACCATCAGACGAGAGGTTGTTGCAGACTATATGCAGCGGCTAGACTTTAGTGGTAAGCCCGCCTTTCGGATTACCCCCGGAGCACCAACGCTCAGGAAGGCATGTGGTGGGGGTTATAAGTATAAAAGATTGCAGGTGGCTGGTGAAGATCGGTATCAGGATAAACCTGACAAGGGTAAATATTCACACGCTGGCGATGCGTGTCAGTACCTTTTCTTAGGAGCTGTCGGTGGTGCTAGAGTAATAGGTGGCTATGGAGAAGTACCTATAGACTATTCACAGCATGATAAGGGTATAATATGACTGTTTATGTTATGTTTTGATAGGGTAATAGGTAGAGATAATGCCAGTACATAAGGTTCAAGGCGGGTGGCAATGGGGAACAACCGGTAAGGTATACCCCACTCGTAGGCAAGCAGTAGCGCAAGCAGATGCTATTTATGCCTCTGGTTATAAAGAGCAGTTTGGTAAATCAACCTCACGAGCACCAAAGAAGAAAAAGTGATTATGACTAATGAAACGATTACATTGATTGTAGTAGTAGTAGTGACCGTGATAATAGCCTTTATTGCTTGGTCTTTGTGCAAGGTCTGTTCTGGAGCAGACGATTATTATAATGAACTATACGGCGAAGGTAAAAATGACCATGAAGAATAAATCGAAAAACAAACCAAGAATGCCACCTATGCCTAAGAAAGACAAAGGTTGCTAATGCTGAAATTATTATCAACAATGTTGTTGGAATATTGTAATAATAATCTAAGAAAATTAAGAAAAACAGAAGGTAAATTCACAATTATAATTTATGATGTGAAGAATCCCGAAGATATTATATTCACTAGAATAGATATTTACACTAAGATATAAATGAATCGTGTGGTTATGGCCACGATAGGCCGTGTTCTTGTTAGGTACCCACCGTCCTGACAGGAACCCCCTTCTTAATAATATGGTGAGGATATTATAATGATACATTTTACAAGATGTTGGACTGGTAGGTATTGGATTAATATTGGTAATGGGCTATTTGCAATAGGTTTTGGCCCTACATATTTTATTGAAAGAATGTTTTTTAATAAGAAATTAGTTATATTAAATGGCAAAATAAAATGGCAAAAAGACCTAAGTTAACAGATATGCAGATTCAAGTCATTGTAACCAATGAGTTGAGTAATGCTAATGTAACAGCATCAAGTCCCACATTCTTGAGGGATCCACTTGCGTATTATTTAGGTTTGCCTAATGGTTCTGAGGTTGTTGGTAGAAGTCAGATAACATCTACCGATGTAGCGGATGCCATAGAGTGGATAATCCCACAAATAATGAAGTCATTCACACAGAACAATGAGATTGTTGTATTTGATGCAGTGAATGAGCAAGATACCAAGCAAGCCGAATTAGAATCAGAATATGTCTATGATATTCTAATGAAGAAGAACAATGGGTTTATTCTAATTCACCAATTTGTTAAAGATGCGTTAATGCAGCGTAATGGCGTACTTAAGGTATATTATGAAGATAATGAGGATATTACTTATGAGGAATATACTGGGTTAAATGAAGTTCAACTTCAAATGCTTTTGGCAGATAAAGAAGTTGAATTAATGAAAATGACTCAAAATGAATTTATTGATAACAATGGACAGTTACAAACAGAGTATGATGTTAAGATTTCAATTACTAAAAAATCTGGTAAAATCTGTATTGACCCAGTACCACCGGAGCAATTCAGAGTTAGCAGCCAGCATAACTCTATTGATCTCTCGAACGCCCGCTTCTCGGCTCATATTGTTACCAAGTCTGTTTCGGATCTTCGAGAAGAAGGCTTCGACGAAAAGATAATAGAGAAGTTACCAGCAACTGATTTAATTCGTTCTGCTTATCGTTTCTATATGCAGAATGAACCCACGTTAATCCCCGTTACATTCCCTGATGATGTGTCCTCCAAACTTGTTGAGATTGGAGAATGCTTTTTACGTTGTGACCGTAATGGTGACGGTTTTGCTGAACTGCTAAAAGTAACAACCGCTGGCGTCCAACCTGTTACTGATATACTTGAGATTATGGAAGTTGAAGATAATCCTTGGATTTCTACGACAGCAATTCTCATGTCCCATAAATATCAAGGCATATCAATCTATGACAGATTAAAGCAAGTTCAAGATAATAAGACTGCTCTTATACGAAACATTATGGATAATATATACCTTCAAAATAACCAAATAATGAAGGTTGTTGAAGGTCAAGTTAACATAGATGACTTGTTAACAAGTCGCCCTGGTGCGAAGTATAGGATGAAGCGCCTTGATGCTTTGGAAGTGTTAGTCACACCTCCTGTTGGTCAAGCTGGTTTTGAAATGATGACTTATCTTGATAGAGTACGCGCCGGACGTGTGGGCGTGTCTCCAGAAGGTAATGCTAGTCCTGAGCATATAGGTGATCGTGTAGGTTCAGAGGGCGTTGATCGTATGATGAACGCACAGGAAGAATTAGTTGGTCTTATTATTCGTGTTATCTGTGAAACAGGTATTAAACCACTTATGTGCAAGATTCGTGACCTTGCAATGAAACACTTTGACGTAGCGGAAGATTTCAACTTTCGGGGCGAGTGGGTAAAAGTTAATCCCTCTAGTTGGATTCCTAGAGTTAAAAGTAGTGTTAGAGTTGGCACAGGATCAGGTGATACTAGAGCAAAACAAGCTGCACTACAAAACATTATGGCAATGCAAGAAAAGATAATGGGTATGCCGGGCCAAGCGCTTTGCAATCCTTCTAAGATATATGCCACCTTAGATGATGCGTGTAAATTTGCTGGGCTTAATGGTGCAAGTAAGTATTTTGTTAATCCTGATAGTCCAGAAGGTCAACAAGCTACGCAACAAGCTGGTCAAAAATCTCAGGAAGAACAGCAGAAACAAGAACAAATGTCCATTGAACAAATGCGGCAACAAGCAGAACTGGCTAAGTCTGCCACCACTACTGCCGAAGCTGAACAAAAGAATGTTACGCTTAAAGCAATGGTAGATTTTGCAAAGCATAATCATGCTTTAGAGAAATTAAAACTTGATACTGAGATAGCACATCTTAAGCATCAATTAGAAAGTGCTAAGTGGTTAACAACTGGTGTTAGTGCTCGAAAAGATAAACAAGATCAGTTAGATTTTGATTATGATAAGTTACATACGGATTCTGCATTAAAATTAGTTGAACTTGAAGCGAAAGCTAATCAAGATGAAAAAGAAAACTTCTTGGCTGCACAACAAACAGTAGAATTAGAGGAAGAATCAGAAGGTGGGGCAAATGAATGAAACTATTGATAATGATATGACTTTACAAGAGCAGACTAATGTTGGTAACAAGGCGCAATCTGCTTACAATATGTATTTGAAATCCTATTTAGATCAGGCTTATTCAGATTTATTTTCAGACTTTATGTCAGCTAACATATTGGAGTTACGAGAAATATTAAATGTAAGAATAGCACTTGATATACTATCTGATAAAATACATGCAGATATTGAAAATGGTAAATATGCGGCACAACAACTAAAAACTAATGGTGGAACAGATAATGGCTGAATTAGAAACGACTACTTCCACCGAAGGCGAAACCCGCCCCGGCGAAGCGTCAAGAAATGCAGTGGATAAAGTTACAGATTTACTTTCTGGATTAATGGGTGCAACAGATGTTGCCGCTAAGTCAGAATCTAAACCTGAAAAGAAAGAAGAACCAGAAGCATACATAGATGAAGATGGTGAAGAAGTAGAAGGAGAAGAAACTGAACCAGTTGAGGTTGACGAAACTAATGCTGGTGAAGGTGAAGTAACTTGGGCAACAACACTTGGTTTAGATGAAAAGCAAGTGGTACTAGATGATAAAGGTGATTTTGCTGGAGTTAATGTAAAGATAGATGGTAAAACATCTACTGTTCCATTATCTGATTTAGTTGCGGGGTATCAAAGTAACAAAAGCAATACTAATAAGAGTAAGGCAATAGCGGAAGAACGCAAACAATTAGACTCAGTTAAACAACAAGTTTTAAGCGAATATGGAAAGAAGTTAAAAGATGCAGAAGCGTTAACAGAATATCTTGAGGACTCTATGACAAAAGAGTATCAAGGCATAGATTGGAACTCACTACGGTATCAGAATCCTGCTGAATATGCAGCATTGGTTCAGGACTATAATATTAGAACTTCTGAAATTGAAAAGATTAAAGCTGCCATAAAAACAGTTGTTTCCGATGAAGCTATGAAGATGAATGGTGAGTTTCAACAAAATGTAGCAAGTTTTGTTCAAGCTCAAGTAGAAAAGGTTATTGAGAATAACCCACAATGGACTGATAAGAAAATTCTAACTAAGGCATTGACTAGTATGCAAACTTTTTGTAATGAAACTTATGGTTTCAGCAAAGAAGAATTTGCAGAAATTCGTGATGCTCGAATTATAGAAGTTTTAAAGGATGCCCAGCGGTATAGACAAGGTAAGCAAGTGGCTTCAAATAAGATCGAAAAGAAGGTGGCAAAATTTATTAAACCTACTGGTTCTGGAGTTAAGACTCAAAGTAAATTAGAAAGACTTACCAAAGTTGCTAAAGAAACAAAAGGTTATGCACAGAAGGAAGCCCAGCGTGATGCTGTGGCAGAACTATTCTTAAACAATAGTTAAAGAGAATAAGCAAATTTATTTTTAATAAGTACGATATTCCTACAACTAGATGAACTAATTTAGCAAGCATCTAAGTAATTATGAATTTATCCAATACTGAGATAAACAGTAAATTGCAAAATAGACCGCTCATTTGAGCAAATTTAATTTTGTAAATTGGAGAAAATCATGTCAAGTACAAATCTTGATTCAGCAGATTTAAAAGCAGTTGGTCGTGGTGGTTTAATTCGTGAAGATGTCATGAATCAGATTTGGGATATTTCAAAAATTCCATTACCTTTGACTGATGCTATCGGTACTGAATCATCAAAACAAGAATATAAGGAATGGACACTCGATGCCTTATCACCACCAAATATCTCTAATGCTGTTGTTGATGGCGCTGATGCCTCTGGTAATAATACTGTATTGGGTGCTCGCGTTGGTAACCACCATCAGATTTCCCAAAAAGTAGTCCAAGTATCATTCAGAGCAGATGTTTCTGATGTAATTGGTAGAACTCGTGAAACTTCTTACCAAGTCATGCGTAGACAGCAAGAGTTACGCCGTGACGTTGATGCTATCGCATTGGTCAATCAAGCATCTGTATCTGATGACGGCAATACCGTCGCGGGTAAAGCAGGTGGCCTTCCTTCTTGGTTGGTAACCAATGCAGCAGCAGGGGGAACAGCAGGTGGTTTTAGCACATCTACTGGTTTAACAGTTGCTCGTACACCTACAGCAGCCAGAGCATTAACTGAAACACTTGTTCGTGACACTGTTCAATCAGTTTATCAACAAGGTGGCGATGCTACTATTATGATGTCAGGCCCTGGTGTCATTCGTAAATTTTCTGAATACCTGTTCACTTCTTCCGCGCGTGTTGCTACTCTTATGAGTGATCAAGGCAAATCTTCTGAACAAGCAACTGCCCTTGGTTCTGTGAATGTATTTGTAACAGATTTTGGTACTTTGAAATTAGTTCCAAATCGTCTTCAACAAAGTCACGTGGATTCTGGTTCAACTCAATGCTATGATGTATTTATCATTGATCCAACTTACTTGGCGCTATCCTATCTTAAAGGTTATCGTACAGAAGATTTGGCAAGAACTGGTTTATCAGAAAGAAAACAAATGTCTGTTGATTGGACTTTGATTTGTAATACTGAGAAATCACATGGCATTATAGGTGACATTAACCCATTATTGGCTGTTACTGCATAATTGTGGATCAATTTGATAATGCAATATTATCTGGTATAACCGTGTTCGTTATTTTTACATGGTTATACTATTTAATACACAGAAATGAGGATAAGTAAATGGCAGGTATAAAAGATAGTACAGGGTATGAAATTTATATTTCAGTACCTACATACCATCAACAAGCAGGACGGGTATTAACTCCTGATATTATTGGTATGACTGAATCAAACGCTGCAACAGCAATTACAACAGTTGGTTTGGTAAAGGGGGTAGTTACATTGACAACTGGTGTAGTTACTAGACAGAATCCATTAGGGGGAACTTGGAACCTGGATGGTAATGCTGTAGCAATGACATTAACATCATAGGTATAAAAATGGCAGCATCAACAGAAACAACTAAACCTATTAAAAAACCAACTGACTTTATTGAGGTTCGGAATATATCAGCAGTAACAATTAATCTTTCCAAAGGACAGATTGATCCTCAAGATGTTGGTCTGGCTACACCAGCGGAAGTTAGTAATTTATATGCTTATATTGTTCCGGTGTAATTATGGCCAGTGCATTTGATACATTAGCAACAGTACCAGATCTATTTGGTTTAGCTGGAGCCGCTGTTGAGTCATCTTGTCGTACAGCAGGCTTAGTACCACAAGGTATACTTTATAGCAATGCGCTTGGTGGTGCTCTAAGTGGTGGCATAGCAGTTGCTCCTGGAGTAGCAAGTCAAGTCCCAGCCGCAGCAGCTTCAGTTGGTAAAGGCTCCACTGTCATAGTTAATATGGATAGGTGGTAATAATGAGTGAAGAAGTTCATTATGATGGTGTTATTAAATCCGAGTTTTTAAATCATATTGATGAAATAGCTCATAAACAGACACAACCATCAGAGGACACGATTCTTGCACGTAACGCTGAACTTCGTAAAAATCCTGGTTCTATTATGGATTTGGGTGCAAGAAGTAATGAAGGAACATGGGGACGACTGGTTGCTAGTATCCCTATGAATTTATATGAAAAAGCAAAACGTGATGGTTATGATTTAGATAATCGTAATGCAGATATTTCAGCTAATGAAATAGCTCGATTTCTAAAATCAACTGAAGGTAAAATGTGTATGGTACAAGGCAAACATTAGAGGTGTATTATGCCAGGTGAATTTAAACATAGTGCGGCCAATAACCACACTGATATAAAGACAGCAAAAGATGAACTTGCACGTGCATGGTGTGAAGGTAGAGAATCACTTGTAACAGGTGCTGGAACTAATCCACATCCTTCTGGTAGTGCATATAATATTGCATGGCAAGCTGGACACGATACTGTTACACCAGAAGGTCTGGTTGATAACTGTGCTTATTGTATACCAATAACTGTAGCCAACGTAGTAGGTTCATCATTGGCAGCTGCAACCGCGACACTAAATGCTCAAGGATTGGCAGTTGGTAAGGTAACATTGACTACAGGTAATGTTACTATACAGAGTCCAGCAGCAGCGGCTAAAACTCAACTACATCAAACTGTATTACTAACACTAACATCATAAGGAACTGACATGGCTTATAAGAAAGGGGCAGGGGCAAATTTACATCATAGAACACTTAGAGAACTTGTACCTGCCAATTTTAAACGCTGTGTCAATTACTTTACTTTTGGTAATCCTGATAGGCGGGATAACATTCTTAATACAGTTGGTATAGGTAAGGCTGTTGTAGATATTAGTGTTCCTAGTGTTGTGGGTATGGGACTTGGCCCTGCCACTACTACATTGTCTACTGCTGGTTTAGGTATTCAAGCATTTGGTGATACGAGTGCTTTAGCTACTTCTCAAAGTCCAGTAGCAGCTACAACCGTATCACATGGAACTGTTGTTAATGTTCTATTTGGACCATTCCCTGAGTTGGTAGTAAATGGTGGATTTACAACTGATTTATCAGGATGGACAGATTTATCTATCTCTCCATCACAGGTAGTTTGGAACTCTGGACAAGCGTATTTTAGATGTCTATCTGCTGATACATACGCTGGATTATTGCAGCAAATTAATATATCTCCAACAGGTTTAAATAAAGCATTTAAAGTTGGCGCTAGTATAGCAGGTTGGAATGCTGGGGCAGGGAACAATGCTAGATTTATTGTTGGTACGATAACTCAACCTTATAAATATTTTGCACATACAATAAGTGGTCCTGGAGCATTTGATACTATACTATATCCAACTGAGCTTGATATAGTGATAAGGGTAATATTAGAAGGAAATGGCTCATCTTTCTTACTTGATAACATATCATTGAAGCGCCAAGATATGATGTAATGAAATATGTAAATGGTATAATTATTATAATGCTAACAGGCACGTTCTGTGCCTCGCTATTAGGTACATTATGGTATTTAAGTTATGGGGAAATAGGAAGTTCTCCAGATGACTCTAAAAAAATGATTTTTGATCTAATGATTTATATAATCGGTGTAATTAGTGGATATGTCTCTCATGGTAAAAATGGGGAAGAAAAATGAAATGGGCAAATATTTTAGTTTTAGATAATGGTCTACTTGAAATAAAGAATAAATGTAATGAAGTACGACTTATTTCAACGTATTCCGCGAATGATCCATATGCAACGGTAGTAGCTAATACACTATCACATGTCGTACTGGGATCAAGTGATTTTACTATAACAGGTGCTTCTGGAGCAGCAAGAGTTTTAACTACTGCTTCTGGTAAGCAAGATACAAATGCCGCAGTATCTGGAGGCGGCGCAGGAATGAGTTTTGCTTTCTGTGACAGCATTAATGATAATGTATTATGGGTTACAAATGAAACGAGTGGACAGACTATATTCATTGGCAATACATTGAATTATCCTTCATTAACATATACATCACATCAACCAACATAAGGATACTCCCATGACGCTTGTACTAAAAGACAGAGTAAAAGAAACTACATCAGTTGTTGGTACGGGTAGTGCTACGTTGTTGGGTGCTGTAACTAAGTATCATGCTTTTTCAGTAATAGGTAATGCCAATACTACACACTATGCCATAATTCATAGAAGTTTAGGCGAATGGGAAGTAGGTATAGGTACTTATACATTAGCAGGAACTTTATTATCAAGGAATACTGTTTTAGATTCATCTGCAAGTGGTGCTAAGGTTAGTTTTAGTGCAGGGACAAAAGATGTAATCTGCACGTATCCAGCGGGTAAAGCCGTATTCCAGGGTGGTGATTTAGGAATACCATTAACGGGCAATCTTGTAAATTGTACAGGTGTACAAGCTAACTCATTTAAGAATCGCATTATTAATGGTGCTATGAAAGTTGACCAAAGAAATGATGGTGCAACAATAATACCAACAATAACCAATACATATTCTTTAGATAGATGGCATAGTGCTTTGTCGTTAGCTTCTAAATTTTCGATTAATCAAGGTAATGCCACTAATTTTCCTGGGTTCACTAACCTTTTAACCCTGGTATCATTATCGGCTTATACGGTAGCGGCTAGTGATTTCTTTGCTGTGGGGCAACGTATTGAAGGGACAAATATAAATGATTTAGCATTTGGGACATCTGATGCTAGTACTATTACACTTTCATTTTGGGTACAGTCTACTATTGCTGGAACTTATGGTGGCAGTTTTACAAATAATCCAGCTGATCGTAGTTTTCCTTTTTCCTATGTTATCAATGCCATTAATACCTGGGAATACCAAACAATTACTGTACCTGGCAATCAAAGTGGAAATTGGAATATAGCACCAAATACAGTTGGTATTTCAGTAAATTTTAGTTTAGGAGCAGGAGTTACCTTTTCAGCTCCAGCAAATGGCACTTGGCAGACTGGCAATTTTGTTTCTGCTACTGGCGCTTTGTCATTAGTAGGAACAACTAGCGCTATACTCCGCATAACTGGTGTTCAGTTGGAGAAAGGTAGCATTGCAACAGAATTTAATCATTTAGATTATGGCGCATATCTTTCAATGTGTCAACGGTATTGCCAAGTAATTAATACAGCTTGTAGGGTTACAGGTATGGCTTATCAGACTATAAAAGCTCGTACCTCTTTTCCACACACAGTGCCTACAATGAGACCTGCCAGTGATATAGCGCTAACTGGTGCAACATCAACTTATAATTTAGTTAATTCCTCTTATACTCCTGTGGCTGCAACGGTTATTGGAATAGGTCATGTTTCAGTTAATAGCACCGATCTTGACGTAACGGTAGCATCTGGATTGGTAGCAGGTAATTCTACAGCATTCAATCCTACTGGTACCTCCAAAGTAGTTATTAATTGTGATTTCTAGGGGATAATACGATGTATGCAGTATCAGTATATTGTGATGTTCCTTTTAGTGATGTTGGCGCGGTTACTTTGCAAGGTGATTCTGTAGTACAAAATAATACTTGTTTAGTTGGTGCAGTAGTTATTTATAAAACTCCACAAGGAGCACCTTGTACTCAAGTTAATTTAAGTTCTAATGGTATAATTGTAAGATCAGCTTTGATTGTATCTGGTAATTCAGTAATACAAGTTAATACATCTTCTGATGGTTGGTTAGAAATATCAAAAGGTATTTGGGTTTTTAGTATTGGTGAAAATGTTGTTTGGATTAAGGAATAAAGATGGATTATCAAAAAGTTATTGATGTAGCATTGAGTTATGCTGATCGTGCTAGTAGTGTACCTATTGTATCGAATATGGATAACTTTCTTAGGGTAGTAGAATCCAGGGTTAATAGGGCTTTATTGACACAAAAAATGTCATCAACAGCCTACACGCTTATTGATACAACTACTAAATATCCTAATAGATACACATTACCAGATGATTTTTTATCAGAGCGATCTATAAGAATAACGCAAAAGGAATTATTAACCTATAGCAGTACACTTAGTTTAGTTAATCCTGAACAGATGGCTAATCTCAGGAACAATAATTCCGCGTATGCAGCTTATTGTATTATTTCAGGTTATATTGAGATATGGCCTGTTCCTGTTAATACAGATACATCCACTTATATACTTGAAATAAATTACTTTAGAAGCGTTCCTGCATTAACAAAATCTGCTGTAAATAATTGGTTATCTAATAATAATCCTGATTGCTATATTTTTGGATTATTAACTGAGATTAATAGTTTTGCTAAAGATGGAGAGTCAGCTGCGTTGTGGGATGCTCGGTTTAAGCAATCTCTTGATGAAATTACACTATTGAATGATCGCGCCACTTGGAGCGGGAATCCAATTTATACAAAGGTAGGTTAACGTGTCATTAGAAAGTTCAACCACAATATCGGGGTTAGTTGCAAGTAATCCAGCTGGTACAGATAGCCAATCACAAGGCTATCAACATCTCCAGTTAATTAAGTCTGTACTTAAACTGCAATTTCCTGGTGTAGCAGGTCAAGGTTTCGCTATTCCAATTACAGCCAAGGAAACAGAACTTAATTTTCTAGTTGGTGTTACTAGTGCGATTCAAACTCAATTAAATGCGCTCGATTCCAGGATCACTTCTGGGCAGTTTCCTGCGGGAACTAGAATGGTATTTGCACAGGCAACAGCACCCGCTGGATGGACTCAAGTGCATACTTGGGCGAATCATATGTTGCGGGTAGTAAGTACAAATGGAGGAGGTAGTGGTGGATCTATGTCACCAATTATTAATAATACAGTACCTACCCATACACACCCATTTACTACTACGACAAATAGTGTTAACCATACACATACGTTGACTATGAATCCTGTACCAGATCATTCACATTCAATGACAGCATCTTTTGATGGTTTAGATCAGAATACAGTTTCGTATGCCGCAGTAACAAACCAGACTCAAATAGCAACTCAGCCTGCTGGTGGACATACACCTTCTGGAACTATTGGCAATCAAAGTGTGCCTCATACGCATAGTGGCCCTACACTTGCTAATACAGGTGCGGTGAATTGGACACCTTTTTATCTTGATACTATTGTGTGTAGTAAGAACTAATGGAAGTAAAACTAGAATGCCCACTGGGGAAAGAATGTGAACGTGCCGAAAATAATGTTATTTATCGCTGTCGCGCTTACACTTTACTTTCCGGTAAATTGCCAACCTCCGATCAGATCGTTGATGAATGGCGATGCTCGATCTTTGAATGGTTGCCGATACTTCTAGTTGAGAACTCTCAAATGACCAGAGGTGTAAACATGGCAGTTGCATCATTGAGAGATACCACACTAGAAAAACAAGATTTTGCTATTAAAGTAATATCTACTGGAATTGAAAATGCAAGAATTACTAACTCTTAAATTAGCTGGTGATGCAGGTGTAAACTTCGATCTGGAGCCTTGTGATCTTGATCCAAATTGGTTTACTAATGGTAATGACTTCCGCTTAAAGAATGGCAAAATATTCTCATTCAATTTTGGTGCGGCTATGTCCACATGCCCAGTTTCTTTTCATGGAGCAAAGATACTATTTGTTAATGCAGCTCCAACCTATTTCTTTGTTGTTGCTGGATTAACAGCAATCTATGCTTATGATGGTGGAACATGGTTTAATATATCCTCAGTAGCTGGATATGCTGAAATGCTTGCAGGTGCACAGTTTCATTGGACAGATTGCTTATTGGGCAATATACCAATATTTAATAATGTTCAGCATCAGCCTGAATATTGGCCACAGGCAAGCGGTTCAACCAAGATGGCTCCTTTGCAATTTAGTCCAACAGAGACATGGAAGCAAAAGGATTATCATTGCAGTGTAATGAGGGCACATAAGAACTTTTTGTTTGCCATTAATATGACTGAAGGTGGTGTTAAATTACCAAATAACTATCGTTGGTCGCATCCTGCTGATAACAATGGATTACCCTATACCTGGGATACACTTGATCTATCATCAATAGCGGGGCAAGCATCTATACTTGGCAATTCTGGCATATTAGTTGATGGCTTATCAATGCGAGATGACTTCTGTTTGTATTCAGAGGATGGCATTACTATTCTATCTTATGTAGGTGGTGAATTTATTTGGTCTGCAAGATCATTAGCATCTAATCAAGGTTTATTAACCAAGAACTGTGTAGTTGATATTTATGGTAAACATATCTTTTTATCCAAGGATGATATACTTATAAATGATGGTAACACAGTGCAGTCTATAGCACATAGATTAGTACGCACAAAAATAGAAGGTTCTATTGATCCAACTTATTTTTATAAATCCTATGCAGTAGTTGACCATTCAAATAAAGAAGTTTGGTTTTGTGTTCCTTCAATTGGTAGTACCTTTCCAAATATAGCTTTTGTATATAATTATGTTGATCAAAAAATGTCAATTAGGGACATTGATAATGCTATAACTTCATTAATTTATGGCTTGGTTAGTTTTTCATCTAGTCAGTGGATTAAATTGACTAATACCTGGTTAAACGCATTAATACCTTGGAATTTTGATTCTTCATCTCCATTTGCTCAAGGAATTGTTGGTATAGAAGAACCAACTAGTACTATTTATAATATGCAGATTGTTGACAATGATAATGAAACAGATACATTCGTTGAGCGTGTGTCAGCCCAACTTACAGACCAACGTGAAGTCACAACCATATTGAGAGTGTTTCCACATATTAGATCAAATGGATCAGTTCTTATTACATTTGGTTCACAATATGCTTTAGGTGCTTCAGTTAGATGGGACATATCAAAAATATTTACACCCAACACTGACAGAAAGATAGAAGTTAGGACAACAGGTATGCTGCACTCCTGGAGAATACAATCATATAACAATTCACAATTTTCTTATTCAGGGATGGATATTGAATATGTATTGAATGGGCAGCGGTAATGTCATACTTAAATGATTTACTATCTCATATAAAAGAATCCTATAATACACTTAATACTGGATTAGTTGGAGAACGTGCGCGTGGAGATATTGCTAATCTAAAGCAAGGTGTTGAACGTGCTGGAACTGAAGCTATGCCGTGGTTACAACAAGGCAGTACGCCACAAGATATAGCAAATAGTGGATTTGGCGCTGGAGGTGCTGGTACATTATTATTAAAAGGTATGCCTGATTATAGTGAAAAGTTAGCTGATAAAGCCCTCAGTCAGCTTAAGAAGGGAGCTCCACTATCAGAGGTATGGGATAGGTTTAAGATGTACCCATGGAAGAATACTGCTGGTAAAATACAGATGCATGGGGAGATACCAGACATTAACGCTAAGGTTAATCTTGATACTGGTGGACGGGTTTCTCTTATGGAGGCCTTAGATCATCCAGCATTTATGCGTAATAACGCTGCGGAGGGGCAGGAGTTTTTAAGAACTTTAATAAAACCAGCACAACAAGATAGCGGTTTATTTAGAACCACATCCGGTCAGATTGATGTAGAGCACACTTCTCCAGAGAGTGCATTGGATATATTGATGCATGAACTGACTCATGCACAAGCAGCATATAAGCCTATACAAAAAGGCGCAAATCAGTCTCAATTTTCAGAATCTACTGCAAAGTTATTTAAGACTAGAAGTCAAAATGAACTATATGCTTTTAAAAATAAGTTATATAATAAATATGAAGAAGATCCCAAACGTCAAGTAGCTCTACAACAGTTAATTCATGACTATGAACCTAATATGACAGACCGTGTTTATTTAAGAGAAAAACTTCATAGACTTTATGATCAGGTTAGAAAACCAGCGCACGGATTATATTACAAAGACTTAGGTGAAATATTAGCCCGTATGAGTGGAACTAGGTCGGGTTATTCAGAGCGTCAGCTTAACGAGGTATCCCCACTAGATACTATTAAAATGGGTGGATTTAGTTGGGAAGATATGTTTGGTAAGGAAAAGTAATGGAATCAGTACCTATAGGCACAGAGGAAAAATTGTCTGAGTATCTATATAGATACTTAACACGAATTTATAATAACTTTGCTACTATCTCCATGCGGCTTAAGCAGTTAGAAACTGATGTGGCTAGATTGTTGCAAGCACAATATACACTAATTGTGCCTTTTGAATATATTTTTAAAACAAATGTAACTATTGTTGCTCCACCTACAGGTGCTGTATCTTTTAATAATGCAAGTGGCCCATTGGTTACTCGTATTTGCATGTCATTATCTACTAATAATGGTCTTGACATATCTAGGATATTGAAAGATTATGCAACTGGAGACAAGATACTTTATCAGAATGACGCAGATAAAACTCAGTTAATATTCTTTCAGTTAACAGGGAATGTGGTAATGCACACTACAGTATGGTGTGAATTACCCGTTGTATATATTCAAGGAATTGAATCATTTAATAACAATGCTAAGCTAACAGTAACTACAGTGGTAACTAGACCTATAGAGATACCTGCTACTCCAGTGGTACTTAATGCAAGATCATTTGCGGTAGAATAAATGTACGATAATACAGTTAAGACAGATAATTACCATATAGAGATTATTCATCCTGCAATGATTGAAAGTAAGTGGGAAGAAATGCTTCCTCATTTGATGCGAGTGGTTGAAGTAAGCAATAATGAATTTACAGAAGAAACAATTAGACAAAAAGCTTTCAATGGCAATTCATTGTTAGTGGCGATATATGAGAATAAGCAAATTATTGCTGTGACCACAGCAGAAATTGTAACCTATGACAGTGGACTTCGGTCATTACTAATCCCAATATTTGGCGGCAATAAGCTAGTTGAATGGGGCGATGAATGGTTAGAAATGATGAAGCACTTGGCGAAGCATTTCAATTGCACGGAACTTCGAGGATTGGCTGTTCGTGATGGATGGCTTAGATTGCTACAGACACGGGGCTTTAATGAAGTTCATACCGTGATAACTTGTAAATTACATTAAGGTATAAAATTATGAGTGGGTCAAGCTCAGGCAATAATGCAAACAATATGTACTCAATGACTGGTAAGTACCAAAATGCTGCCAGTAGTCAATTCAATCAATTTATTAGTCCCGAACAATTAGCTGCACTACAGCAAATGTGGGGTAGTGCACAAAATTTATTTGGTGGTACTAATGCCACAAGTCAAAAGATGGTTCCTGGTGCTGTTAATTTCCAAAATCAACAGGCACAGAATGCTGCTATTGCCAACCAAAAAAATATGCAGGGAGGGGCATATGGGGGTTTGGATATTGGCAAACAGCTTATGCAGTCATTGCAGCAATCTCAAAATGCACCTAGCCAAACTCAAAGAGTTTATAATCAAATGATGGGAATGGGTAATAGCTATCTAGGCCCATTAAAAGAATCTATGCAACAAAATGAGGCCAATGCACAAGCATTAAATTCAGCTACGATTGATGCCAAAGCCGCAGCAGCAGGAATGTCTGGTGGTAGTCGTCAAGGTACAGAGGACGCTTTGATGCGAACATTGGGTAATCAGCAATTAACTAGTGCTGAAAATCAAATGGGTTTTAATACCTACGATACTGCCCTACAGAATAGGTTAGGTATAGCTCAACAAGCAGATGCCAGTAATCTTGCCAGGCAACAATTAATGTCTGGTCTGTTGGGTCAATACCAAGGAACTATTAATCAAGGCATAGGTTCAACTGGTAACGTGCAAGGATATGGCATGGGACAATTTAATGCTGCCAATGCACCTTGGATGGGTATGCAGCAATATCAAAATGCGATTGGCAGACCAACTGTTCTTAGTCAAGGTAGTAGTAGTGATACTGGATATGGGTCAAGTTCGGGTTTTGGAACTGGTAATTCTAGCGGTAAAAGTAAAGGTGGTGGATTATTATGAATATGCCTATGGTTGACAAGATTATTAATCTTGAAAAATTTATTGCCAATAATTTTGAATGTATTGAATTACCTGTTAAGCACTTTCAAATTCCTGGTGTATATGTAAGAGCATTGTATATTGCCAAGGGTGTTGTTCTTACTGGTAAAATTCATAATTTTGAATGTATTAATATTGTGGCTAAAGGATCCTTATGTGTTACCACTAATGATGATAACGAGCCTATAACACTTAATGAAGGTATGGTTTTTAATAGTCCTGCTGGAACTAAACGGGCTGGGTATGCTTTAGAAGATACTATTTATATTACTGTCCACAAATCAGATAAGATTGGTATATCCAATATTGAAAAACATTTAGTTAGTGATACATTTGAAGAGTATCAAGCACAATTAGAGGTGATATTATGAGTTTTGCAGCAGTGGCAGCAGCGATTGGAAGTGCCGCATCGGCACTAGGTGGCGCAGTAGCAGGTGGCGCTAGTTCATTAATGGGTGCTTTAGGAATCGGTGCTCCAGTAGCAGGTTCTGGTACTGCAATGGGAGGACTTTCAGGAGCAGGGGCAAGTTCTGGATTAGCTGGTTCTGTTGGCGCAGCAATACCAACTATGGCATCTGCTGTAACTCCAGAAGCAGCTGGGTTAGCGGGTACTGGTGGTTCTGGTTTATCTAGTGCTTTGCAAGCAGCAAACTTAGGGGGAACTGGAACTCTTGGCACAGCAGGTAATGCGGCAGCTGGTACAGGTATTGGAGCTTATGGTTTTCCAGGAACTTGGGGTGGTGGCTCTGCTAGTGCTGCTCCAGCCGCGGCTGCAGGAACAGAAGCTGCAAATACTGGGGGCTTATTAAGTGGACTTTTGGGTAAGAATAGCGGTGGTGGAGGAGAGGGTGGTGGTGGTGGTGGTGGTGGTGGTGGTGGTGGTGATTTAGCAGCGATAGGTGCATTACTTAGTAAGAGTAAAAAGTCTGGTCTAGGAGCTTCTACTCCACAACCCACTGGAGTCCAAGGTGAACAAGGCGCGGCACAGTTGATGCAGTCCATAATGTCGAAAGGACAAGGTGGTGGATCTAAAAATCCTGATATGATGGACTTGATGAAACAATTAATGGGGCAGAGCAATGGCTGAGGAAGATTACACCGATAATACACGTGGGTTAGCCACAATGTTGGCCTTCCTTAGTCAAAATCAAAATAGAGGACAAACCGGAATACCCCAGTTACCTCCTGCTCCAAATATGCAGTTGCCCGATACTTCTGTTCAAGCACCACAACAGGGCGGAGGCGGTGTGTTAAAAGGAATACTGGGTAACCTTGCAAGTAGTTATCTATCTAATAAACTTGAAAAGTATCAGCAAAAGCAAGCTACCCAGGAACTGGTAGATGCCTATAAACCCGCTATAGATGCTCAGTACGAGTCCGAGACTAACCCCGATATAAAGAAACACCTTGGTGGCCTACGCGCATTAATAAATACTAAGAATCCTTTGTTAGTACAAAGGGGCTTGAGTGGTATTACAGACTTAGGTAAAGCTCAAGAAACTGCGGCTTTGCGTGAAGAGCCAAATTTAATCCGTGAAGTAGTTGATATGTATCCACATTTAAAGTTGGGAACACCTGAGTTTGCCGCGAAAGCTGCGGAACTTAAGAAAGCTGGCAGTATGAATATATTTACTGGTGATAATACGCAAATGCAACCTGCTACAAAAGAACAGAAAATTGCTTGGGGTTATGATCCTAATGTACCAGCTACCATTAATATAAAAACTGGTGAACTTATACAGCATCCAGTAGCTGTTACAGAAGATCAAGGTAAAACTGGTATGTTGGTTGGGTCATTGACTAATGCGCGCAAAGGTATTGAGCAATCTTTACGTGGAGCTAATTTAGATATTAGTAAGAATCCGAGTGACTGGGGTGCTGATATTTTATCTAAAGTACCTTTGGACATAGCTAAAGATGTTGGTACTACATTAAAGTCTGCTAGTAAGCAAGTATATGATGCGCATGCTTCTGCCGCTAAAATTGCTATCATTCATTTATTATCTGGTCAAGGGTTTAGTTATGCTGAAGCAGAAGAAAAAGCTAATGCAGCTATTCCCTCATGGGGTTCTAAGGCTGAAGCTGTTCAAACTAAACTTAAATATATAGATGACCTGATCAGTAGCGCTACTGTACGCGCTGGTCCTGGATTACCTGGAAAATATAGTCAGAATCAAGAAAATGCTGGTGCAGCCGGACCTAGTCCTGCATCTAAACCATTAAAGGAACCTTTTGTAGCTAAAGTAGCCACTGGTGTAAAATTACCCACAGGTCAAAATATTGGGGATACCTTTGATATGCCAGATGGAATTAAAACTATATTCAGAGGGAATATAAATGGACAACCCAAATATGAACCCCTTAACAATGAAAGTTTCATAAATGGTAAACCTAGGTTATCTCAAGAAGAAGCATATAGAATGGCTAAAGAGCGGGGGCTTATAAAATGACAGCCTATACTGATGAAGAACTTTTGAAGTTAGCTCGGCCTACTATTAAACCTAAAGTGCAACCTACTTCAGATTATAGTGATGAAGAACTACTTCAACTGACAAAGCCAGCAGGATCTAATAGCATGTTTGCTCAGAACCAACATGAAGGTATGTCCCATGGTAATGAAGCAGTAGTAGAGGCTGAGACTGCTAAACGCCAAGAGTTGGCTGGTTATGAAAACCAATTGCAGCGTGGTCTTGACTATTTTACTAAGTCACCAGAAGAAAAAGCTGCTATCAAAATGGCTAAGGACTTACCAGCATTTAGCTCAAGTGATATACCATTCTTAGGCCCCATTGCAGCAGCCAGTGGACTATTTGGTGGAGTAAAACCCAGTAAGTTCAATGTTGGTGCTGGTAGAGAAATATCTAAGTTAGGGGCTGGGCTACAAAATATAGGGTTACATATAGCAGAACCTATCACAGCCGTGTGGGGTATAGAGCATCCTGATTTAGTTGGCCTAAAACCTTTTAATGCTGTAGAAGCTAAAATAGACAAACTTGCTAAAGAACAGGCTGAAGAATCCAAGTTAATGCAGGCTTTTAGTGAGAATAAAGGTATACCAGGAGGTCTTGGGGCATCTTTACCCTATATGCTTACTGGTTTATATGGTGGTCCCGCAACAAATAAAATTGGGCAACTTATTGCCGACGTTCCTGCTAAAGTTATTGGTGAAGGTATTAAGCAGGGCAAATCTTTAGTTGTTAAAGGAGCTAATGCACTAGCAGATGTTAGCCCCACTGTAGGCAACTTTTCTAGTACATATTTACCTACCATAACACATCCAGCTATTGAAGCAGTTAAAAGAGGCACTGGTACTGTAGGAAGAAAAGCACAAGTAGAATGGGCCCAACCTATTTTAGAAAAAGCCATACATAAAGCTAATGTAGTTAAACTGCCAGGAGAAAAATCTGCATTAATGGGTAATACTGGGCAGTATATTGGCTCTGGGTTACTTGGTGCTGCTGAAGGTGCTGCACATTACGATAACTCTATTGGAGGTTCAGCGTTATCATCTATAGCTGGTACTATGATTGGTAACAAAATAGCTCCATGGCTAACCCGCGCACATAACTATCATGAAAATGATCCCTATAAACAAGAACTTCTTAAGACAAGTTATCTTGCTGGGCGTAAAGATTTACCTGGAATGGTACATGGTGATCAGGAAACACAAGCCTTTGAATCGGCTATGGCAAATTCAGACAAGTTTAGTAACCCCATTAAAACACAAGTTATGAAGAATGCCATTGCTTCTAATAGAACTGCATGGAATGCCGCAACTGGTTTACCTAAGGAATCTATAGATAACATGACTCCAGCTGATCTTAAACAGATCCATGATACTATTGGGCAAAGGTATAATGAAATAGAAGCTAATACTACGGGTGTTTTTGATTTGACTGATAAGTCATTTATTAATGGGCATACTAGACAGTATCAAAATCGTGCAGTAAAACCTAATGCTACTGCTGATGATAAAACACTAGCTAGAATGGTTACTGATTTTGGTAATAAGTTTGATGAACTTATGATACCTAGAAGAACAGCGGTAGGTACATTTTTGCCTTTGAATATTACTGGTGCGCAATTTAAAGATTTAAAAAGCCAGTTAAAGGATGAACTAGATAGTGCATATTTAGCTACTGAGAATAAAGCACTAGCTAGACAAAAAATTGCAGCATTAAAACCTATGCTTCTTACATTAGAAAATGCTGTTGATAAAGGGGTGTTGAAACAAAGAGGTACGGCTGGTTTGGCTGAATGGAAAAAACTAGATACCCAAAACATGTTGACTAGAACATTGATTGAACATGGTACTGATACTTATGGTAGATTTGACCCCATTAAATGGGCTAATCATAGAGAAGCTACTGATCCATATAGGTTTAAGTCTGAAGACAAAGCACTAACTAAACCAGAAATGGTTCTTATTGATAGATTAAGTAAAATTGGTAAGATGGAGAACCGGGAACAAGCAGGTTCTCAGTTAGGTGGACTTGGTTTACATCCATCAGAAATGGAGAATAAAGAAACTTTAACTGGTAAGTTACTACAGCCCCAAAATACACGGGGTATAACACCAATGGAAGCGGCTAAGTTAGAATTATATCTTAAAAAGTGGCCAAAGCATACTGGTTTTTTAAACATGTCTGGTAAAAGATTAGGAGATCCACGCTTGTTTACTAGAGCGTATGAGCAGCAAGCTCAAGTATATCCTAAATTAGCGAAAGGTGCTGCTGATTTCCGGCAAGCATACCAAGATGTAAGTCGTGGTATACTGGGTAAATATGTTGACCCACATGTAGCAGAGTTAGTACAAGGAAAATCTATAAGTAAAATTCTCGATGCACTAACGCTACATACTAGATCGCCTTAAAAAGGTAAGTCATCGTCTATAAACTCTATAACCCTTGGAGACATTAGCTCTTCAGGGGTTTCTTCTTTAAGACCTTTGGTATCTGCAATCCACTTACTTATAACTATAATATCATGTTCTTTATCTTTAGTGGCAATATGCACTGATACTGTTTGTGACTTTGGTATCCAGTATTGTTTATTTTGATACAGTATAAGAAAAGCTTTCTCAGTTTCTTTCTCAAGTCCTTCTATTATCAAAGATATACTATCTCCACGAGGTGGGACTTTATTTTTATAGATACAATTACTCATGTGATCTCCAGTAACGAGCTACGGGGTGGAAGGGTATACCGTCATTAGTCCAGTCATAAAACTCAACATTAACCCATTCTCCAATATATTTATATGTCTCTAGTAATACTTTAGTTTTCTCTTGCATAGTTCCAGGTGCCGATACCCTAAAAATTCTACCTTTATCTGTAATGCATAATAGTACAGCCCAACCATCTTTAGATGGATAAATCTCTATAACTCGGAATTCCTCGTCAAGCCACTGTTTTACTTTGATGAGAGATGCACTTCGTTTACCGGCTTCATAACCAAATTCTCCTTGCCTAAGTATTAAACCTTCATAACCTAACACTAATGCTTCGTTAAGTTCTTCATTAAGGTTCTGCACCCTATTTCCATACTTAGTAGGGGCGACTTTAATATACTTATAGTCAGCTAACCCACATATTTTCTCTAGCCTATATTCATATGGAGCATTATCTACTATATCATAGCAAATAAATTCTAATTTTTCACTGCCTGGTTGGGTTTTTCTTATTAGACTACCAGCATCCTGTATTGCCGTATCATGGAGGTACAATTCGCCATCAAGGGTAACACCTTCACCAATATGCTCTAAGGACTTCAGAATGTGGGGTATACTATTAATAGGTTTACCATTCCTACTATATGCCAGCATTACACCATCTCCAGTATTGGTGATTAAGCATCTATGTCCATTATATTTATACTGAATAAGGCACTTAGTGTGGTCTACTGGCCTATTTTTATACTGCTGGGCTAACATAGGTCTTATCATTTTATTAGCATTGAGTCCTATACTTTGTTGAGCTTCTTCAATAGTATAGCAATAACCTTTATCTAACTGCTTGTTAATACGAGAATCTGCACGGAGTTCAACTTGTTCTGCTAATGACCGCCCTGACAGGTTAGTATAGATGTCTTCCCACTGATGTTGCATTTGACCATTTAACTGGCCATACATAATTTCTAATGAAGCAGACACAGGGTGCCTAGTTACTTGCCAAACTTGTAGTGCTCCAGTAGCAGTTACTTTATATAGCGTCGTTGTAGTCATCTTCTCACCTATAAATATTTCTTGGATATATTTTGTTAAGTTCTTTTAATTTTTTCTTTGCAGCACTTAGCTCTCTAAATGTTCCACCTTCAACAATCTTTCCTTTATATTTAATTTGCACCCTATACCATCGCTTAGGGCTTAAGTATATGCACATTATACCAGTATTACTCATCAGTATCACTCCTTCTTAATTCTTCA
>Ga0315290_10000530_pt1 | contig 25115 bp, 22 predicted proteins | sample YL17G12_0_MG_FD_203627 | JGI IMG/M metagenome (GOLD analysis project Ga0315290, IMG submission 203627) | Sediment microbial communities from Yellowstone Lake, YNP, Wyoming, USA - YL17G12_0 | ecosystem: Environmental > Aquatic > Freshwater > Lake > Sediment | place: USA: Wyoming | collected... | reverse complement strand
CATAAACGACGTCACGCTACGTTGGGTTATTTAAGCCCAGCAGCATACGAGGAACTTTACGAGAAGAAACAGGACCAGGCGGCTTAATGCTAAGCTTCGAGTGTCCGTCATTCGTTTAGCACCTCAACCCGCCCCGCCAAGTGTCAGCAATGCGACCTTGCTTTTATCCTTAGGTGTAGCTCGGACCACCAGTTTTTCCGATTGAATCGCGATCTTGTCGCCATGAGCGATTTCGAAACCTTCGAGCAACTCAGGCGTCAGATCCAACGGATCGTTAATAAATTTTTTCATAGCCATATCTCTCGTATCCTTTCAGTATCTAAACAGCTTGATCGGAGACTATATAGTTTGCATCAGTTCGATAACAGCGCCGTTATCATTGATAAAAGCCGTCCGAATCGTTTCAGTTGCGTCGAACGGCTCGATGATCACATTCTTACCTTCCAGCGCAGCTTGCAGGTCGTCAACCAAGAACGCCACATGAGAATTGTTTTTTACATCTTCATGCAATGGACTGTCTTTCTCGAAACGAAGAAATTCAATCCTGTATGGATGACTCTCACAATTTGTGATAAAAACCTTTGCCCCCTCAATGTAAATCTCGTTTTCCTGCTTTACATCGACAGGAACGCCAAAATGATGAAAATTACACATGCCATATTCCTTATTGTTAGATAGATGTAGTTTGGAGCAGTTATTCCATGCTCCATAGTTTATGCGACTTTCGATTTTCTGTCAATTATTATTCTTCATCCAGTTCTTTCAGCTTTGCTTTCAGTATCCACAATCGCGGATAGCCTATGATCGGTTTGGTTCGTTTTCCATATCTGTCAGTGCCGACGCCGTCGATTTTGGGTTCTTATTTCCAGCTATTCCTGTAGAAAACCTTAATCGTTATTCAGGGAGTTTACATAAGTCGTTGAAATTAAACAAGTTTGAATTCTTAGCAGGACACACTGCTTTTTTCTGGCATTGGCGGTTTCGAGATGGTAACATGCTTGGCCTTAAGTTGTGATCACAACGAATAGAGCATGAATATATTCGGCATGGGATCTGTTGTTTGACTGCTGGATTTGAGATTGCCACCGGCTCGGTTATGGGTATGTTGACACCTAATCGTTCGGCAGAAGTTTTTGCTGAGTTCATCCAATGGACCTACACCGGAAAACCGTTGGCACAGTATAGAAAAGGTCTCTTAGTCGTGTTATTTATGAAATACAGTACTAGTACATCGTAACATTTGAGTTTGTAGGTTCTTAAAACGCTATACGTTTTATAACAGCCTGGATTCCCGCGAAAGCGGGAATGACAAATAACAAAATCAAATGTTATGAGGTACTAGGGGGAGGGGAAAGGGGGAATAATTGGTAATTGGTTGGTGTCATGCTGGGGAGGTAAGGATGTTGGAAATGTTTACACGCGAAATTTCAAGGGTCTGCTGTCTTCGACAATAGTGCATGCTCAAGTTTTTTTGCCTGAGCATGCACTTTGAATTTTGTGTCGGTTTTCCAGATAACCTCTGGTTACATCATACAAATACGTTCGGTGTTTCTTATTGTCGGCCTTTGACCAGATTTTCGACTACATTTGGATCGGCCAGTGTAGAGGTGTCTCCGAGCTGGTCGATGGCACCTTCGCTGATTTTACGAAGGATACGACGCATAATTTTTCCGGAACGAGTTTTTGGCAGTCCCGGAGTAAACTGGATTTTGTCTGGACTGGCGTGTGGGCCAATTTCGCTACGAACCATTTTGACCAGTTCTTTTTTGACCTCATCGGAAGGTTCATGTCCGGTTTTTAGGGTAACGTAGGCATATATGCCTGTACCCTTGATATCGTGCGGGAATCCGACGACGGCGGCCTCGGCGACCTTTGGGTGTTTGCCGAGTGCGCCTTCGATCTCTGCGGTGCCGAGCCGATGGCCCGAAACGTTAATGACATCGTCAACCCGTCCGGTGATCCAGTAGTAGCCGTCCTCGTCGCGACGGCAGCCGTCACCGGTGAAATACTTGCCGGGGAACAGGCCGAAATAAGTCTGTTTGAAGCGTTCGTGATCGCCATAGAGGGTTCTCGTTATACCGGGCCAGGGCCGATCAATGCACAAATTGCCGTTGACGCCATTGCCTTCAATGAGGACGCCGTTTTCGTCAACGAGCACGGGGCTAATACCGAAAAACGGCAGCGTGGCTGAACCGGGCTTGGTTTTGATGGCGCCAGGCAGAGGGGTAATGAGGATGCCACCGGTTTCGGTCTGCCACCAGGTATCGACGATGGGACAATTTTTTTTGCCTATGGTCTGAAAATACCAGTGCCATTCGGGACTCTTGATGGTTTCCCCAACGGTGCCGAGCACTTTAAGGGTGGAAAGATCACATTTTTCAACCCAACTGCTGCCTTCCTTCATCAAGGCCCGCAGTGCGGTGGGGGCGGTATAGAAGATATTGACCTGGTGCTTATCGATAACCTGCCAAAAGCGGCTGAAATCGGGATAATTTGGCACACCCTCAAACATAACCGAAATGGCGCGGTTGCAAAGCGGCCCATAAACGATATAGCTGTGACCTGTTACCCAGCCGATGTCGGCGGTGCACCAGTAGATATCGTTTTCCTGATAATCGAAGACGTATTTGTGAGTAATGGCGGCGTAAACGAGGTATCCGCCGGTGGTGTGCAGAACGCCTTTCGGATGACCGGTGGATCCGGAGGTGTATAGAATGAACAGAGGATCCTCGGCATCCATCCGCTCGGGCGTGCATGTGGTTGATTCGTTCTTGACCAGCTCATGCCACCAAAGATCACGGCCTTTGGTCATTGGCACATCCACACCAGTTCGCCTTACGACGATAATATGCTTAATACTGGGGCATCCGGCTATGGCGGCGTCGGCATTGGTTTTCATGGGGATATTGTTTTTGGGGCCACGCAGAGCGGTGTCCTGAGTGATCAGCACCTTACAGGACGAGTCGTTAATGCGTTCGGCCAGGGAATCAGGACTGAATGCGCCAAAAACCACGTTGTGCACCGCCCCGATCCTGGCGCACGCCAACATAGCCACGGGCAACTGGGTGATCATCTGCATATAGAGACAAACACGGTCGCCTTTCCCGACACCGATTTTCTTAAGGGCGTTTGCAAACTGGCAGACTTCTTCGAGAAGCTGCTTATAGGTAATTTTGGCATCCTCATGTGGATCGTTGCCTTCCCAGATCAAAGCGGTTTGATTTCCATAGCCGGCTTCGACATGGCGGTCCAGGCAATTATAACTGACATTAAGCTTGCCGCCCTTAAACCATTCGATATTTGCTTCCTCAAAGTCCCATTCCAACACTTTGTTCCACTTTTTATCCCAACTGACGAATTCCTCCGCCATCTCGGCCCAAAACCCTTGGGGATCATCAATCGATCGCTTGTACATTTTCTGATACTTGGCGAAATCGATGTCCGTTCTGCCTTTGATCGCTTCCGGTACATCGTAGGTGGGAACATTAGATACGTTTTCAACTAACATACTTAACTCCTTATACTATAATAAGATACTCAACAATAGCCAACCGGCGCCTACCGCAGGTTGGTATTGATGGCGACAATACCAACAATGATTATTATTCGGCCGAGATTGCGGAGACTATCCACTGGCTACCACCTCTCTTATCGACCAAATAAAGGTTTACCATCATATCATTCGGGGACAATAGTTGCAACATTAAAATTCCAAACTGACTTATTTTAACGAAATTAATCCAGTTGAAGGCAACAGGCACGAGGCACTAGTGATGCCGAGGTCGCTATTGTGCCTATGCTTCATAACTAGATGTTCATAAGGTAGTTACGCGTGTTTGCCAACTTAAAACGGTCAGTCTGAGGAAACTAAATTTTCCCAGGGCACAAAACAAACTCATAGAGCCTTATGGGAACCTCTAAAAATTCATTTTTACTACGAACGGCTGCAATTTCCGTCAGCATCGTTATTGGCCAAAAATCGTCCTCAACGTAGTTACAACTACGCCTGCGGCGATTTTTGACATCTGCCTCGCTGACGAAAATTTCGCTCGTTCTCGTGACAAAAGCAATTTTTAGAGGCTCCCTTATGTTTTTTATGATGCTACAACCGTTGTCGGCAGCTTTGTAGGTTTTTCATAACCACCTGATTTTAAGGACGTTATGTTATTGTTCAGGTAATCGTGGGATGGTTTAATTTTCTCCGCGAGATTGACAAAACCATCCAAGATAGTTAGGATAACAAAATAAGCGAGATTTTACAGAAAAAAAAGACGCCAATACCAGAAAAATGCGTCAGATATCAGGAGTTGACCAGATGGATATGCACAAATTACCAGCTTCCGCTGGACCTACTTGTGTTAAACCAATGGTATTATGCTCTTATTGAGAAAGCGTAAGTTGAATACAAATTCCTATACACTTAAATTATACTTGTCGGCCCTCAAAGGGGTCGTGTTATTCGGACTTTTGCTGGTCTGTTTCATTGGACAGGCCCGGGCGGAAACGGCGGAGGAAAAAGAGCAGGTATTTCAAAATTCTTCCGGTCAAATCGAGCCACGTCAAAAATCTATGTCCGTTGTGGTTATTCGCCTCGGTGGATACTTTACCGATAAACCTGGGGCAAATATGTTGAGCCTATCCGGGGAAATGACGAAGAGCATCTGCGAGATTACCGATACCCTCACCGAAATCGCCAGCGATAAAAGTGTGGATGGAGTGCTGTTTAATTTTGAAAATCCGTCGCTAAGCTGGGCTCATGTGGATCAGCTCCGCCGAGCGATCGGACGATTACGCGATTCCGGTAAAAAGACATACGCCTATGTCGAGGTGCTTGACCAAATAAATTATCTGTTGGCATGCTCCTGCGACCAGATCATCATGACACCGACCGGCCAGGTGATGCTAACCGGGCTGGCCGGCGAAACATTGTATTTCAAGAACCTGCTCGATAAATTTGGGATGCAGATAGATGTTGTCCATATAGGCCAATACAAATCGACGCCCGAGATGCTGACCCGCAGCGGGCCGTCTGAGGCTCAACTGCGGCAGATCAACAGCCTGTTTGATTGTCTGTACGATCATCTGCTGGAAACGATCTCGGAATCGAGAGAGGGTATCCCTTCTGTCCAGCAGTCAGCTCAACTTGTCGATCAGGGGCCCTTTCCGGCCGAGCAGGCGCTGCAGGCAGGACTGATCGATATGGTCCTGTACCGAGAGGAATTCCTGGAGAAGTTAGGCCGGCAAAATGACAGCGAAATTTCTCTTCGATTTAATTACGACGAGTCACAAAAAGTCGATCTGCAACTGGACAACCCCTTTGCAATGCTGAATATCTTTCAAAAGCTGCTGACAGAACCCAAAGAACAGCCTGGTGACGTCATTGCGGTGGTTTATGTGGATGGTCCCATTATGTTAGGCGAAAGCAGTGATGGGTGGGGTGGTTCTGTAGTGGGAGCCCGAACGATTCGAACGGTACTTGCCGAAAGCCGCACGGACGACGATGTTAAGGCAGTAGTGGTGCGGATTAATTCGCCCGGCGGCAGCGTTGTTGCCAGCGATATTATTTACAACGCGGTTCGGCAGATTGCAGAGGTGAAACCGGTAATCGTAAGTATGGGCGACATAGCTGCTTCAGGAGGTTACTACGTGGCCTGCGGCGGGCGTACAATCGTGGCGGATGCATCTACTATTACCGGCTCGATAGGCGTCTGGGGCGGCAAGCTTGTATTAGGCGATTTTTTCGACAAGCTGGGGATCACCACCTACAGTTTCCAGCGAGGCCGCCACGCTCAACGGTTCAACTTGACAAAACCGTTTACCCCGATAGAAAGATTCGATCTGGCAAAAGAGATGTGCCAGGTTTATGAAACATTCAAGAACTGCGTAGTCCAGTCGCGCGGTGACCGTCTGAAAGATTCGATTGAATCGCTGGCCCAGGGGAAAGTCTATACCGGCCGGGTGGCGCTAAGTGTCGGACTGGTTGACAAAATTGGAGACCTGCACGACGCCATAGAAATGGCGGCCAGCCAGGCCAATATTGAGAAATACCATATCCGCACTCTGCCCCGACCCAAGAATATAATAGAACTGGTGGAGGAATTGCTGACCCAGAGGCAGGAGGCCGGCAGTGATCCCGTGGCGAGGTTGTTGTTACTTGGCCAGGGGCTAAAAAACGGAGGCACGTTACCGGCAGGTTCGTTCGATCTGCTGAAAGGCGGTGATCTCCAAAGAATATGGTATCGGACCGCTTACTTGCTAAATTTATTGCGACAGGAACAAATGTTGCTAATGTCACCTTATGAAATTGTGATTCGCTGATATTAGTTAGTGGCCCGTTGTCCGAGAGCCGACAGAATGGCAGAAATAGAGGATTTTTCATTTTTTCGCGAAGTGGGCAACAGGAAACGCGATTTTGAATGATTCAGAAGTATTGAAATCAAGCTCGTCGTCAGATGGAGCCGGGACAGGGTCGGCTGAACCCGCGGTGTTGCGAGTGGTGTTGCTGGCCGATGATGATGTCCTGCACAGTTACGGCCCGGTGCTTCGTCGATTGGCGGTAGGGCTGATAGACGAGGTCGGCGATCTGAATCTGCTGTGCGTTGGGACAAGTGCAATGCTTAAGCATGTTCCCAGCCCTCCCGTACGTTTGATCTCCGAGGCGAAACATTATCCCGAAAACGCAGATCGCATCGATTACATCAGCCGGGAAGTAATAATAAAATCCCCTCCGTTTGATTTTTTTGAAACATTGTGGCCTCGGCGTCATGCGGCTCGAATCGCCGATGTGCTTTCTACCTACAAGCCTACGTTGCTGCATGCGCTCAGCGAACGCCAGGTGCTTCTGACGCAAGATTTAAGTAAATTACTGGGAATCCCTTATGTTATTTCACTGCTGTCGCTGGAAAATGGGGACATTGACTTTAGTGATGACCGTTGTGGCAAGATTCTGCCGTGCAACAGCCGACTGGCACGGCAGGTTCGTCAGAAATATCCCCGCCTGGCTCCACGCGTACAAGTGCTGTCGATCGGAACCCATGTAGTCGATCTGCCCTGCTGTTTTGATAATGAGCAGTTGCGTCCCCAGATATTCTGCTGTGGCAGATTTGATTATGGTCATGGTTTTTCCGAACTGATCAACGTGGCCAAGCGGCTTAGTATGGGTGGTTATACGTTTGGACTGACCCTTGCCGGTTGTGGACCGGGTGAACACGAACTGCGCCGACAGGTCGAGCAACTGAAGTTGGCCGAGTACGTGACCTTTGTTCCACCCCTGGAGAGCATGTTGTCAGATAGCGACGTTTATAAAATGGTGTTGCAATCGGCCGATATTTTTGTTCAGCCCTGGCCGGAAAAGATGTGGCGGCATGAACTGTTGGAAGCAATGAGTGTGGGTAATGCCGTGGTGGCAGCCGAAGGGGTGGAAAACGACATGGTGATCAACGGCAAGACCGCTTTGACGGTAAAGTTCCATGATGAACAGGCGCTGACGGATGCGTTGGAAAAACTCCTGAAGGATCATGAATATGCCCGCTCGCTTGGTCGGACGGCACAGGAATATCTGCGTAAGCATTTTTTGGCCAGTCGAATGATCGCCCGGCTTGGCAAGGCCTACCACCAGAGCCTGCAGGTGAAAAACACATCAAGATAACCCGACCAAACGACTGGAAATTAAAGCAGTAATTTCCTTGATATTCGTGGGCGTATTGTTGTACAGTCACTTCAAGAGGAAAGTTATTGTCCGAAAATAACAAAAAGCGTTATATCTTTTTATGGTGCTGGTATGCCAGAAATATGTAGATTCTATGGAATTATTATTGGCATATTTTATGCCGATCATAATCCACCGTATTTTCATGCCAAATATGGCGAACACAAAGCGGCAATAGAAATTGAAAACTTTGCAGTTTTGGAAGGGTATTTACCGACCAGAGCATTGGGTCTCGTGATGGAATGGGCCAGCCGGCATCAAAACGAGCTGCTGACAGACTGGGAAGCAGCAAAGAAAAACCAGCCATTACGACCAATTGAACCACTCAAATAAACTGAGGAATCTGTTATGTATTACGATCTTGCTGAGATAAAATTTCTTGAAAACCGTAAAATGGAACTTACTTTTGAAGACGGTAAAAAGGGCGTGGTTGATTTTGAGAGCTATACCAAACGTGGTGGTTTATTTAGCCGCCTGACGGATCCGCAATATTTCAAGAAAGCCTATGTCGATGAAGATTGGAAAGTGTTGTGCTGGCCTGACAACCTTGACATTGCACCGGAAACTCTTTACCAGCAAGCCACCGGTCAACCTTTGCCGGCTTGGATGCAATCTGAAAATGGTCAACATCGGACGGTTATGTAAGAGATAGATGGGCCGAAGTCCGTTTTGCCGAGACTTTTAGGAAATGCGGGTGTTGGATATCGGCGATCAGGCACGATCCCGTTTCCATCCTGTTCTGTCACATTTATTCATTTACTGATCAGTTTATCAGGCCGTACTCGGTTAGTACCTGTTCCAGGATTTGAAGTTTGCTGTCGCTGAGACCCACCATCGGCAGGCGCATCTGTGGTGAAGACAAGTGGAGCAGACCCATGGCAGTCTTGATGGGTATGGGGTTGGTGGCCAGGCCGAGCATGGTGCTGGCGAGGGTGAAAAGCTTGTTGTGCCATTGGCGAGCGGTGGCGAAATCGCCTTCCAGAATGGCGTCGGTCAGTGCCTTGACGTCGGTGGGAACAATGTTTGCAACGACAGAGATGACCCCTTTGCCCCCCACCGAGGCGATCGGCAAGGTCAGACTATCGTCGCCGGAAAGGATCGTCAAAGATGTACTAAGGGCAATCTGTGAGACCTGGTCCAACTGCCCGCTGGCTTCCTTGATTCCGACAATGTTTTCTATCTCGGCCAGTTTGACAATAGTTCGCGGTTCGAGGTTGACGCCACAACGGCCTGGAATGTTGTACAAGATCATTGGTAAATCGACTTCCTGCGCGATAGTCAAAAAATGCTGATACATGCCTTCCTGGGTGGGTTTGTTATAGTAAGGCAGTACCTGAAGCGACCCGTCGGCGCCGACCTGCCTGGCAAAAGCGGTCAGGCTGATCGCCTCAGCGGTGCTATTGGAGCCGGTGCCTGCGATCACGGGAACCCTTCCGGCAACTTCCTCGACCACTACCTTGATGACCTGCTTGTGTTCGTCATGCGTAAGTGTGGGCGATTCGCCGGTGGTACCGGTGGGTACTATGCCGTCGGTGCCGCTCTTGATTTGAAAGTTGACCAACTCACGTAGGGTTTCGTAATCTACTTCACCGTCAGCAAACGGTGTAATCAATGCAACTAAACTGCCACTAAACATATTGTTGTCTCCACTCAATATTCCAAAATTATGTGTTTACCACTGCCCGAACTTATCTATCAAGTCTATCATTTCGCGGGTGGCCTGACGGATGCCGACAAAAACCGAGCGGGCAACAATGCTGTGACCGATATTGAAATCCGCCAGTCCCTCGATTTGAGCCACCAGTCCAATATTGCGATAATTAAGGCCGTGGCCGGCGTGCACTATCAGGCCTCTGTCCCAGCCGAGGTCGCGTGCTTTTTCCAGTTGGCGCAGGCATTGGGCGATCTGCCGCTGACTGCGGGCATTGGCGTACGCACCCGTGTGCAGTTCGATAGCTTCACAACCTGCATCACTGGCGGCGGTCACCTGATCGGCCTGCGGAACAATGAATGCCGAAACAGGGATGCCGGCGCGGCGCATCCGCTCTGTCACTGCCGTCAATCGGCGTTTATTTTTGACACAGTCCAGGCCGCCTTCGGTAGTGAGTTCCTGACGTTTTTCGGGAACCAGCGTTACCTGATCGGGCTTCAACTTCACAGCGAAACGAACCATCGGCTCAGCCATGGCCATTTCCAGATTCAACATAATTCCGGTCGTTTGCCGGACCAGTTGTACGTCGCGGTCCTGAATGTGGCGGCGATCCTCACGCAGATGCATGGTTATACCGTTGGCGCCGGCGAGTTGGCACTCCACCGCCGCCCATACCGGGTCCGGCTCGTCCACCATACGCGCCTGACGAACGGTAGCTACGTGATCAATGTTTACGTTCAATTGCGCCATCGACTAATCATCCTTTCCATACAATATGCTGGTTTTCCAGATACTAACAACAGGGCAGGAGCCTGGAACCCAATTAAGGTTGCGTGAGAATTTGTAATAAGGTAAATATTTTGTGACGATTTTGCGCACAATTTTACTCGTAAGAAACTAAACTTTCAACTTTTTCGTCTTTTTTTGTTCCTGCACATGTTCGGTATCGGTGATAGCGCTGCTGTAGCCGTCCCATTGGTGCCGATTGATTTCGCAGACGATCCGGTCCGCTAATTCCATGGCCGTAACCGCGTCCTCGGCGGATACCTGCGGACGTGTCTGGTCAACGATCGCCTGGACAAAAGCCTCCTGTTCCAGGCGTAGCGGCTCGCGGTCATCTATATCCAGCGTTTCCACATTTACCATTTTGGCCCAGTCGGCGTTGAGCAGATCAATCTGACCGTCCCGGCTCTGCTGGCGCAGTAACTGCACCATATCGATATTGGCGGTTTTGCTGATCATTGTGCCGGTTTTCCTGAGATAGTCCAGCGAAAGATAGGCCTGGTCACTAAAGACTCGTATCCTGCGCTCGGTTTTCAATGCCAGACGAGAAGCGGTCAGGTTGGCTACGCAACCGTTGGCAAAAAGCAGCCGGACATTGGCAATATCCTCATGTTTGCTCAGTACGTTTACGCCCACCGCCGCTATGTCCTTTACCTTACTTTGGGCGAGTGAAACAACTATGTCGATATCGTGGATCATCATATCCAATACCACGCCCACGTCGGTCGAGCGGAATGTATAGGGCGAGATGCGATGCGCTTCCATAAACCGTGGGGTAAAATTCAACCGGCGCATCGCCTGGACCACAGGATTGAACCGTTCGGAATATCCCACCTGCAGGATGCAATTGTTATCACGTGCCAATTGCAGCATTCGTTTGGCTTCGGTCAGGCTCTCTGCCAGTGGTTTTTCCACCATTACCGGGATACGCCTGGCCAGGAACGGCCGGGCCACATCCGCATGAAATTCGGTGGGCACCGCTACCGTCACAGCATCGACCTTATCGAGTATCTCACTATGGTTCTGATAGGCCGTGCCGCCGTACTCGCTGGTAAGCTGTTGAGCTTTTTCCAATTGCGTATCGACTATTGCCACCAGTTCGACCTGGTCCATCTGACTGTAAATACGGCTGTGCAGACGCCCCATTTTGCCGGCGCCAATTACCGCGGTTCTTAGTTTGTTCACTGGAATTCTCCTCTTTTTAAATTAACTTTTGTTCCGCACTTCGGCGGGTCGGCGACGCAAACGATCCTGAGGGTTGTCCTGGCGAAACGTTTCCTGATAACGGCCAAGGCGACTGTGACAACTTCGCTGCATAAACTCACATAAATATCTTGCGTGCCGGCCCAGATCGTCCTGAGCCAACAACTCCTGAACGTTAGATGCTATGCTATTGCCCCGGCGGAACAACTGGCGAAACGCCTGTTTGATCTCGTCAATTTCCTCTTCGGTGAAACCGTTTCGCTTGAGTCCTTCACTATTGACACTGCGAACCTTGTTGGGATCGCCGGAAAATCTGACAAACGGCGGCACGTCACGGCGTACCGGCGTTATGCCGCCGATATAGCTGAACTTACCTATGGTGACAAAATGGTGTATTCCCACCAGGGCCGAGATCGCAGCACCGGTCTCGATGGTAATGTGGCCGGCCAACAAGGTTTGATTGCCCAGCAGTATTTTGTCTGCCAATATACAGTCATGCGCAACGTGCACCGCCGCCATGAACAGATTATCGTCGCCAATCACCGTTTTGCCGCCGCCGTTTTTGGTACCGCGATGAACAGTGCAGTTCTCACGAAAGACGTTGCCATGTCCGATGATAGTCTCGGTTGGCTCACCATTGTATTTCAAGTCCTGTGGCGCTTCGCCGATCACCGCATTCTGGTAAAAAATGTTGTTCCGGCCGATCTGCGTGCGTCCATTTATAGTAACATTGTTGGCTAACTCGCAACCATCGCCAATTACCACGTCCGGTCCAATCACGCAAAATGGACCAATGGTCACCCCAGACGCGATCTGCGCCGATGGGTCAACAACCGCCAAGTTTGATATTTTTGACATTCGTCCGCCTTTAATTACATGTACTCGAACCGAAATATATCTGTTTAATGTCGGAACAACTCCTGATAGCGTCCAAAACGGTGCTGAAAACTGCGATGCAGGAATTCCAGCATGTATTTAACGTTTTCGTCGAGTCCATCCCGGCTTGACATTTCCTCCAGCGCCTGGGCTATGGGGCCTCTGCGGCGACGATACAAACTTCGATATGCCTCATCCAGGGCCTCAATACTTTCCGGACTGAAGCCGGCCCGCTGAAGACCGATGGTATTTAAGCTACGCACCGTGAAAGGATAGGCGCCGGAAACACGCACAAACGGTGGGACATCGGCGTTTATGACTGTCATCCCGGCGGCATAAGCAAAACGCCCAATGGTGACAAACTGATGGATTCCACACATGGCGCTGAGCCAGGCATTGCTTTCAACTTTGCAATGGCCGCTGAACAGACAATTGTTACCGATGACGGTATTGTTTTCCACGTGGCAATCATGGCCCAGATGCAAGCCGATCATAAGATAGTTGTTGTTGCCGATAACGGTTTTTCCGCCGCCATTTGGCGAACCACGATTGATCGAAACATTTTCCCGGAAAACGTTACCCGTACCGATTATCAGTTCGGTTTTCGGCCCAACCATAGCGATTATCTGCGGCTCTTCACCCAGGACACAATTTGCAAAAACGCGGTTGTTGGCCCCCATGGTTACGCCCTCTGCAATAATCACGTTGGCCGCCAACGTGCAACCATCGCCTATAACCACCCCCGGCGCGACAACGCATCCGGGACCGATCACCACGTCTTTGCCCAATTGAGCCGTTTTATCCACCACTGCTGTACGAGCAACATTTGTCATTACATTACTTTCAACTACTACTTTTTAACCTTTCTTACGCCGGGTCGGCATCGACCAGCATAAACCGTATTTGCGCCTCGGCGGCCACTTCATCGCCCACCAAGGCCCGACAACGACAATCACCGGTACGACTCTTGACACGTACCGCTTCCACTTCCAGTCTCAACTGATCGCCCGGCATGACAGCTCGGCGCATTTTGACTTTGTCCATACTCAGCAGCACCGCGAGCCGACCTGTGTGTTCCAGCCGCTGTGAGAATAACAGTCCAGACATCTGTGCCATTGCCTCGACGATCAATACGCCCGGCATAATAGGGGTACCGGGAAAATGTCCCTGAAAAAAATTCTCGTTAATCGTTACGTTCTTGATGCCGACCGCACGGCGCTCACCGTCAAGCTCAATGACCCGATCCACCAGCAGAAACGGATAACGATGCGGCAGAATCTTCTGTATCCTGCGAATATCCAATACGGAATCCAAACCCATCCCTTTGTGCTGCTGCTTCCGCGCCAACTCAAGCAGTTTTTTGGCCATCAAATGATTGCAACTGTGTCCGCTGTGATACGCTACTAGGCGTCCGCGAATCGCACGGCCCACCAGCATCAGGTCACCCAGTAAATCCGCTATCTTGTGACGGACACATTCATCTGCAAAACGAAATGTATTATCGACAGGTCCGTCCGGCCCCAGCACCAGGACATCCTTGGCGCTGAGATGCTTACCTATGCCACGCGTTTGAAATTCTCGTGCTTCGGCTTCAGGTATGAAAGTTCGCGCCGACGATATGTTTTGGACAAAGTCATCGGGCGAAACCTGAAAACGATACAACTGCCGACCTATAACCGTATCGTCATAGTCGAGATCGTAAATAATGCTGAGTTGATCGTCGCGGTCAGGCAAAGCGTAAATCCTGGCATCGCCTTCCTTGGCGATTACCGGTTCGGTGATGACCAGCGGATCGCGTGCTTTGCTCTGCTCCAGGCAACCGACTTTGATTATTGCCTGAGTATAAAGGTCACAACTACCATCGACATTGGGTAGTTCCGCTCCGTCGAGTTCGATCTCGATATTGTCGATTTCCATTGCATGGATAGCAGCCAAACAGTGCTCGGTGGTCTCTACCGTAACCGTACCGTTACGCAAGGTCGTGCGACGCGGCTGCGGAGCCAAATGCGAGAGGCGAGCAGGGATTCGAGGCCGCTCGGGATGATCAATACGTACGAACACCACGCCGGTATCCACCTCGGCCGGGCTGAGCGTAAGAACGACCTCATTGCCGGAAAACAACCCGCGGCCTTTAACGGCCACCGGCTTAGCTATGGTCTTTTGTTTCTGCTGCGTCATTGCTTATCTGCTTTCGCAACTGCTTGATTTCCCGGACTATTTCAGGCAGTTTACGAACCAACGAAATTCCACGATAAAAATCCCGGAACGATTGTGCCGGAAAGCCCATGACCTTGGCGCCAGGTTCAACATCATTGACAAGAACAGCCCTGGCCCCTGCCATAACGCCATCTCCAACCTTTACATGGTCACTGACGCCGACCTGTCCTCCAAAAACCACATAGTTACCTAGCTCGCTGCTGCCGGCCATTCCCACCTGCGCGGCCAAAATACAGTTCTGACCAATTCGCACATTATGCGCAATCTGCACCAGGTTGTCAATCTTTGTTCCTTGGCCGACCACGGTTCGGCCGAACTTGGCTCGATCTACGCAGCTATTAGCGCCGATCTCCACATCGTCTTCGATCACCACTATGCCGATATGCGGTATTTTTCGATGCCGGCCGGCGACCATCCGATATCCGAACCCATCCATACCGATAGTGCTGTTGGCGTGAATGGTCACATTATTGCCCAAAATGCAGTTCTGGTTAATCACCACATTCGGCCACAGATGGCAGTTTTTGCCGATCCGCACGCTGCGCCCGATGACGCATCCGGCGGAAATAACACTGCCTTCGCCCAGGGAGACGCCGGGACCAATTACCGCACTGGCTCCCACGGCTACGTCTTTAGCAAGTTTAACCGACGGGTCCACACATGCCAAAGGGTGAACGCCGACTTCAGGTTTGTCAGGTGGCGGAGCAAAAACAGACAACAACTGTTCCAGCGCCTCGTTAACATCGGCAACGAACAGGATCGCCGTGTTTGCAGGCTCATCAAAATCTTCCGGCACAACTACAGCGGCGGCCTTGGTTTGACAGACCTGCCGGGCATAACGGACATCGCTCACAAAGGAGATATCGTTTGGCCCGGCCTCACGCAACGACGCTATTCGCTGAACCGAAACCTCGCCATCGCCCTGAAGCCTTGCCTTGAGACGCTTTGCCAATTCCGACAGTTTCATTTGATCACCATTTACAGCCGCCGATCCCGATACGCCGGGACAGCAACCCGTCGAACCTGCTTCCAATTTTTCCGGTTACGATTAACGCCGGCATCACGACTACCAAACAGGTTAGCTATTTTTGTTGTGTGGCTTTCTCTTTTTCGTAAGCGAGATCTATATTGGCCAACACTACTGCCGTCATATCCATGCTCGGCACATTGTAGAGCACCTTACGAGCAAATACAAAATCGGCATTGACGCCTTTGACAGGTAATTCGTCTTTGTTGAGCATCAGAGAGATTCCCTCCTGCCGAGCTACCTCGGTCACTTCCTCTATCACCGTCTCATAAAGAGTCTCGAGCCAGGCCTGCGACTCGGCGGCATAGTTTTCCTTATGGAAGTCGGTAAAACCCTGGATCTGGGCCTGCTTGTTAAACCACTGCTCCCTCCGATCCTTGAACGCCTGGCTGCCGGGCTTGAGCACGTTTTGCAACTCCTGTTGAATCTCGTCGGCCTCGGCCTTCAGCTTCTTCAGTTCACTTAATAACTGCTCCTGTTTCTGCTGGTCTTGTTTGTCCTTGTCCAGCTTTGCCTGGCACTCAGAGAGCACTTTGAGGACATTAACCACCCCCACTTTGACTGTCGCAGATGCCGCGGGCTGCTGCGCTTCACTGCCGGAATAGCACCATAACGCCACCGAAATTACTGCCAATACCAAAACAATTACTCTCGCATCTTTCATTATTGTTTACCTCACTGTCTGCGCTTACGCTAAAAACTCATACTAGATCCAAAATTGAAACTGAACAACTCCTCTTCATCCTTGTCATCGCTAAGCAACGGAAAGCCAAAATCAAAGTGCATCGGTATCATCTGGAACAATTGCGGTATTACCAGTTCCAACCCGAAACCAACCGTAACACGGTACGGTCCTTCGCTGACCAGTCCGCTGTCGCAGAATATCTTACCATATATCGTCTCCTCAAACAACGGATGAACCATCTCTGTACCGGCCAGCAAAATGTATTCACTGCCGATTGGGTAGTCTCTTATTCCGTCGCGTGGGCTGACGCCACGATAATCGAATCCACGCAGCGAACCAATCCCGCCGGCATAGTACCTCTCGAATACCGGCGCATCACCAATAATCTTACTGCCGCTAATTTGTCCGGCCCATACGGTCTTGCGTTCGGCTATATCTTCATACACCGTATGATACAAGGTGCCGCCGGCATTGGCAGCCGCATAAGAAAAATCGCCTACCATCACACCCACCTGTTCCAAACTGACGTTAAGCTTGTACCCTTCGGTCGGTCTAAACATCATGTCGGTAGTATCACGCCCGATCCCAACTCTCAGAGTATTCAGTAAGTTGCTGCCTTCTACATCCTGCACATCCTGTGGGGCAATAACTGTGCCGGTGCGGTCTTTATCGAGCCTGGTTACCGTCACTTCTTCCGTCCGCAAACTCGCATCCACAGACCAACGGTTTTTGAAACGGCGCCCCAGGGTTATCGATCCGCCGCGCCGGTTCTCCAGATACGATTCCCGCCACCGTCGAAACATACGCAGGTTTAAATCCATGTAGTAAGGTTGATCGAACAGGTATGGTTCGTGAAATTGAATATGGCCGGTGGTAACACGGGTACCGGGCATAAAAACTAATCGCAATTGCTGTCCAGCACCGACAAATGCTTCGCCACGCAAAAGATCACCCAGACTCTGTGGGTAGTTGGCAATGTCAAAATTGCGCTGTTCGACCGAAAAGATTCCTCCCACGCCGCTGTTGGTATCAACACCGACACCGAAATTCACCAGGCCGGTACGGGTCTCGGTCACTTCCACCAAGCTATCACGCCTGTCAGGGGCATCGCCTACAGGGGTAACGGTTATGTTCTCGAAAAGCCCGGAGCCATGCAATCGTTTTCGGCCCCGTTCGGCAGCCTCGGTATCGTAAATCCCACCCGGCAGAAAATCGTAATAATCGAACGCCCGCCTTATCACTTTATCGCGGGTCTGATAATTCCCACTAACGATCAACCGGTCCAGCAGATACTGCTGATTTTCCTCGATCTTGAATACCACGTCCACTTCACCTTCCTGATCGGTATATTGCAACTCGAGCGGAGCACGGGTGTAAATGTAACCTTTCTCTCCGTAGGTGCGGCCCAAAGCCCGCTGGGCAAAGACTCTCCGCTTCTGCGTAAGCACCTGCCCCGGCTCAAGTTTCATCGAATCGAGCAGCTCCTCACGTGAAAATTTCTGGTTCCCTTCAAATCTAATCGAGGCAACGCGATATTTCGCGCCTTCTTCGATCAAAAACCTGACGGTCACCTGCGTCTTATCCTCACTGAAATCACAGCTATAGCCGACCTGCGCATCCAAAAAACCCTCTTCATGATAGAAACCAGCCAGGGCCAGGCAGTCTTGTTCCAACTGTTCGTCGTCGAGTCGGCCTTTGCGGAAAACGGGGAGATACGCCCGCGTCTTGGTCTTACCTTTAACCTTTCTTTTCTTTAAGGCTTTGTTGCCTTCAAAGCTCACCTTTTTAATCCTGACTTTTGGGCCTTCGACGACTTCATAAACAACCTGCCCCTGCTGCTTGAGCATATCCTCTTTCAGCCGGATTGTGGCAAAGTAATAACCTTTATTACGATAAGCCTCGACCAGGGCCTCGCCGCCCTGTATAACCTGGTACTGGTCCAGAAAATCACCTTCTTTGAAACTTAGCTCTTTCAAAAGTTTCTTGCTCTTGAGGTGCTTGTTACCGAGAATCGATATTTTTTGAATTTGCGGCGACTCCTTCACCGTAAAAATCACATCCACCTGATCGCCGACAGCGACCACCCGCCATTCGACATGATAAACCTCCGGCATGATTTGTATCCGTCGCGCATCTTCACTGACAAGTTCTTCGTTGAATACCGCCCCGGCCCGGCTGTGCACGCCGGCCAGAATCAAACCACTCGCAACGGCTTTGTTTCCCTCGATATCGACACGACGAATAATTTTCCCGGCGGTCTCCTCTGCCGCCGCCGCATTGGCCACATGTAACTCAACGCCAAAACAACACAACCATACCCCAAACCACAAGTAAAGGCTCGCAACGCCGCCCCGGGCCAACAATTGCTGCCTGCCAATCGATTTCTTTATTTGCTTTTCGTTTTGCCCTGTCAGGCTTGCCTGATTTTTCATGCAGTTTTATTCCGGTGTATGTATCAAAAGCTGGATGAATGCGAAGGTTCAGGTGATCTTGCCAAGTTCTCAAACCGCGTCCACTTTGGAATCCAGGTTAGTTTGACAACTCCAGTAGGACCGTTACGCTGCTTGGCGATGATCAACTCCGCGGTGTTATCCTCGGCGTCATCTCCCATTGAATGCTCATCAAAACTTTCCTCGGTACTTCTGTTGGTCGTCTGAGTGTAATAAGATTCACGGTGCAGCAGGATAATCACATCGGCGTCCTGTTCGATATTGCCGCTTTCCCGCAGATCGCTCATCCGCGGACGATGACCTTCACGCCCTTCAGGGGAACGGTTAAGCTGCGACATCGCTATCACCGGCACATTTAACTCACGGGCCAGGGCTTTGAGGTGACGCGAAATAGTCCCCACTTCCTGTACACGCGATTCGATCCCTGGTACATGCATCAACTGCAGATAATCAACCACTACCAGTTGAATGTCATGTTTGAGTTTGAGTCGCCGGGCCTTGGCTCGCAACTCCAGGGGCGTAAGAGAGGGGCTGTCGTCAACAAAAATAGTCGCCTGAGATAATTCGTCGGCGGTATTCTGCAACTCTTCATATTCTTTTTCATTAAGGTATCCCTGGCGCAGTTTATTCGAATTGATATGAGCACGTCCGGCCAGCATCCTTTCGGTTAACTGCTGAGCGGACATCTCCAGTGAAAACACAGCCACCGGACTCCTGCTGTTGGCGCCAACGTGCTCCGCAATGTTAAGCCCCAATGCGGTCTTTCCCATACTTGGACGTGCCGCCACTATAATCACCTCACCTCGCTGCAGACCACAGGTTATATCGTCTAGTTCCATAAAGCCGGTGGATACTCCGGTTATCATTTTGCCTTCACGCAGCTCAAGGATCTCAAAAACCTGTCCCAGAATATCCTTGATGGAAACACCATGACCGGAAATTTTCTGCTGGGTCACCTCGAAAATTTTCTGCTCCGCCGATTCCAGAATCTCCCCGATATCACCGTGGGCCTCGTAAGCATTACGACTGATTTCACCGGCGGCGGTGATCAGGTTGCGCAGCATCCCTTTGCCGGAGACAATCTTGGCGTAATAAACCGCGTTAGCGGTGTGCGGAACGCTATCGACCAGACTAACCAGATAGTCCACGCCTCCCACCTGCTGAAGTTGTCCCCGCCGATCCAACTCGTCGCGCAGCAGCACCAGATCAATAGAACTGTTACTCTCATACAGCCCGATCAACGCGTCAAAAATCAGGCGATGGTCATGCCGATAGAAATTATCCGCACGCAAAAGCGGTATGATCTCGCCGATCTCTTCCTTATCCAGAATCATCGAGCCCAGCACACACATCTCCGCTGCCATATCCTGCGGCGGCATTCGCTGCGCCAACTGTTCCGGTGGCGGACTGTCAGTCCTGCTCGGCAGAGTCTGCATCGGTTGTGTCGGATTCGTCTTGTTCTGGTTGGGATTCACCGGCTTGCTCCTCCGGCCGAACGATGTTTAAGCTTATGCTGGCGACAATATCGTCAGCAAATCGCAATTTGACTTCGTGAGTTCCCAGGATACGTATATGCTCGGGCAGTAATATGTGTTTATCCTGAATTTCAAAACCTTTTTCGAGCAGGGCCGCTAACACGTCCTCTTTGCCAACCGAACCGAACAGATGTCCAATATCGTTGGCCAGGGCACTAATGGTAATTTCGGCGCCGTTGACTTTTTCAGACGTCTTGACCAGTCTCGATCGTTCCAGGCGGCGAGCCTCGGTTTTTCGAGCCCGTTCTTCTTCGATCTTCTTTATGTTGGCCTCGGTCGGTTCTACCGCCAGTCTTTGCGGCAAAAGAAAATTACGGGCGTAGCCGGCGGAAACCTCTACTATGTCGCCAAAATACCCCAGCTTGGGAATGTCGCAATGCAAAAGCAATTTCATCTCATAACCTCCTGGCCCGGCAAACGCCGGAACCACATAGAGTTAACATCTCTACAATTTTGTGAAAAATATTCTAGTCCTCTTATATTTGAATTCGGGCGTAAGGGGCCATGCAGAATAAGCCTTCTCACCCAAATACCTGCGATCGGGATATACGCCCCACGACCCGGCCATCAAGTAGTATAAGGCAGCAACGCCATGAAGCGAGCACGCTTGACCGCTCGTTGTGCCTTACGCTGACAACCGGCACAGTTGCCGCTGCGCTTACGCGAAAATATCTTTCCACGCTGGGTCAGCAATTTCTGCAAACCATCGATATCCTTATAGTCGATGTATTCTATCTTGTCTCGGCAGTAACGGCATTCTGAATGTTCTCGTACCTTAATGCTCTTTTTTCTGCCATCAGGTTTTCTTCTGGTTAGCACCACTTCAACCTCCAATCGGTTAATTATCGACTCAAAAACCACACCCGTGCTCAGCGATTATCGCTCTACGTCCCGGATTTACACATTAAACTCTACAATTTACATTATTATCCGGGCCGCTCTCGCCCGGCTTATTATCAACAGCATCAAAACGGCACCTCATCGCCGCCGGCAGAAGCTGGTGGGGCGTCTTCCTGAACCGGCGACTCATGATCGTCGCCCGCGGATATATTATCTGCGGCGCTACGCGAACCCACAAACTCAAAGCCCTCAACAAAGATGCGGTGTTTTGAACGTTTGCTGCCGTCCTGCGCCTCCCACCGATCAAATTGCAACCGGCCTTCGACAAGGAGAGAACTGCCCTTTTGGCAATATTTGTTTATCACCTCCGCCCGGGAACCATACATCCGACAGTCCACAAAACAGACGTCCTCTTTCATATTGCCATCGGACCCCTTATATTTGCGGTTAGAGGCAAGTCCAAATTCCACCACCGGCGTCTGGCTCGGCAGATATGTAAGTTGCGGGTCACGCGTCAGATTACCCAACATAATCACCTTGTTAAAGCTAGACATTGTTTCGTTTCCTTTCAGTAACCAAAAAATGGTCAACACACAACTTAACTCGAACGTACAGGAAACCGGTTTGATTTCTGCTTAAGCTTCTGCATCCTCGTCAGCTTCCATTCCCGCTTCTACCTCTGCCTCTACTTCTGTTTCGGCGGCTGTTTTGATTGCTGTCTCGTCCGATTCTCTCTGCATGGCCGGGGTGGGGGCCTGCATCTGTTCCTCAGTGATATGATCAGCCTGCAGAATCAGCGCCCGCAACAGCAATTCGTTCAACTGTACATCACGTTCAATACCAACGATTGCTTCCGGGGATGCCTTAAAGTAACAAAGAATATACATCCCACGTTTATGGTGGGCAATCTCATAGGCCAAACGACGCTCATCCCACTTTCGCAGGGAGATTACCTCCACCTCGGCGCGGGCCATTATCTTGTTAATGGTCTCATTAACCGCATTCCAGTCGGCAGCAGCCACTGCCGAGTCCACCAGAAACATTGCTTCATAGATACGTTTGAGACTGTTGGACAACGCAACACCTCCCGCACATTATTGTGCCTAAAAATCAAAAATCCTTTTAATATGTCCTATTCGCAAAACTTCACTGCAACTTATGCAGTACAAATACTCTAGTCACTCTGTTCAACTCGCCGATTGTGTCGGTTCATAGCCTCGTCAATTCCAAAGGCAATCCAGTCTTCCACTACCTCGGCGGCTTTCTCTATCGCAGTTTCCATTATCGCCTGCTCTTCCGGGCGGAATGCGCCCAGCACATAACTTGTCGCGTCGCCCGGGCCGGCGGCGCCAATACCGACTCGCAAACGAACAAACTCGTCGGTTCCCAATTGAGCGATTATGTCTTTGAGACCATTATGTCCACCTGATGAACCTCCGAGCCTCAAACGCACTCGGCCCGGCTCCAGGGCCATATCATCGACTATAACCAGTAAATCGCTCAGCGGAACTTTGTAAAAAACTACTGCCTCGGCTACGCTCCCGCCGCTGCAGTTCATAAACGTTTGCGGTTTGAGCAGCATAACCTGCCCAGAGCCGTATGTCCCGCTGCCATAGCGGCCCCGGAACTTGCGCCGCTTCAACTCGATCGACCAGCGCTGCCCAAGCAGATCCAACACACCAAAACCAACATTATGCCGGCTGTGACGATATTGATCTCCGGGATTTCCCAATCCCACAATTAACTTCATACTACTAACGGTCTAATCCTTGTTCTTCCGCACAACCCGGCACTAATATCACTGCCCGGTGCAATATTGAAGTCCTGTTTCAGGTATTGTGCCGAATAATATTAAAACGACTATACCAGCGGGATTACAGCAAACATTACTGTTCGTTTTCTTCTCCTTCCGATTTCTCCCGGGTTATGACTTCCGGCTCCACGGCTTCCGCTTCCCCAACTGCCTCCTTCTCTTCTTCTTCGGGCTTGGCGACCGACAATCGTACCGTCGCTATCAACGACTCGGCTTCGGTCAGCAACTTGGCTTTTCCTGGAAGTTCCAAATCGCCGGCCAGCAATGAGTCGCCCAACTTCAAGTGTTTTATATCCACTCTGATATTTTCGGGAATGTCGGTAACCAGGCATTCCAATTCCACTTCCGTCAGCACACGATCCAAAATTCCACCTTCGTTTAGTCCGACCGGTGTACCTTTCAATATTACTTCCACAGTCACCTTTACTCGCTCATCCATATCGACTCGCGTTAAGTCCACATGGATAATCGTATCGCCAAGATGGTCGTACTGAACGTCCTTGAGCAGGAATCTTTCTGCTTTGCCGTCGAGTTCCACTTCCAGCAGGCGATGGCGATGCCGAATTTCCAGGGCTAAATCGCGATAACTCAGCAGTGCCGCCACCGGCTCCTGTTTGTGGCCGTAAATTACCGCCGGTACCAGACCTTGAGCACGCTGTTTACGCGCCGCTCCTGTGCCGACATGTTCACGTTTCTGGGCTTTGAGAACCAATGTTTCTGTCATTTCAACCTCTCTTATTGTTTTTTAAAGATTTCACTTACTGATTCATCATTATGAATTCGATGTATCGCCTCGCCCAACAGCTCGGCAACCGTCAAAACCTTCAGGTTCCTGATCTTTTTGCTTTCCTCGCTGAGAGGAACGGTATCAGCAACCACAACTTCGTCTATGAAACTATTGTTCAGGCGATCCACCGCCGGCGGAGCAAATACGCCGTGCGTCGCCGCCACTCGTATGCTCTTGGCGCCATTCTCCCTGACCATCTGAGCCGCCGAACAAATCGTTCCCGCTGTCGTAATCATATCGTCAAACATTAAAACATCCTTGCCCTGAACATTACCGATGATCCGTGTCGCTACGGCATCGGCGCCGCTGACACGACGCTTGTCGATCACCGCCAGATCGGCCCCAAGATCCTGGGCATATATGTTTGCCGTCTTCACATTGCCCACATCGGGGGAGACCACTACTATATTGGATAGATCCGACTTGTGAAAGTATTTCAAAAACACCGGCTCAGCCGTCAGATGATCGACCGGTATATCGAAAAATCCCTGAACCTGCTCCGCATGAAGATCTATTGCCAGAACCCGATTAACTTTAGCTGTTACTATCAGGTTCGCCACCAGCTTGGCAGTAATTGGCGTACGCCCTTCACTTTTGCGGTCCTGGCGGGCGTAACCAAAATACGGCAGTACCGCCGTGATTCGACGGGCAGAGGCGCGAGCCAGGCAATCGATGAAAATCAACAACTCCATAAGGTTATGATTGACCGGATGGCTCGTCGGCTGAACCAGAAAACAGTCCCGACCGCGAACATCATCTTCTATTCGCACAATCGTCTCGCCGTCGGGAAACCGGTCCACTGAAGCTCGACCCACGGGTATATTCAGGCACCCACAAATCTTCTCCGTCAGCGCCGGATGGGCTGTACCACTAAAAACCCTCAAACCATATCGACTGCTCATATCTTGGCAACCTTTGTATCAACACCAGCCTTATACCAACACCAGGTCAAAACTACCCGGCCAGGACTCGAACCTGGAATGCAAGTACCAAAAACTCGTGTGTTACCAATTACACCACCGGGTAACAAAACAAAACGCTCATTCCATTTTTCATTCTTTCCTGGTCCAGATCAGCCGCGGTCGGGCATTAACAGCCCGTGCTGGACCTCGCCGGAGGCTTGAACCGGATAAGCCGCGTGCTTCCGGTCCACCACACGCACATACGTGCTGCCCCATGCGGCGAGGCAAACGAATATTGTAACGGCCGACCGGAACCTCTGCAACTATTTTCTTGCCCAAACTAACCGATTTATGGAAAATACGTATAAACCCTTTACCTACAATGGGATATCGAAAATACTATCCTGCAGAAAGACCGTCATTCCTGCGAAAACACAGATGAAAATCTGGAATATTTTACATTGCGACACATTTACACTGTATTTGTACAAAAGGTTTTGTGTGGGGCAGTTGCTTAGCCCAAGTTTCGCAGATAGGCACTTAAATCGGCGGTTTTGGCAGCGCCAGGCCGGTTAGTTTCCACCACAAAAACTGTCATTGAGATGTCGGCTGTATATCTTTGGCGGCGGCTGTTTGGG
>Ga0315290_10000529_pt1 | contig 25133 bp, 15 predicted proteins | sample YL17G12_0_MG_FD_203627 | JGI IMG/M metagenome (GOLD analysis project Ga0315290, IMG submission 203627) | Sediment microbial communities from Yellowstone Lake, YNP, Wyoming, USA - YL17G12_0 | ecosystem: Environmental > Aquatic > Freshwater > Lake > Sediment | place: USA: Wyoming | collected... | reverse complement strand
AGGGGAGGGCCGCGTTTTCCGCCGGGAATCGCGGCCCTTTCGCTTCACGTCTCTCCCCTTTGTTCTGAAAACGCGCCCCGGGGGTTGCCGACCTTCCGGCCCCAAGTACGCTTCAGTCGGATGAGCCGAAAATAAGTTGGGCAAACATGAGAAAGCATTGAAGCAAACCCTCACGACGCGAAGCGTCGGCCCGCTAGAGACCTCACGGCTTCACGCCGCCTTCTTCCTGGCGGCGCGATGCTGCGCCTGCCTGGCCGGGCCCGCGCGGCTTCGGACCACGGGCTGAGGGGCCGGCTCGCCCCGATCGCCCCTGCGCTCCGGGGACCGCAATGCCTCATCTCCTTCGTCCTCCGGCGCCTCCTCGGCCGCCTTGTGCCGGCGGTTGCCCAGCAGCGTCAGCAGGGCGGGGAGCATCACCAGGGAGGTGAACAGGCAGCAGGCCAGCCCGAGGGTGAGCACGCGCCCCAGGCTTTGGAGCCCGCGGTGGCTGGCGATCATCATGCTCCCGAAGCCGGCCATGTTCGTGGCCGTGTTGACGACCACGGCCGAGGCCGTGGAGGGATTGATGCGGTACCGGCCGCGCTGGGCGCAGAAGTCGTGGACCACGTGGACCCCGGCGTCGATGCCGATCCCCAGGATCAGCGGCAGGACGATCATGTTGGCCGGGTTCAACGGGATGTTCAGCACCCCCAGCAGGGCAAACATCTGGAGCATCCCCAGTCCCAGCGGCAACAGCGCCAACAGCGTGTTGCGGATGCTGAGGAAATCCAGGAAGACCACGGGCAGGATGATCGCCAAGGCGTACAACGCGGCCTGTTCGTAGCTCCGCTTCATCTGGAGCGAGGCCTCGTACACCTGGAGCGGGTTGCCCGTGACCCGGGGGTCCACGCGGCGGACCTCGGCGACGAACTGCTTCATCGCGCCCATGTCCCAGATGTCGCCCTTGCTGTAGATCTTCAGGAGGTGCCGGCCGTTGCGGCTGACGAACCGCTTGACCAGGCTTTGGGGGAGATCGGCCAGTTGGGGCGGCTCCGGGCCGGCCACCGCCTGGAGCGACCGGAGCCGTGCCAGGATCTCGCGTGCCGCCCGCTGCTGGAAGTCGGCAAGCCGGGCGCAGGCGTCCTCCGGGTGCATCTGGCGGAGCGATCGGCCGACGTCGGCGAGGATGCGCTGGAGCGGGTCCGCCGGCGACGGGCTCCCGGGCATCGCCAGCACCACGGTGGCCATCTGCTCCAGCTCGCCGGGCCCGGGAACCGGGATCTGCGGAACCCGGTCGGGCAGGTTCTCCAGGCACCGCGCGATCCGCTCGACGATCGGGCGCTTGCGATCGGTCCGATCGGGGAGCCGCGAGGCGATCTCCTCAACCCCCTTGACGGAGGGCAGCTCGAGGAAGCGGGCCTTTCGGGCCAGGGCGTCCTCGCGGCCGTCGGCCACCGACAGGGCGAACGAGGCGTTTAAGTCGCTTTGGGCCAGCAGCTTCTGTTCCAGGTCGACGCTCTCCAGCCCCCGGGCCTGGAGGTGGAGCAGGTTGTGGTCGTACCACAGGCGGTTCAGCCCGCACGCCAGGAGAAGCGTCCCCGCCGAGGTCACGGCCAGGAGCAGCTTGGGCCGGGCCAGCAGCGGCCCCAGCCAGCCGCGGACGTCGACCGGCACGGGAGTGCGCTTCAGGGGCCAGCGCGTGTCGACCAGGTAGATCAGCGCCGGCAGGATCGTCAGCCCGGCGATCCAGCACAGCAGGATGCCGCCGCCGGCAATGACCCCCAGCTCGGCCACGCCGGTGAACTCGGTCAGGCCGGCCATGAAGAACGCCACCGCCGTGGTGATCGCCCCGGTGGCCACGCCCGGACCCACCGTCGCCACGGTCTCGACCAGCGCGTCCCGGCTGGAAGGCATCGTGCGGCGCAACAGCAGGTACTGGGCCACGTAGTACATGCTGAAATCGATCCCCTGGCCGATGAGGATCACCCCAAACGCGCTGCTGAGGATGTTCAGATGGCCGATGACCAGCGTGATGTAGCCCATGGACCAGGCCATGCCGATCGTCAGCGAGGCGACGGCCATCAGGGGATGGCGCCAACCCCCGAACCCCGCCACGAACAGCAGCGAAACGCCCAACAGCGATACCAGGCTCACCTGGGCCATGGAGGTCTGGCTCGACTGCATCTCGTCGTGCTCGATGATCGGGAGCCCGGTCAGCCCGATCTTCGTCTGCGGATGCCGGGCCTGCACCTGGGCAATCAGCCCGTGGAGGATCTCGATGGGCCGGGCGCCCTGGACGAAGGCATGGTCGTGGTCCTCTTCCCGCACCAGGTTCAACAGGACGAAGCCCATACGGCCCCCGTTGGCCAGCAGGCGGCTCGATTCGGACTCCCCGTCCTCGGGCACGGGCTGGGTCATCTCCGGCCAGGGGGACTGGTACCGCCCCCGCAGACTCGACGCCACGCCCTCCAGGAACCGTTGCGCCTGGGCCTGCGCTTCCGGCGGAAGCGTGTCGCCGCCGGCCGCGGCCCGGCCCATCCCGCCGAGCGTCTCCCGGGCCATGGCCCCGACGCTCAGCGACGCCCACCCGTTGCGAACGATCGGCTCAGCCCGGTCGACGAAGTCCTCGATCTCCTCCAGGGTCTCCATCGGAAGATAGTACAGACCCTTGCTCTGGAGCACGGCGGGGTCAACCCCGCTGAAGACGGAGTGGAAGTGGCGATTCTGCCGCGCGACCGCGGCGGCCATCTCATCGCGCGCCAAAACGACCTGCTCCGGCCCGGCACCCTCGACCACGATCACCACGTCGTCCTCGTCGCCGAATTCCCGGATGTAGTCCAGCCACAGCCGATTGAACGGACTGCGGGGATTGAGCAAGTCCAGGCGATTCGCGCGGAAACCGAGGCGGTAGTTGCTGTACCCGGTGGCCGCCACCGCCAAGAGCACGCCGACGACCAAGGTGGCGACCGGGTGGCGCAGCACCAGGCGCGTCAGCCCCAGCAGAGGTCGCTCGAGAAACGAGGGCTTTTCCTGCGGCATCCGTTCCGCCGACATCCGTCTGATCCTGTGAAGGCAAGCGACTTGGTCCGGCAGACCCCCCCCAACGGGCCATCCCTGGCGCAGGGCGCGACACAGCCAGAACCTCACACCGCCCGCGGGAGGCGGGTGGAGCAGGAATTCTAACCGCTTGCCGTCCTCCGGACAAGACGAGTCTGTGATGGCGTGTGTCGGCACAACTCGTTGTGCAACAATTGCTTACGACTTTCATACTCCCCAAGAGGGGAAGCCGGATCGCCGCCTCAGTAGCGCCCTTTCAACACAGAACCGCACTGGACAGGAGGCAGCGGGGCTTGATGGCCCGATCTCCGCGGGGATGATAGAGCGTTGTACTACTGGTCCCTGATGGGCCAAAGGCCGGGAAGGGGCGTTCCTCGGTGTCGGGCGCGTCAACGGAACGCCACACCAGCGCGTTGTGATGCCACTCCTTTTGCACTTTGCATTTTTCATTTTGCATTCATTTGTCTGCGGCCGCGGGCCGCGCTAGGAAGACCAACCCGCCAAGGACCCTTTCCATGAAAGTCGCGCGCATCGAGACCAACCGGGGCGCGATCCGGATCGAGCTGCACGCCGACCGAGCCCCGCGCACCGCAGCCAACTTCGAGACGCTGGCCGCCAAGGGTTTTTACGACGGGCTGAAGTTCCATCGCGTGATCGCCAACTTCATGATCCAGGGGGGCTGCCCGCAAGGGTCGGGCCGCGGCGGGCCGGGCTACAGCTTCGCCGACGAGTTCCATCCCGACCTGAAACACGACGGCCCCGGCGTGCTCTCCATGGCCAACTCCGGGCCCAACACCAACGGCTCGCAGTTCTTCATCACGCACGTGGCCACCCCATGGCTCGACGGAAAGCACTCGGTGTTCGGCCGGGTGATCGACGGCCAGGACGTCGTCAACAAGATCAAGCAGGGCGACGTGATGACCAAAGTGACCGTAGCCGACGAGGAGTAAGCAGATGTCCCTAAGTGAAACCGCAAAGGAACTTAGGTTTCCAGGGTGGCATGCTCTGTGGCATGCTCTCGCGACGCGAAGCGTCGGGTGAGCATGTGTCCTGCCGACGGAGAACGACTCGATGAATGCCAAGGGTGGGTCGCGCGTCTGGGGGCGTCACTGGCTCGCGGTGCTGGTGGTCGCGGCGTGGGTCTGCTGTTCGGCCGGTGTGAGGGGCGGAGAGCCGCCGGCCGGCGACGCGCTCTGGCGGCGGCTGGAGAAGCACTTCCAGCCGCCGGCCGAGATGGCGGGCAAGCTCGGCCCGTACCGCTCCCCGCTCCAATTCGCCGACGGCACGGCGGTCAAGTCGCCGGACGACTGGTCGCGGCGGCGCCGAGAGATCCTCGCGGCGTGGCAGAAGCGGCTCGGCCCGTGGCCGCCGCTGGTCGAGCGGCCCGCCGTGAAACGCCTGGAATCGGCCCAGCGCGACGGCTACGTCCAGCACCACGTCCACGTGCAGATCTCGCCGGAGGGGAAGGTGGCCGACGGCTACCTGCTGATCCCGCCGGGCCCGGGCCCGTTTCCCGCGGTGCTCGTGCCGTTCTACGAGCCGTTGACGAGCATCGGCCAGGGGGCCCGGGGACAGGGAACGCACGACTACGGCCTTCAGCTCGTGCGGCGGGGGTTCGTGACGCTCTCGATCGGCACGCCGGGCTCCGTGGAGCAGGTCGGGCTGGACACGCGGGAGCTCTTGGTCGAGGCCGGCCGGCGCCAGCGACGGCAGCCGCTGGGGCTTTTGGCCTACGCGGCGGCCAATTGCCGCACCGCGTTGGCCCAAATGCCCCAGGTCGACCCCGCGCGGATCGGCATCATCGGCCTGTCCTACGGCGGCAAGTGGTCGATGTTCGCCTCCTGCCTGCACGAGAAGTTCGCCTGCGCCGTCTGGTCCGACCCCGGCATCGTGTTCGATGAGAAGAACGCCAACGTGAACTACTGGGAGCCCTGGTACCTGGGCTACGATCCCAGAACGACCCGCAAGCCGGGCATCCCCTCGGCGGCGAACCCCCGGACCGGGCTGTACAAGGAGATGATCGAGGCCGGGGAGGACCTCGTGGACCTGCACGCCTTGACGGCCCCGCGGCCGGTGCTGGTGTCGGGCGGGACCGAAGACCCGCCCCGCAACTGGCAGGCGCTCAATCACCTCGTGGCCGTCAACGACGTGCTCGGCGCCAAGCACCGCGTCGCCATGACCAAGAGGCAAACCCACGTGCCCACGGCCGAGGCCCTCGATCTGGAGCTGGCGTTCCTGGAGTACTGGTTGAAGCACAACCCAGCGCTCCCCGGCCGGTGAGAAGTGACGCTTATCCGGAAGAAGCGTCCTTGAGGCCCTGGACACTCGACGGAAGAGAACTACGGGTTCCTCTTCTCTGATTTCTGATTCCCGAGCGCGAACAGCCCCGCCCCTTGTGCCTGCGGGGAATCCGGGGTTCGAGCGAGCGTCAAGGCCCGAACAGATGAAGAGGAACCCGTAGTGCTTTTCGTGCGTCGGGTTGCGCCGCTACGCCGCATTTCTTACCGCCGCAGTTCGCTGGAACGGAGAACGGGAGAGACAAGCGAGACAAGTGACAGAATGGGCAAGATGTATCGGACCTGCGGGTCTTAGCGGAGATTTGGGAAACACTCGATACACCGATTCTGAGGGGACGATTCAACCAGAGGGCAAGGTCTCCGGCAACGGGCAGTGAGAGTCGGATGATACTGCCGACCGGTGCTCGCCCCCAGGACGGGGGCATTTCGGAGACGAGGGCGATGGCACGCTCGGTAAGGGCCAACTACGCGGTACTTGCCTTTCTCGCCCTTCTCGGAGGTTGCGCAGGGCCGGCCGGTCGGAGCGGGCCGACCTCGCTTGCGGCGGTGGCCCATCCGAGCCGGAGGCCCCTTCCGGACACGTCCGAGTCTCGGCGAGCTCCTGCCGCGCCCCCGGCCGTCTCCCAGGTTGCCTTTCAGCCGCCCGCCGAAACCGCTGACGAGCTGCTGACGGCCACGGATGAGCCGGCAGGCCGTTCGGCCGAGCCGTCCGATGCGTTTCTCGGTCAGGCGGAATTGTCCGTAAAGCAACTGGTGGCCGAGGTGGAGGCCCGCAATCCTTCGCTCCAGGCAGTCTCCGAGGCATGGCGGGCCGCAACGGAGCGCTGCCCGCAGGTGGTTTCGCTCGACGACCCGATGTTCACCGCCATGATGAGCCCCGGCGGCGTGGGCATGGACCGTGGCGGCGGCTGGATGGTGCAAGCCTCGCAGAAGATTCCGTGGGCGGGTAAGCGGGCCCTGCGCGGCAGCGCGGCCGAGGCCGAGGCCGACGTGATGCAGGGCGACATCGGCGATACGCGATTGCGCCTGGCGGAAGCGGCCAGAACGGCATTCTACGACTATTACCTGGCCCGGCGGCAGTTGGAGGTGAACGCCTCGACGCGCAAGCTCGTCACGCGGTTCCGGGAGATCGCGTGGAACAAGTACCAGGTGGGCCAGGCGACGCAGCAGGACGTGCTCCAGGCCGACGTCGAGCTGGCAAGCCTGGAGAGCCGCCGCACCGAGCTGGCGCGCGACGGCGAGGTGGCGATGGCGCGGATCAACACGCTGTTGCACCGCGGGGCCGATCATCCTGTGCCGCCGCCGCCCGCGAAGGTGCCGCTTCCCGATTCGCTGCCGGCTGCCGAGGCACTCCAGCAGGCGGCCGTCGAGTCCCGGCCCGACTTGTTCGCGCGGCAGGCGCGCATTCGCGCCGAGGAGGCCAACCTGGCGCTGGCGTGCCGGGAATACTATCCCGACGTGAACCTGGTCGCCCGCTACGACGGATTCATGCCCGAAGACATGCGGCCGCAAGTGGGCGTGGACGTCAACGTCCCGCTGCGCAATGCCCGGCGGTCGGCGGCGGTGCGCGAGGCGTCGAACCGGATTGCCCAGCGTCGCGCCGAGTACCAGGACCGCCTTGACCAGGTACGGTACGAAGTCCAGTCGGGGCTGTCTCGCGCGTCCCAGAGTCAGCGGGTCGTGCGCCTGTACGAGGAGAAGATCCTGCCGGCGGCTCAGCGGAGCCTTGACTCGGGGCTGGCCAACTACACCAGCGGCAAGCTCGACTTTCTGCGTCTGATCGACGCCCAGCGGCAGCTCAACGCGCAGCGCGAGATGTACTACCAGGCGATCGCCGAGTGCCATCGGCGCTTGGCCGAGCTGGAGCGGGCCGTGGGGCAACCCGGGCTCACGGGCCCCTAGCCCGCATTTCTCACCGCCGTAGGAGTGTCCACCGCAATGGTATGCTCGGAAGTGATCTTCCAGGGCGTGCGTGCAACGAGGAGGAGTCGGCATCGCAACACGTTACTGGGCAATACATTCGGCCGATGGCATCGCCACCGGAAGCGCCTGGCATTCGCCGCCGGCTCTTCTTGCTGTTGACTCCGGGGGGGGGAAAATGATAAAGTGGAATTGGCTCCAGTGTCGATTGGATGAGCCATACCAGCTCAAGGAAGTCTGCGGGAATTTCCGAGCCATTCAAGCCCACGCGGTCCTGCGGTGCGATTTTGCAGCAGTATTACGGCGAGAGTCCTTCTCTGGCTGGCTGCCGTGCTGGTCCCCGTGGAATCCCTGCCCCTGATGGCGTGCAATTGCGCGGACCACTCGGCGCGGGCAGTGAAACTTGAAAGTGCCCCGGCCGATGCCGCGCCCGTCGCCACGTGCCCGCACTGCAAGGGCGGGCCGCGTGCCCGGCAGTCCTCGTGGGGGAGCGCCGCCGCACGTTCCGCGCGTCCTGGAGGCTGCTGCGGCGGCGGGACGGGGTCAACCTGCGGCTGCCGCGGCCAAGGCGCAGGACGCTCCAACGGCGGCCCATGCCCGTGCGTCAAGAGCGGTTCTGCACCGGCGCCCGCTCCCGTGTCGAGCCATTCTCGCACGGACAACACGAAGACGTCCTTGGGCTGTTCCCCGGACGCCGTGACGGCCGTCATTGTCGCGCCGCCGGCGGTTCTCGCCCGGGCTGCCCAACAGCCCTCTCTCGCCGGCTCTACCTCGCTTGAGCGTCTGACGACGCTCTGTCGCCTGGTCATTTGATCGGCGATTCCTTCAAGAGGGACAGTGCGCGCGGTGTAGTGCATCGCTACCGCTGCCTCTCGTCTGCCGTTGGCGCAACCCCCATCAATTCCATTTCAATGTTCCCAAGGAGACTGGCAATGTCCCCACTTCAACTTCGGTATGGTGTTCTCACTTCGATTCTTTTGCTCTTGCTGGTCCTCAGTGTCACAGGTTGTGGCACGTCGGCTCCCAAGGACGGGCCGAAGCCCGGCAGCAAGGTCGACTCCGGCGCGAGCGCGGAGCTGGCGAAGCTGCCGCCGCAGGATCGGGCCTTGGCGGAGAAGCAGAAGACTTGTCCCGTCACCGACGCGCCGCTCGGCTCGATGGGAGTCCCCTACAAGGTCACGCTCAAGAGCCAGACCGTGTTCCTCTGCTGCGCCGGCTGCGAGGAGGAACTCAACGCGCAGGCCGACAAGTACCTGGCGAAACTGAAAGGCACGGGGCCCAAGTGATCGTGCCGTGCAAACGGCGCGAACCGGATTGAACGAAATCGAATGCTCTCCGCCCCGGGGCAGGCGGAGTTTGGAGGTGTTTCATGGCCGACGAAGTCTCTCCCCCTGCTGATACCGCACCGGTGGTCAGCGAAGCAAGTTCCACGCCCAGCGGAGGCGGTGGCGCGCCGGCCGACGCCATGCCGCACACGCGGCGGCAGAAGCTCAGGCTCGTGGGCCTGGTCGTCCTGAAGCGGGTACGTTTCATTGCCATCCTGGCGGCCGTCGGCATGTTCATCGGCCACTGGGACACCGTGATGAACTACTGGGAAAAGTGGACCCGGCCACGCCGCGTTGCTTCCCGGGAGCTGGAGCCGGGTCAGGAGTTCTACTGCCCGATGGACCCGCAGGTCATCCGCTCGAGCTACGAGTCCAACGGCGACGTGCCGAAGTGCCCGATCTGCGGAATGCCGCTCTCGCAGCGCAAGAAGGGGGAGGCGGCCGAGCTGCCGGCGGGCATTACCGGCCGCGTGCAGTTCTCGCCCGAGCGAATCCAACTGGCCGGCATCCAGACCGTGCCCGCCGAGTACCGGCCGATGGCCAGGCAAACCAGGACGGTCGGGACCATCGCGTTCGACGAGAGCCGGCTTTCGAGGATCGTCAGCCGCGTGGAGGGCTACGTCGAGAAGCTCTACGTGGACAAGACCTTCGCCGTGGTCCACGAGGGCGACCCGCTCGCCGAAATCTACAGCCCGGAATTGTACAGCACGGCACGGGAGCTTGTGTTGGCAACCCGGGACGCTGCCGTGGCGGACCTGGCCGCTGCCGCGCGGACCAGGCTCCTTCTGCTGGGAGTAAGCCAGCAGGAGATCGACGGCATCGTGGCCTCCGGGAAGCCGTCGCCCCGGTTGGTGATACGGTCGCCGCGGACCGGATACGTGGTGGCGAAGAAGATCGTGGCGGGTGCCAGCGTCGAGGCGAAGATGACCCTGTTCGAGATCGCCGACCTCTCGACGGTCTGGATCGAGGCCGACGTGTACGAGAAGGACATCCCTTTCCTGCAAGTCGGCCAGAAAGTCGAGGCCACGGTCGAGGCGTCTCCCCATCGTGTCTTCACCGGGAAGCTCGCGCTCGTCTATCCGCAACTGGAGCCCACGACCCGGACGAACCGGATTCGCTTCGAGCTGGACAACCCGCGGCACGAGCTGCGTCCCGGCATGTTCGCCACGGTGCGGATCAACACGCCGCTGGAGAGCATCGAGCCTTACAAGAGCGTGGCCGCCAAGAGCGGCCGGGTGGTGCTGACCGGCCAGGGCGGTGCCGACGCGCCCTCGGCGTATGAGTTCCTCGTCGTGCCGGAGCGGGCCGTCGTGGATACCGGGTCGAGGAAGGTGGTGTACGTCGAGCGGAAACCGGGCATGTTCGAGGGGGTGGAGGTCGAGCTTGGGCCTCGCCAAGGCGAGTTCTACCCCGTCATCAAGGGACTCAGCCCGGGCGACAAGGTGGCCGCAGCGGGCGGATTCCTGATCGACGCGGAGACACGCCTGAACCCGGCTGCCGCCTCGACCTACTTTGGCGCGAGCGGCGGCCCGCAATCCACGGGGTCCACGGGTCGGCCCACGGCACCCTCGGCCCCGAGCCCGCGCCAGGGCGACCGGGCCCCCGCCGGCCAGGGCAAACCCGATTCCACCCGCCCGAAGCCGGAGCCGAGGGTGGCGGCCGCCGCGCCCTCGGCCGACGACCTCAAGAACATCGAGCAGTTGCCCGAGGCAGATCGGGAACTGGCCCTCGCGCAGCGGATTTGCCCCGTCACGGAGGCACCCCTGGGCTCGATGGGGGTTCCGGTCAAGATCACCCTGCGCGGCCAAACGGTCTTCCTGTGCTGCAAAGGCTGCATGGGCAAGGCCAAGCGAAGTCCCGACGCGATGCTGAAGAAACTCTCGGACGCGAACGCACCAGCCCAACGCTGACGACCCATCGAAGTGAGGAACTCTTGTCCGCTGCGGACGAGCGGTGAAGCCCATGATCGAAAATATCATTGAGTTCTCGATTCGGAACCGGTTCGTGGTCATCCTGCTGAGCCTCGGCGTGGTGGTCTGGGGCGTCCACGCCGTCATCAACACGCCGGTCGATGCGATCCCCGACCTCTCGGAGAACCAGGTGATCGTGTTCACCGACTGGATGGGCCGCAGCCCCAAGGAGATCGAGGACCAGATCACCTACCCGCTCTCGGTGAACTTGCAGGGCCTGGCGGGAGTGAAGGCCGTGCGATCCTCCAGCGAGTTCAACTTCTCGATGGTGAACATCATCTTCGAGGACAACATCGACTTCTACTTCGCTCGGCAGCGGGTGCTGGAGCGGCTGACCCTGGCCAGCACCTTTCTGCCGCCGGGGGTTGTGCCCTACCTGGCCCCCGATGCGAACGCCTTAGGCCAGATCTTCTGGTACACCGTCGAGGGCGAGGGGCAGGACCTGGGCCGCCTGCGCGCCATCCAGGACTGGTACGTCCGCTACCAGCTCAACTCGGTCCCCGGCGTGGCCCAGGTGGCCTCGGCGGGCGGGTTCCCGATCGAGTACCAGATCGACGTGGACCCCAACAACCTCCGCGCCTACAACGTGACGCTGGGCGAGTTGTTTTCGGCGGTCGCCCAGTCGAATTCTGCGGTCGGCGGCAAGGTGATCCAGAAAGGGAACGCGGAGTACATCGTTCGCGGGGTGGGATGGATCGAGAGCACCCGGGACATCGAGCAGACCGTCGTCAAGGCCGACCCGGAAAAGGGTACGCCCATCTACGTCTCCAATCTCGGCACCGTGAGCCTGGGGGCGGAATTCCGTCGCAGCGTGCTGGAGAAGAACGGCAACGAGGCGGTGGGGGCCGTGGTGATGATGCGCCACGGCGAGAACCCGCTGGAGGTGACCAGGCGGATCAAGGCCAAGATTGAGGAACTCCAGCCGGGGCTGCCCGAGGGCGTGCGGATCGTGCCGTTCTACGACCGCACGCGGCTGATTCACGGGGCGATCGAGATGATTACCGAGACGCTCACACACGAGATGATTATCGCCTCGGTCGCCATCCTGCTGATCCTGATGCACTTCCGCAGTGCGCTCTTGATTTGCATGACCCTGCCTTTGGCGGTGCTGGTATCGTTCATTCTGATGCGGCACTTCAACGTTTCCTCCAACGTCATGTCGCTTGCGGGGATTGCCATTTCGATCGGCATCCTGGTGGACCAGGCGATCGTGATCGTGGAAAACGCCACCCATCACTTGACCGCCCATTTCGGCCACGACAAGAAGATCACGGGGGATACGCGGGAGATTGTGATTCGGGCCTGCCGTGCAGTGGGCCGGCCGATCTTCTTTTCGGTGATGATTATCCTCTTGTCGTTCATTCCCGTGTTTGCCCTGACCGGGCGCGATGCCAAGACCTTCCATCCGCTGGCCTTCACCAAGAGCTTCGCCATGATCGGCGTGGCGATCTTCTCGATCACGCTCGTGCCCGCACTCATCCCCAGCTTCATCCGCGGCCGGCTGCGCAGGGAGGAGGATAGCTGGCTGGTGCGCAACCTCATCGGCATCTACAAGCCCTGGCTCACGTGGCTCATGCCGAGGTGGAACCTGGCCATGTGGGCGTTTTCGGCGCTGTTGGTCCTCGGGGCCGGCCTGTTTCCGATCAACGCCATCGTGCCCATCCCGTGGCACTGGAGTTACCTCGCCGTGGTGGGAATCACGATGGCGATCACCGTGCTGTTCACCAGGGGCGCGAAGTGGCAGGTCTTGTCGTTTGTCACGCTTGCGGCGCTGTCGCTCACGGCGTACCACTTTCCCAAGATCGGCGTGGACTACATGCCGCCGCTGGACGAGGGGAGCATTCTCGACATGCCGGTGACGGTGCCGCGGGCGTCGGTGACGCAGGTGACGGACGATCTGAAGGCCCGCGACGCGCTCTTGCGGCGCTTCCCCGAGGTGGAATTGATCGTCGGCAAGGCCGGCCGGGCGGACACCCCGACCGACCCTTCGCCCTTGGACATGGTGGAGAGCATCATCACGCTGCGCCCCAAGGACTATTGGCCCCGGCGCAAACTGAGGTACAAGGACGCCGAGACACAAACCAACGTGGTGCTGGCGGCGCTTCAGCAGCGCGGCCTGATCGACCCGATCGAAGAGGAGGCGGAACGCCGTGCGCTGCTCGGTCCGGCGACCATGAGCGCAACGATGCGCTTCGACGAGACCATGCGGGAACTGGTGCTTCAGGACTACACCGACTTTGAGACGGACCTGGGCCCGAGGCTGCTGCGGGAGTTCATCGTCGAGCTGGTCGGCCGCTGGGAGAAGGCGGATCGACTGCTTGCGCCGGTGGCCGAGGCCGACGTCGACGGTCTGGTCGCCGACCTGCGGAAGGAGTTTGCACCGATCCTTTCCACCGGCCCGGGCCAGGAGGACGTGAACCGGCTCGTCCAGCAGATCGCCGAAAAGCTGGCGGCGGAAAAGAGAGTGGAACTCGATGCCGACCTCATGACCGCGAAGTTCCGCCCGCTCTACGCCGCCTACCTGGGAGTGACCAGCGTGCTCGGCGCCCCGCAGCCCACCCTATTCACGCAAATGTTCGAATTCATCGCGCACCAACGGGACCACCACTGGCGCGAGCACGCTGGCCAGCTCGACCGCGACATCTTTCCGCGCGCGGTGGCCGCTTATGATCGGTACGCCATCGAGGAGCTTCACAAGGTGGCGGACGAGAAGGGCCTTTGGGTGGAGAAGACCGACGACGCGGCCGAACAGGAGAAACTGAAAACGCTCCGCGCGGAACTGGACGCCACCTGGTCTTCGCCGCACTTGTGGCCACGGGACAACTTGTTCTTGTGGAGGAAATCCAAGGAAGACCTGCTCAAAGAAGTCGATAGCGTGGTGCGGATGCCCGGTTGGGCCAATATCTGGACCCAGCCGATCATCAACCGCATCGACATGCTGGCCACCGGCGTGCGGACCATGATCGGCGTGAAGGTCTTCGGCAACGACCTGGACAAGATCCAGGAGGTCTCCGAACAGGTCGCCGAGGTGCTCAGGCAGGTTCCCGGCGCGGTGGACGTGTTTCCCGACCAGAGCCGAGGCAAGGGCTACCTGGAAATCAGGATCGACCGCGACCGGGCGGCCCGGTATGGCGTGAAAGTCGGTGACGTTCAGGACGTGATCGAGACGGCGCTGGGCGGAAAGGCCATCACGATGACCGTGGAAGGGCGCGAGCGCTTTCCCGTGCGGGTCCGTTACAACCGGGAATCACGCGGGGACGAGGAGGACGTGAAAAACCTGCTCGTCAGTGCGACGACCTCGATGGGAAAGCAGGACGGCGGCATGAGCAGAGGCGGCATGAGCGGAGGCGGGATGGGAGGCGGCAGCGCCTCACCGGCCGGCGCAACGCCGGGACCGGTGCAAGTCCCGCTGGCCATGGTCGCCGACGTGAGGATCGTCGAAGGCCCGGCCATGATTAAGAGCGAAAACGGCATGCTGCGCAACTACGTGCAGTTGAACGTCCGCGATCGCGACATCGTGGGATTCGTCGAAGAAGCACAGCGGGCGGTGGCGCAGAAGATCAAGCTGCCGCAGGGGATGTACCTCGCCTGGAGCGGCCAGTTCGAGAACCAGGTCCGCGCCGGCCGGACGATGCTCGTGGTGTTCCCGGCCGTGGCCCTCGTGATCTTCATCATCCTCTACCTTACCTACAACGACCTCATCGACGCCCTGCTGATGATGAAGGCCGTGCCCGAGGCCATGGTCGGCGGCATCTTTCTCCTCTGGCTGTTCGATTATCGCTTCAGCGTGGCCGTCCAGGTGGGATTCATCGCCTGCTTCGGCATGGCCACCGAGACGGGCATCATCATGCTCGTGTATCTCCGCGAGGCCGTTGAGAAGCGCGGCGGACTGGAAAAGATCGGCTCGCTCAGGGAGCTCCGCGACGCCGTCATCGAAGGGGCCGTCCACCGGCTCCGCCCAAAGCTGCTGACCGAAGGCGTGGCCATCATCGCCCTGGCGCCCATGCTCTGGGCCACCGGCGTGGGGCACGAGGTGATCTCCGCCATGGCGGCCCCGGTGCTCGGCGGGCTCTTGATCGCCGACGAGGTCGTGGACATCTTCATCCCGGTCCGCTTCTACTGGGTCCGCCGCTACCGCTGGCTGAAGATGCACGGGATCGACGAGGCCACGGCGGGCTATGACCAGGCCGTCCGGCCCCAGGGCCTGCACGAACACGGTGGGGCCGGTGCCGCGCCCTTGGCCGCGTGAGGACGAAAACCTCGCTTCGACCCCGGTCGCCGCGGCCGTCAAACGACCTCCCAGCGGCGGGCGAGCAGCCGGGCGACCAGCAGGAAGACCACCGTCGAGGCTGCCAGCGCCCCGAGCTGCGGCAGGAGATCCGCAACCGACTCGAGGAGCGTGGCGTTGGGATCATCGTACCAGAAGACCTTCAGGTAGCCGTCCAGGGCCCAGCCGTTGAAGGTGAACTTCGCCGTGGTGTCCAGGAACGAGGGCATCACGAAGCGTGGCACCATGCTGCCGCCCAAGGCCGACATGACCATCACGAGGATCGTGGCAAAGCCGTTCAACTGGGCCTGGCTCCTGCAGCAGGCGGCCAGGACGAGCCCGAACCCGGCTGCCGCCGACGCCGTGGCCACGGTCATCACCGCAAACCCCGTGAGGTGCTGGACCGACCAGAGATCGATGCGGAAGAGCACCGCGCCCCAGACGAACATCAGCGACACCTGGGCGAAGCCGACCAGCGCCGTGAAGAGCCAGTTTCCCAGGAGGATGGTCGGCATGCCGACGTTGCCGGCGAGCATGCGCTCGAGGGTTCCGCGCGATTCCTCCTCCAAAAACGCCCCGCCCGCGCCCACGACGGAGAACAGCAGGAACATCACGCCGAGCCCGGCGGCGTAGTAGCTGACCAGGGAGCCGGTTTTCTTGGCGCGGGTTTCGCCTTCCTCGGCCCGGGCGGGCGAGGCATCCACCCGGACCATGCCGCGAAAACCCTCTTGTTCTTCCCTGGCCGGGGAACCGCCGGACGCCTCGGCTCCCGCCGCGTCCTTGCGCCGGATTTCATCGAGCTGGCTGCGGACCTTGGCGATCAGCTCGTCGACCGTGCGGCGCTGCTCGGGCGTCAGGCCCGAGTCGGTCTGATCCATCAGGCGGAAGCCGCCTTTCATGAACAGGTCGGGCAGGGCCTCCATGGCCGCGACCTGCACCAGGCCGCTGACGCTGTGCCGCGCCATCGGGTTGGCCGCGTCGTAGACGACGTCGATCGCCGGCCGGTCGGGGCTCAAGCTGCCGAACGAGCCGCCCCAGCCCGACGGGATCGCCACGGCCGCCGCGAACCGGCCCCCGCGCACCAGCCGGCGGGCGTCGTCCCGGGAGTAGGAGTCCGGCGGCGGCTCCGGTGCGCCGGGTTCCTGCTCCCCAAGCCCCGGGCCGGTGGAGACTTCCACGGCACTCTGCCGCGTCAGCGCCGCAACGAATCGGCGGCTGCCCTCGGACCGGTCTTCGTCGACCACGACGATTTTCAGCGGCCGCTGCCGGTCCTGCCCGTCGCCGTCGCCGGTAGGCAGCCCGCCGAAGAGCCCTGCAAAGACGGTGAAGAAGGCCACCGGCACCGCGAACGTCAGCCCCAGGGCGGCGTAGTCGCGCTTCAGGCTGAGCCACTTGATCCGCAGCAGGGTCCGGATCATTCCCGCAGCTCCCGTCCGGTGAGATGAAGGAAAACCGCCTGGAGGCTGGGGGTCTCGATGCGGACGTCGACCACCCCGACGCCCGCCGCGTGAAGCGCCGACAAGAGCCGGGAAAGCTCCCCGGCCACGTCCTCCACGGCGGCGCGGAGCGTGCCGTCCGGCGCGATCGCCAGGCCGTCGGGGAGGCTCGCCCCGGGCGGCTGCCGGTCGACCGCGAACACGACCCAGCGCTTGTTTCCCACCGTCCGGGCGACCAATTCGGCGAAGGTGCCGCCGGCGATCATCCTGCCGTGGTCGATAATCACGATCCGCTCGCAGACCCGTTCTGCCTCGTCGAGCTGATGGGTGGCCAACAGCAGCGAGGCCCCATCGGCGCGGAGCTTCTCGAGCATCTCCCAGATCCGCTGGCGGCTTTGGGGATCGACGCCCACGGTGGGCTCGTCCAGCAGCACGACCTCGGGCCGGTGCAGCACGCCGCACGCGATGTTCAGCCGCCGCTTCATGCCGCCGGAGAACCGCTTGATCGGCTCGTCGGCGCGATCGCCCAGGCCCGTCCAGTCCAGCGCCCAGGCCACGCGATCCCGGATCTCGCCGCCCGGCACGCGGCACAGTGCGGCAAAGGCCGCCAGGTTCTCCCGGGCGGTCAACGCCGGATAGAGCGCAATCTCCTGGGGCACGATCCCCAGCCGGCGCCGCGGGTCTTTGCCGGGCCCGTCCAGGGGCTGCCCGAACAGGTCGATCCGGCCGCGATCGAGCCGGACGCGGCCGGACACGGCTCGGACCAGGGTGGTCTTGCCCGCCCCGTTGGGGCCCAGCAATCCCAGCCACTCGCCGGGCCGCAGCACAAACGAGGCACCGTCCAGGGCCCGCGTGGCGCCGAAACACTTCACCGCGTCGGTTACCGACAGAACCGCGGTCATTGGGCCCAAGCTCATAGCCGACGACCGGGCCCATAAGACCTCGGCCTCCAGGGTGGAACGAATCCGCACCCAGTATACCTCGATGACTCGATGGACGCAGCCACTTTGTTCCTCCCTACAGGTATTCGCTGCGACCTGCGGTTTCTTGGACGCACGCCGGATTGCACGATTCCAGCAGCGCGCGATGGTCTGCCGGGAGCGCCCATGGCCGAAGTTGAAACTTGAAGCCTGACCCCGATCTCCCTCTCCCCGCGCGGTCCTGCCGCCCCCGGACCGCTGGCGCGGCGGGTTGCATCCTCCGTCGCAAGATCCGCGAGGGACGGTACTCTGTAGGGAACGCGCTGCCGTGGCGTTCCGTTGATGCAGCGACACCGCGGCACGCCACGCAGCGCCTTCCACAGAGTCCATCCCGCGCCCTCCCGGAATCGTGCAACCCTAGGCACGCCCCCTTCTCTAGAGGGATTGTGGCGGACCCTTGCGATTGCCCTAGCGGGACTGCCTGTGGTAGGATGGTTGGGCAGGACAGGTATCCGAACGGCATCCTTGGCGCCGGGCCGGTGTTCTTGGTGTCCCGGCCGCCGAGCCAAGCGAAGCCGTTGGGAGGAGGCATCACATGCTCACCCGTTTGAGAGCCCGCGGGCCCAAGAACCGGGCGGGGGGGGACGTGTGGGTGGAGAACCTCCCTCGCCAAACCTGATGTTTAAAGCCTGACCCCGACTTCGGGCCGGCAACTGCTCAAGAATAACGCTCGCGTGAGAGAACTTTACGAAGACGAAAAGGGATGAAAAAGGGGACGGGAGCAATCCTGTTCGGCACCATGATTGCTATCGGCTGGTGGCCGTTCTGACCTTCCAGACCCGACCGAGAGGGGGTAGAATAGAACCACGGCGGCTACCTGACCTTGGAGTGTGAGCAATGAGGGCTTTTGACCGAATCACGTGCGATCCGGCGATGATGAACGGGCAGCCGTGCATCCGTGGGATGCGGCTGACGGTACGTCGCGTTTTGGAAGCACTGGCGACCTACCCAGACCGCGAGCAGTTCCGGGCCGAGTACCCAGAACTCGAAGAGGAAGACGTCCGCCAGGCCCTTGAGTACGCTGCGGCAAACCTTGACGACAAGGTGGTGGAGTTGCGGCCGGTCCCATGAAACTGCTCTTGGATCAGGGCCTTCCTCGCTCGACGGTTCGGCACGCGAGGGAAAAGGTTCGTGACACCGTTTTCAGCCACTGTTTTCAGCAGGGCATGGCAGTGACGGACACGTTCACAAAGGAGAAACGCCGAGCGATCATGCAAGCGATCCGCCGCCAGGGGACGCGGCCGGAGGAAGTCTTGGCTGGCCTTCTTCGGATAGAAGGATTCCGGTTCCGCCGCAACGTGGCGGCACTGCCGGGCAAACCCGACGTCTATCTTGCCAAGGCCCGAGTCGCGGTTTTCGTCCACGGTTGCTTCTGGCACGGGCATGAACGCTGCTCGAAAGGTCGAACGCGTCCCAAAACCAACAGATCCTATTGGAAGACAAAGGTCCGGCGAAATCAGAGACGCGACTCTCGAGCCGCCCGACAACTGCGAGCACGCGGGATTAGCGTCTATACGGTCTGGGAGTGCGAGCTATCGCCAGCGGGCCTCCCGAAGCGACTGCTTGCTCGCCTCCATTCCCCAAACACGAGAGGCCTGGAAAATGCCTATCCCTCCCAAGCCGAAGCTCAAGTTCAAAGTCGCCCCGCACATCGTTGAAGACCTTGGGCTCAACCTCTACACAACGTTGCCCAGGGTACTCGTCGAGTTCGTCGCCAACGCCTACGACGCCGACTCGTCGTATGTGAACATCGCGCTCGACTATGAACGAATCCGAAAGGCCCGCGAAGTCATCAGGAAGCAGTACGAGCTGGACAAAGCAAAGCAGCAGAGCAATGGGGGCACGGTCGCGCCCCTTGAAACCCGCACCCTGCCGGACGAACTTCAGATCGAAATCGAGGATGGGGGTTTCGGGATGTCGCGAGACGACTTGAACACCAAATTCCTATTCGCGGGTCGTCGCCGCCGATCTGAGGAGCCGGCGGCAAGGGGACGTACCCCCAAGGGGCGACCTCTCATGGGGCGAAAAGGCTTGGGGAAGTTGGCCGGATTCGGAGTGGCGAAGCGGGTAGAGGTCGTCACTCGAAAAGCGGGGGAAGCGCACGCCACCAAAGTCACCCTCGATTACGGCGAACTGGTCCAGAACCAGAATGTACACGAGATTGAAGTCCCTGACGAGACGATGACCGATGGTGCCGGCATCGCGCCGTCGGGCACAAGGGTGATCCTTTCCCGGCTGCTTTACGATCCTCTAAAGAGTCGCACAAGGACCATTCAGGAGGAGATTGCGGACTACTTCGCACTTATTGACCCAACCGATTTTGCGATGCGACTGACGGGAAAGCCGATCAAGCCCGCCACCAGGAATCTCGTCTATGCCTGGCCCGAACCGGACGGAGTACCGATTGGGGAGTTCAGCGACAAGTCGCTCCCGCGTGAGGGCGGCGGGGAGATCAGGTTCCGCTACCGGATCCGTTTTACCGGAAAGAACGAAGCGCTTGAGGCCGAGCAACGTGGGGTTCGTGTGTACGCCCACAAGAGGCTCGCCGCCTCTCCTTCGTTGCTTGGTGCCGATACCAACATGCACGGGTTTCGCATGACGGACTACATGGACGGCGTAGTGCATGCAGACTTTATCGACGAAGAAGAAGCGGACTACATCGCGACCGACCGGGGATCCTTGCGATGGGAGTCCCCGCTGCTGTCAGGCATGTTTGATTTCTTGAGCAGCGAGATCAAGGAAGCGTGCAAGCAGTATCAACGGAAAAGGGACGAGGAGTCGCCCAAGATTGTCAAGGAAGACCCGTTTACAATCTCGGAGATTCGCAAACACGACCTTTCAAAGAAAGACAATCGTCTCGCGGTGCGCTTCGCCGTTATACTGGAGAAGTCGTGCAAGCGCGGCGTGGATGATCCCGTATACAAGAACACCCTTCCTCCGCTCATTCAGGGAATAGGGCGCGGGAACATCTTGTCCGCGATTACCGCGCTGGCTGACCAGGACCGCCCAAACCTGGACAAAGTAATCCATGAGATGGTTCGTCTCACCCAGGATGAACTCGACCAATTTGTCGGTGCGGTAAAGGGCAGGCTGAAGGGAATCGAGGCACTCAAGAAAATTGTGGAACACCCAGACTTCCGCGCAGAGAGGAATGAGAAGAGGATACAGGAACTCTTTGAGCGATGCCCGTGGATGGTCGACCCGACCTACACGCAGTTCCTGACGGCCGATGTTTCCCTGGGCACGGTCTTCAAGAGGCTTGCGCAAGAACTCGGGATCGGAGAATACGCCGGCGATGGCCGCGACGGAAAAGAGCCAGACTTGGTATTCCTTATTGGGAACACCAGCCTACGTAGATTGGTCATTGTCGAACTCAAGGCGTCCAACATCGAGTTGGAGGCAGAACACTTGGGTCAACTGGAATACTACCTTCAACGCGCTGAAGAATGGTTGGAGGAACAAAACCATCGCGGCTTTCAGGTTCACGGACATTTGATCGGCACCAAGGCGTCGTCGAAATCGCGGGCACAGGGAACCGTGATCCTGAGGCGGCGGATCAAGGAATCCGGCCCCGAAACCCCGTGGCGGGTTCGCGACTACCTTGACGTGCTAAGCGACACTCAGGCGGCACACGAAGAGTTATTGGAAATCCACCGCCGCGCCGAGCAGGCCGCGGACACCGATGACGACGCCGAATGATCATCCGACGCACCGTAGCACCGCGGTTGCCACGGCTCGCCCGAGCGCCGGCGGGACGCTATTGCCGATATGGCGTGCAATTTGCGTAGGCAGCCCCAGGAACGCCCAGGAGTCAGGAATGCTATGCAGGCGAGCCGCTTCGCGGAGCGACATCACCCGATGCTGTTCGGGGTGAATGTAACGCCCCTTGGATGCGTTTTGGAGAGCCGTCCGCAGCGTGTTGCAGGGCTGGTCCCATTCCATGCGCCCCCAAGCGTCGGTGGCTTCACAGGTGACCTTCCACCACGACGGTGGTACCAGCCGCGGTGCCCTTTTCATTACGTCTCGCTTATCACCACCAGGCGGGATGACACGCATCCGAGCGAAAGCGATCTTCGATGGCTTGGGCGCGTAGTGATGGTTCTTCCCATCGGCTTCCGCCGGCAGCCCCTCCCAAGCCTCCCGAACGGTGCGAAGGCTTCGCCGCTGGCGCGGGGCAACGAACGTGCCGGCGCGACTTGCGATGGCAAAGGACCGCCGACGACGCTGCGGGACACCGTAGTCAAAAGCATCGAGAACGAGCGAGGCAACTTCGTAGTCCAGGCGGCTCAGTCCGCGTCTGACACTTTCCCATTCGTCGGATTCAAGGAAGGCAGCTACGTTCTCTACGACCACGACCTTCGGCCGCATCGCCTTCGCCCATCGGACGACCTGAAGGCAGAGTGAGTTGCGGGGATCGTCCGGTCGTCGAGCCCCGAGGGTCGAGAAACCCTGGCATGGAGGCCCAGCGATGAGAATATCGCAATGGCCCTCGGGTTGCAGCCGTGAAACGTCCCCAACTTCCACTTGGGTGCCGACGTTCTGAGCGTAAGTCTCAGCAGCGACAGGGTCGATCTCGATGGCACGAACTATCCGGCAGCCGGAGACTCGGAATGCATGGCTGAACAGACCGGCGCCGGCGAATAAATCGACCACCATCGGGCGGCTGTCAATCATATCGGTGTCTCCCACGCTGCAGCGAATGATTATCGGCGGCGGGGGCTCTGGCGGATAGGGATCTCCTACTTTTTCCGGTTGTGCCGATTGCGCAAGCCGGGAAGCCGAGATAGAAAGCCTATTCCGAAACCTATTCCGAAGAACCTATTCCGCCTATTCCGGGGACACGCCTATTCCGGGGACACCATACTCAATTCCTGTCAGCACACCGCAAATGTCAGGCAGACCGCAGATGTCACGCACCGGGTGCCCAATCTCTCGCCCCGATCTGCCGATCTCTCTGGAGCGGTCGCGGCTTTATGGCTTGAGCCGTGAGGCGCCGCGCACGGCGCCGTCGGCGATCACCTGGCCGAGCTGCTCGCCGTAGAAACTCACGCTGGCCTCGTAGCCGCCCTTGCGATACTGCTCGGCCGAGAGGATGTAGCTGACCCACTCGTCCGCCAGGCCGCCGACGACCACGTGCGGCACGCCCGTTGCCGCGCGGGCCCGCGACTTGACCGAAATCCCCAGCTCGGCGATCATCTCGCCGGGAACGCCGACGATGAGCAGATCTCCCACGCGCACCGACGTGCTGTGCGTCTTGGTGGGAAACAGCAGGGCAAGCATTCTGCCGGCGAGTGCCTCGCTCAGTCCATATTCTGCGCCGCCGGTCTTCATGAACGCCCGGTGCCAGGCGTGCGGGGGCAAGGGGATTTCCTCGAAGGAACAGGCCAGGGTCGGCGCAGGCGTGGGGCGCACCTTCTCCCACTCGCGCCACACGAGGATGCCCAGCTCCCGCCCGTACCGTTCCGCCTTTTCCCAGTTGCCGCCGGAATCGGGCCGGGCCACGGGCGACTGGTCGCCTTGCGCGCCGTTGTAGAACATCACCGTGACGCCCCGGCCGATCAGGGCCTCGACCATTCGCTGCACGTGCCCGGGGAAGTCGCCGGAGAACATCATGTCCTCGGGCCCCATGAGCGTGGGGTGCGCGCTCCAGTTGACGAGCACCGCGAGCGGCTCGCCCCTCGCGTTGTCGATGCGCGTGACGGTAAGCTCGGGGTCGCAGGGCTTGTTGCCGCGCCGGTTGCGGTTCCAGCCCTCCAGCGCGACGCTCCGCGTTCCGACCGACACGGCGGAGAGGTCCTTGCCGGCGTCGGTGACGACCTGGGCCAGCCGGGCCACAGTCAGCTCGAACAGCTTCTTGTGGAAGGAGCCGATCTGGGGGATGCCCAAGACGTTCTTGGGGTGCAGCGCCGACATGTCGATGCTCGTGTGCGAATGGCTGGGGAGAAGCAGCAGCCGCTCGCTCTTCCAGCCGGCGCCGCGAAGGGCTTCGGCCACCGCTTCCTTGAAGCCGGGCGGGAAGGCCAGCACGTCGGCCGTGACCAGGGCCAATCGTTGGGAACCGTCGGACAAGACGACCGCTTTGGCGAACACACGATCGTGGACGCCGGCCGCCGGCTTGCTCATGCGGGCCCCGTAGCCGCCGAGCGTTGCCTTCAGCTCCATGGGCGGCGTGAGGTCGACGCGGGCGACGCCCGCCCGCAGATCGGCGGCAAGCGCGCGAGGTGAACCGACCAGCCCAAGGGAAACCCACGTGACCGCAAGAATCAGCCTTCGCATGACGACGGCCTCCTGTTTTGCTCCTCGTCTGATCATCTCCAACCCAATCCCGACCCCATTTTGCCCCATTTTCCCAAGGATATGCTGAAGCATAACCTACACAACTTCTCGCACCTTGCCGTCCTTGGCCGAGGCGTAGGCCGTTTCGACCAGGGCCATGAGGTGCAGCGCGTTTTCCGGGCCGTTGAGCGCCGGGGGGCGGCCGTCGAGGATGCAACGGGCAAAGTACTCGCACTCGGCCGTGTAGGGATTGACCTTGGGGAACGGGACCCGGTGGAAGCGGCGAGCCACGTCTTTGAGCTGGGCGGCGTCGTAGGCGGCGTCGCCCAATCCCCACAGGCCCTCGACCTTCCCGCCCGAGCCCTGGCCGATCGTCCCCTCGGCGAGGATCGCCCCCTGGGAGCCGTAGACCTCCAGGCGCGTGCGGCTGGCCTCGTCCGGGATGCAGAAGAAGCAGTCGACCGTGGCCTGGGCCCCCGAGGCGAATTCCAAGAGCGTGGTCGAGGCGTCTTCCGAGCGGTAGTCCTGCACCAGGGTTCCGGTCCGGGCGACGATCCGCCGCACCGGGCCGGCGAAGTACTCCAGCAGGTCGTAGAGGTGCGTGGCCATGTCGATGAGCGACCCCCCGCCGCCCCGCGCCGGGTCCTGGCGCCAGGCCCCCCGGATCCGCGGATACCAGCACGACAACTGGGCCCGCATGGAAACGATCGTCCCGAGCCGGCCGGCGTCGATCAGCTCCTTGATCTTCACGTGGGCCCCGTGGAACTTCATCATGTAGCCTTCCTGGAGGAAGCGTTTGTGCTTTCGGCACGCCTGGACCGCCTCCTTGGCCTCCCTTAGGCTCAGGGTGAGCGGTTTTTCGCAGAGCACGTGCTTGCCGGCCTCGGCTGCGGCAGCGATCTGCCGGGCGTGGCAATCGACCGGCGAGGCGACGTACACTGCCTCGACCGCCGGGTCGGCCAGCAGGTCCGCCTCCTTGTGGTAGCCCCGCACGCCGAGCTGGGCGGCGATTCGGTCGATGCCCACCGGGTCCATCACGGCCACGAGCCGGCAGCTTCGGGCCTTGAGCATCCCCGGGATCGTCTTGCGAAAGGCAATTCCCCCAGCCCCGATCACGCCGAAACGGACTGTCTTCGCCATGGAAGGGTCCTCGGTTGGAGCCCCGCGCCTCGCCGCCGGCCTGCCGGCGCCCCCAGCGGGCCGACGCAGCCATTCTCAGGGGTGGCACGGGCATCTTGCCCGTGCTTCGCACCGCAGCACTGGCGAGACGCCAGTGCCACCCAAGCGCCCCCAGTCTACCCGCCTTGCCGATCGCCCGCAATCGCCTTGACGGGGCGGCTTCTCGCCCGGCCCTGGACACGCGCGGGAAGACGAGTTACAACGATGGAGAAGATCGGGGCGCAGTAGAATGGGAAGCGGGGAAATTCACCACGGAGGCACGGAGAACACGAAGGGAAGATGGGAAGCGGGGAAGAGGTTGGGCCGGCGGCCAACAACGGATGTTCGTCGCCACCGGCACCCGGTTTCCTTCTAGGACTATTGATGTCCTTTTCATGTTCTTCTTGGTGTTCTTCTCCGTGTTCTCCGTGCCTCCGTGGTGAATTTCTCTTGTTCCGTCGCCAATAG
>Ga0315290_10000528_pt1 | contig 25148 bp, 14 predicted proteins | sample YL17G12_0_MG_FD_203627 | JGI IMG/M metagenome (GOLD analysis project Ga0315290, IMG submission 203627) | Sediment microbial communities from Yellowstone Lake, YNP, Wyoming, USA - YL17G12_0 | ecosystem: Environmental > Aquatic > Freshwater > Lake > Sediment | place: USA: Wyoming | collected... | reverse complement strand
CCGTTCGCAGTTCGGACAGCGTCGTTCCTGTGTCCCCATGCCTGAACAGCATAAGCACAACTCCCAAAATCACCTACACCAATTCGCCATCCTGGTGACTGCTTACAGAAACCACATACCAGGGGATAAGTCCAATTTGTGCCAATTTGTGCGAAGCATCTTTCTCCAGACATCCAGGAATTGGACTTATCCCCTTTTTTGCTCCAGGACGACGTCGATCGCGCCCTGGCCGCGCTGGAACGGGTCGCCCGGCAGGCCCGATCGTAGCGCGATGGCAGCGCGCCCTGGCGGCCACGTCACACTACGCCGGCGGCTTTCTTGCGAGGGCGTTACTGCCGGTTGCCGATCGAGACATAATGGGAGAAAGAATGGCCACGACGTTCAGAAGCAGGACCGCACTGGCGGCGTTTAACTTCACGTCCGATCGGAGTGCGCGATCGCGAAACCCTCGCCCCCACGCCACCTGCACCTGAAGCACACCGACTTGCGTCTCCTCCAGGTCAATACCGAAGGATGCCATCTTGGCCGATGTGCCGAGTGAGTCGGCGCTGATCCAGACAACCATCCCCAGGTCAGCGAGAAAGGCGAGCACCAGCAAGATGCGCATCGGAATTCCTCCTGGAGAATCCAAGTATCGGCTCTTGGAAAGATGGACCAGTCTCCTCGTCACTTTTCACCTTTCGCTTCACGTCTCTCCCCTTGGCTCTGAGAACGCGCCCCCGGGGTTGTCGACCTTCCGGCCCCAAGCACGCTTCAGTCGGATGAACCTTTTGTCAGGATCTCTCGCTCGAGCTCGGCCAGGTTGAGGTGTCTCCGCAGCCGCATCTCGCTCACACCGACCGCACGTTGGACGCGAGTCAGCTCTTCGGGTCCAATTGCTTCAGCGCGCGTCGGGCGGCGGCCTTTCCGAAGGCATGAGGGTCGTTCGCGGCCCGATCCTTCAACACGGCGGCGCACTTCGGACTGCCGATGGCCCCAAGGATCTCGTACACCTCGCTCCGGACGAAGTGATCGGCGTGATCGATCCATTGGAGCACGGGTTCTTCGGCAACCGATCCCATCTTCTTCAGCGCCTGGGAGACCCGCGCGCGGTCCCCGAGATTGGCCAGCAGGGGGGCCATGGCCTCGGCGGCCCGGGGGTCCTCCGTGCGTGCCAGGGCGGCCGGCACGAGCAGGCGCGTGGACACGTCCCCCTCCTTCAACAGCTCCAGCAGCCTGGGCACGTTCCCCTTGTGGGCCCAGACGCCCAGGGCGTGCAGGGCGGCGATCTGGACTTGCCGGTCCGAGTCGGACAGGCTGGGGTGCACCAGCTTGGCGACGTCGCGGCGCCGCGACTCGTCGGCCGGGATGCGCGACAACTTCATCAGCGCCGTGCGGCGGCGCGCCGCGTCGGAGGCCGATTCGAGCTCCTTGAGCACGGCGTCGAGGTCGGCTGCCGTGAGGGGCTTGGCGGCCGGGGGCGCCTCGGCGCCGGGCGCACGGGGCCCGCTCGGGGCACCGGCCGGCGGGCCGGCGGCCCCAGGCATCGGCCCCGGCGTCGCACCCGACGCCACGGTCCCCTGCGTGCCCGGGATCGGGCTGTCCGGGTCGACCCGCTTGTAGCTCACCGAAAACGGGATCGTCAGCTCCACGGGCTTGATGGACACGCGGAACGACCCCTTGCTGTCCATCTTCTCCGGCACGCCGGAGGTCGTGTTGAAGGCGATCTCGCCGTCGTTGGAGACGACCAAGCGCACGGGCGAGTTGCCTTTCTCGGAGGTTTGGAACGAGTATCGCCGGGCGATCACCGCGGTCTGGTCGCGGGAGGGGCGCATTTCGTAGACCACCCGCTCCGTGGCCGGGCAGATAATCACCTCAGGCTTGGGGCTGGGGTCGGGCGAGCTCGGCGGCGGCGTGGGAGCAGGAGACCCTCCCCGCGGCCCCCCTCGCCGGCCGCCAGGCCCTACGGGGCCGCGGGCCCCCGGTCCCACGGGGCCGCGGGCGCCCGGTCCGATGGGTCCGCGCGGCCCAGGTCCAACGCCCCCCGGCCCGACCGGAAAGCCCGGCGGCCGCATTCCCCGGGGCACGCCGGGCAGACCGTGCGGCCGGGCCATCCCGCCAAACCGGTCCATCGGCGACGCCTGTTGCTGCTTGTCCCCCAGCGGAATCACCAGCACGGTCGACGTGACGGTCTGCCAGGTGGACTCTCCGGTCGGAGAGAGCGGATCGAGTATCAACTGGCCCAGCGGACCCAGCAGGTACGGCAGGTTCACGTCCTCATCCGTGTCGACGACCGTGCCAAACTCGTCGACGACGAGCTTGCAGTTGAGGTTCCTGGGGGCGGTTTCCAGGGCCCGGGTAGGGGGAAGGCCGGGGCCGGGGGCGATCCACCTCTTGATGGTGGCCTGGCCCTGCACCCGCATCGCGACGAAGTTCGCCCCCCAGGCCTTGCCCGGCCCGGAGTAAACCGTCACCAGGGCCACCGAGGGCGTCACGCGCCGGGCGAGTTCGGGGCCCGGCAGGTCCCGGTCCGCGCCGCCGGAGGCCGGGCGCACGCCTCGGCTCGAAAGGAACCGCCAGAGATGCTCGGCCGGCACGGCGAACCCGACGTTCGAGACGTCCTCGCCGATCAGCTTGGCGTTGACCACGCCGATGACCTCGCCGCGGGCGTTGACCGCCGGGCCCCCGCTGTTCCCCGGATTCACGGCGCCGTCGATCTGGAACAGGCGGTTCCCTTCGGTGTCGGCCAGGCCGGCCACGCTTCCCCGCGTCACCTTGACGCTGTTGCCCAGGCGGCTGGCCAGGGGATACCCGATCACGCTGACTTCCTGGGCCAATTCCACCTTGTCCGAGTTGCCCACGGGAAGCGGGCCGACGCCCTGGTCGGCGATCCGCAGCAAGGCCAGGTCGCGGGGATTGTCGACCGCCACGATCTCGGCGTCGTACTTCTTCTCGCCCAGGGTGACCTCGACCCGGCCGGCACCGCGGACCACGTGGGCACACGTCGCCAGGTACCCGCCCGGGGCGACCACGAAGGCCGAGCCCGTCCCCAGCTCCTTCGACTCCTGACGGGCCGTGCCCGCGCCGGCGGCCTCGGGTCCGGCAATCAGGCTGTAGACGGCCCGGGCCTCGAGACTCAGCCGGCTGTCCTGCGTCTCCGAAGAGATCGCGAGGTCGTAGGCGTAGCGCTGGCCCGGCTGCCAGCGATAACACAGGCCCGGTCCGGCCGGCGCAGCGGCGGGCACGGACGAGGCGGAGACCGGAAGGGGGATGGGTCCGGCCGGCGAGGCCGCCGGCGCACTCGGCGCGGTCGCGGGGGCAGGAGAAGCCGTCGCGCCGGGCGTGGCAAGCGTCGCGCCAACAGCGCCGGTTGCCGGCGCGCCTGGCGGCGTTGCCGGCGCGGGAGCCTGCCCGCTACCCGGCGACGCCGCCGGGGACGCCGCCGCCGTGGGCGAAGGGGAAGGGGTCCCGGGCGCGCCCTTCGGGTCATAACGCCCGCAGCCGGTCACCCCCAGCAACACCGCCGAAAGCGCCACCCACGAAAAGAACGTCTGCTTCGGTGACATCCGCGCACCCTCCGATCCGGTCCGCATCGAGTCTACGCCATTCGGCCCTGGCAGGAATCGGGCCCGGCATACCCCTCATTATGCCTGCTCCATCGGGTACTGCAAGTGTCCCGATGGACGGCAGGGGGCACCGGGGATTCCAGCGAGGTCAGGCAAGCGAGGTCAGGCAATCGTCAGCTCATCAAGGCCCAATCGACGGCGGCCTGGGCGGCGGCGGGGGCGGAGGAATCGGCCTTGGGCTTGGAAGGTTGGACCTGGTCGAGCCAGGCCAGATCGAGGAGCCAGTCGCAGGGGCTGCCCAAGACGCCGTTGGAGGCGAAGACGGTGTCGTAGGGCGAGTCCGGGGCTGTGGCGCGGGCCGCGGAGCCGGAAACGAGCGGCGTCGGGGCGCCGGCAAGGGGGGACCCGGCCGGCACGGTGATCAGCTTCATCGGCGTGAACGCGCTGAAGTAGTTCCGGCAGACCGTGACGTCGCCGCTGTTGACCTTCCCGTCGCGGTTGATGTCGAAGAAGCTTTCGATCGGGGCCGAGCCGAAGGCGGTGTAGTTGTTGCGGATGCGGGTCACGTCGGAGCTGTTGACCTTCGCGTCGAGGGTGCTGTCGCCCGTCTCGCCGATGGCGCAGCCGAAGTAGAAGACGTCGGCGGCGGCCAGCCCGGTGTGGCCGTTGGCCTTGACTCGCACCTGGAGCCACTTCCCGTTGGGGATGGCGTTGTCGGCCCAGATCAGCGTGACGCGGTCCGACCCGCCCACGCCCGCACCGGCCCGCACCGCCACGGTGGTCGGGGCTGCCGCCGTGCTCCAGCCGGCCGGGTTGTTGTCGTTGCCGTACTTGAACTCGAAGTCGGTGGCGTCGAGCGTGGAGACCGGCAGGCCGAGAACGTCGACCATGATGCCGTTGAGCCCGCGGGAGTAGCTCGTGTAGTTGGCGAAGGTCCCCTTGGCGCCCGGCAGCAGGGCCTGCTTGCCCGGGGCGATGGCGGCGTCGTCGGCGGCGTTGGCCGCCGGGTTGTTGCCGTCGAACTTCGAGCGGTTGTAGAAGACGTACCGGCCGCCGTCGGGTACGTCGCTGGAGATCGTCACGGCGTAGTCCTCGACCTCGCCGTCGGAGGCCGGGCCGGAATAGGACAGCCCGGTGGTCGAGCTGACGCGGAACCGGGCAAAGCTCGCTCCGACCTCGGCCGTGCCCGGCACGGGGAACGAAAGCGTGTGAACGCTTCCCGCGGCCACCGAGACGTTGGCGAGCACCTGCTCGCCCGCGTCGACGAAGTCGCCGTCGCGATTCAGATCGATCCACGCGCTCAGCAGGCCCGCGGCCGGGGAGGCGGTCATGTCGACCTGGACCCGGGCCGTCCGGCCGCACTTCAGGGCGGTGGCGAAGACCACGCCGTCCTCGTCGTCCGAGCCGCCGGTGTCGTCGCCGGTGGCCGTGGGGCTCGGCTGGCCGTCCGTTTCCGCGTCGACGAGCGCCCCGAGGCGCGGGCCGTTGGCGGTGAGGAGGTGGCGGGCGCCGTCGGCGGCCAGCGTGGTGGCGTAGGTATCCGGGGCGTCGCCGTAGTCGGTCTGGTGCCAGTTGCCGAAATCGACGCCGGGGGCGGTCTCGCCGGGGCCGAGCTGCACGGTGTGCGTCCCCGGCAGATCGACCGCGGTGAAGGTATCGGAGAACAGTGCCGACGTCAGCCCGGTCTCGGCGAAAATGGTGCGGAAATCGATCGTGTGAGCGCCGCCGCCCAGGACGGGCACGTTCTGGGAGACGCTGGGGGTGTAGGTGCCGTAGGTGTTGCCGTCCTGCCAAGCGCCGCCGTCGAGCCGGTACTGAATCCGGTCGACCGTGTTGGTCGTGATGTCGTTGCTGAGCCCCCAGGGATTCAGGTTGGTGAGGGTCTGGACCGCGCTGGTGCCGCTGAACTCGTACTGGTGGGCGGCGCCGTTGTAGCCGCCCGTGCCGGTGAGCGTCAGGGGGACGTCCAGCGCGTCGAAAATCCCGTCGCCGTCGGAATCCTTCCAGCCGAGCATCTGGAGCGAGCTGGGCGAGGACGTGTGGTTGGCGTAGGCCACGTCCTGGAGGTTCGCCTCGGCCATGATGCTGGCCACGCGGCTGTTGGGATCGGGATGCCCGTCGGAAGCGTTCAGGTTCTGGGTGTTGTAGTAGCCGGACCGGTCGGTGTAGCGGCCCGCGCCGGGGTACTCGTCCAGGGCGTAGAAGATGTGCCCGCTCTCGTGGGCAAAGACCTGGCCCATCCTGCCGATTCCCCAGCCGTCGTTGTCGTAGGTCAGGACCGTGAAGGGGCCGCCCAGGTAGGCGTAGGCGAAGTAGCCGTCGCTGAACATGCCGTCGGCGTCGGCCGAAGAGTCGACCACGAAGACGGTATAGGACCAGTGAGAGTTGTTGGCGATGCGCCGGTCGTGGTCCCATCGCGTCACGTCGGCGAAGTACGAGCTGCCGGAGTTGTAGCCCACCTGGTTGAGGAAGCTGTCGATCCAGAGGCCCTCATCCGACTGCGGCCGGCCGATCGGCTCATAGCCGGTGGCCACGGGACTGTCGGCATAGGTGAAATCGACGTGGAAATCGAGATCGTCGAGGGGCGTCACGGAGGGGGCCGCGAGCAGGGTGTCCTTCCACCATTGGAGCCCCTCCTGGATTTCCCCCTTCACCTGGCTGATCTCGGTGGTCGTCCAGTTCTCGGTCTGGGCATCGATGGTGCCGTTGGACTCCAACAGGACCACGGTCACCCAGACGTCGCCCATCATGTACTCCGTGGTGTCGTCCGGGGTCGCGCCGTAGGGAGCGAGGCCGGCGGGCGGGGGGCTGCCCTGCAGGAGCGCCGCCAGCTCGGCCCGGGCTTCGTCGGGCACCTGGAACGCATCGGGCAGCGTGGCGCCGAAGGGGCGGTCGGCCTTGGGGATCTCGGAGGCCGGGATCGTGTGGTACCCGGCCGGCGTGCCGCCCGGCTCGACCGGAGCGACGAGAACCCCGCCTTCGTTGGCCGCGGGCGGGGCAGGGCCGACGGGGTTGGGATACGTCTGTTGCCAGCCGGCCTGCGCCACCTCGCCCACGGCGTAGGTCCCCGGCGGCAGACCGGCGATCGCGTAACTGCCGTCAGGGCCGGTGACGGCCGAGGGCTCGCCGGCATCGTATTGCCCGCTGAGGTTCCAATCGACGTAGATCGTCCAGCCGGCCAGCCCCGGCTCGCCGGGCTGATCCCATTGGCGGTCGGCGTCGAGGTCGTTCCACTTGCTGCCGGTGATTTTGCCGAGGGCGTAGTCCTCCACCTCGCCGTCCGGAGCCAGGCCGGAAAACGACAGGCCCGCGGCGGTGCTCAGGCGGAACCGGGCGTAGGTGACGTTGGGAGGCGTGGCCGGGACCGGAAAGCTCAGCGCGTTCAGGCCCGCCGCCAGGGGTGCATCGGCGAAGACCTGCTCGCCGGCGTCCGCCCAGTCGCCGTCGCTGTTGAAGTCGATCCAGGCGCTCAAGAGTGCGGGGGCCGAGGCGGTCACGTCGACGAAGGCCGTTTGGCCGCCGACGAGGGCCGAGGTGAAGACCACTCCGTCCTCATCGTCGGGGGTGCCCGCGAGGTCGTCGCCGTCCGCGGCGGCGGTCGGCTGGCCGTCGGGCTCGGTGTCGCGGTTGGTGCCGAGGAGCGGTCCAATCGCCAGGTGTCGCGCCCCGTTGCTGGCCAGGAGCGTCGGATAGGTGGGGTCGGGCGCGTCGCCGAAATCGATTTCCGGCTCGTTGCCGAAATGGATGCCGATGACCACCTGGCCCGGGCCGAGCACTACCTCGTGGAAGCCCGGAGGGGGTCCGCCGGCTTCGCCGTCGGCCCGGACCATGAAATTGCCGGGAAAGCCGATGTCGTCGATCCGCGCCGGGGGCACGTCGTTGTTCGTCAGAGTATTGACGTCGAATGCTCCCGGTGTGGTATTCGCCGTCACCCAGGATCCGCCCGCGGACGTCGTCGCGTCGATCGAAGCGGGGTACAGTCCCGCGGCATGCGTGATCAAAGCCGAGACGAAGAAGCCGCCGCTGACCGTCGTGGGAGTGATCGGCACCGTGGTGAAAACGTCCGTCCCGCCGTTGGCCACCACCGTGCCGGCAGAGGTCAGCAGCGTGGCGTTGCTGGGATTGCCGTCGTCGTCTGGATCGTCATAGACGAACACGGTACAGGGCGTTCCGTCCGGCGGCTGCCACGCCTGGCTCCAAGTCAGCGCGATCGACGTAATGGTCTCGTGACCGGGCAAGGCGGTGAAGTAGTTGCCCCACATTATGTCGCCGCCGTTGGTGAGCCCTATGGTGCTTTCGCTGACCCCGTCGTCGTACGCATAGGCTTCACTGCCGGGAGCGGCAACGACCTGGGAGACTGTCAGGGGCGTTTGGGCATGCTGACCGGCAGTCGCCAGTTGCCGGGTCCACCTCTCGGGACTGTCAGGCCCCGGGCCTCGGTAGACGATCGGTGCCCCAGGCGCCCCGCCGCCGGGGTACGTCTGCTGCCAGCCGGCTTGCTGCACCTCTCCGATCCAGTACGTCCCGGCGGGCAAATCGGGAATGGCGTAGCTCCCGTCGGGGCCGGTGACGTCGAAGAAGCTCTCGACCAAGGCGCCGTCCCACTGACCATTGCGGTTCTCGTCGACGTAGATCGTCCAGCCTTCCAGCCCCGGCTCGCCGGGCTGGTCCCACTGGCCGTCGCCGTCCAGGTCGTTCCATTTGGCGCCCTCGATGGAGCCCGACACGTTCTGGTTGCCGAAGTGGACGCCGGTCCGGACCTCGCCGGAAGCGAGGCTCACGACGTGCATGCCCGGCGGGTTGCCCTGGGGGGCGAGGTGAATCACGGTGACGGCGATCATCCCCATGCCCGAGTAACTCCCGCCCCAGGTCATGGAGTGAACGACATTGTCCCACGTGTCGTGCAGGTAGACGGTCTGGGTTGGGGCGTCGTAGCCGACTCCCACCATGCTGTGGCCTTCGACCTGGATCATCGCGGGATAGCCGGCGTCGATCTCGGCCGTGTAGTTGGCAAACGAGAACCCGCCGGAATGGTAGTTGTCCGTCATTTGCGTGTAGTTCTCGAGCACGGTGTAGCCGCGGGACTCGGCGAACAATCGCATCCCGTGGCACAACTCCGTCCGCGGCAAGCCGTACGAGGCGTCGGGGATGAAGTCGTAGAGCCTGCTGCCGTCGGTGTTCCAGAAGAAGGTCGTTGCTCCATCGACGTTGGAGTCTTTGCCGCCAGTGAAGTCGAAATCCCATTTCCACTGGTTGGTGCCCATGTAGTCGGCGGTGCAGGCGCCCCAGGTGTGTTCAGCCCAGTTGCCCTCCCAGGGGTCCGGGCCGGGGTTCAGGTACCCGGTCCAGTAGTCCTCCGCGTGGCCGTTGGTCGCGCGGCCGTCGAAGCCGTTGTCGGTCGCGATGATCGAGCAGGCGCCCGCGAACGGGTAACCCGCGTCGCCGGGGGCTCCCTGCCCGAGCTCGGTCAGCGGGGCGACGCCCCCGTTGGCCGGCCCGGTGTAGATGTTCGGGTACCCGTTGCGGTCGTAGTAGCCGAAGATCATGCCGGCGGACGTGGCGGAGCAACCGAACGTCCACCTGGAGGTGGGGACTTCGCTGAGCGTCACGGCCGACCGGGGAAACGCCGTGACCTCGGCGCGCGTCACACCCACCGGCGGCGTGGGCGGACCGTCCACGACCATGACGTCGATCTGCGCCGGAGGCGGGAGCGACGCCTTGAGGGCCTGCTCCTCGGCAACGGCTGCCGCCACGTCAACGACGGAGACCAGCCCCTGCGCGGGAGCTCCCCCGCCCCCTCCGCCGACCGCCTCGGAGGCCACGCCCCACAACTCCGAGGAGTACGTGCCAACCAAGGACATGCCCGCGTTGGCGGGGTCGATCCGGTAGAGCTTGTACGAGGCGTAATCCACGCCGTAGATGAAACCGTCCGGTGCGTAGTCGATGTCCACGACGCTATTGGAGAGGGAGCCGATGGTCGACAAGACGTTCCCCGTATTCGGATCGAGCACGCAGAGGTCGAATTCCGCCGTGTACAGCGTTCCGTCGGGGGCGAAATCGATCCCCCAGGCGAAACCGGGGATCGTGCCGATCTCCGTGGCAAAGGCGGTGCTCTTGTTGATCGTGTAGAGCTTCTGGCCGTCGGTCGACACCCCGTACAGCGTGCCGCTTGGAGAAAAGGCGATGCTTCGCATCAAGATCGCCGTCTGGGTCGCACTGTTGATGGAGCCGACGGTCGTGTAAGAGCCGTTCGAGGAATCGACGATCCGCAGGCTCGAGCTGGCGCCGTAGAGGAGGCCGCTCGTGGGATCGACGTCGAGCCCGGGGTTGTAGCTGGCAGGCCCGATGAGCACTTCGGCGACGGGCGCGGTTTGCAACTCGACGAGGCTGAAATCGTTCGCCCCGCCCATGCCCGTGCCGGCCAGGAGGCGGAAATCGCCGGGCGGGGTGGCGCCGCCCGGATAGGTCTGCTCCCAACCGCTTTGCAGCACCTCTCCGACCCAGTACTCGCCGGCGGCCAGACCGGTAATCGCGTAGCTCCCGTCGGGAGCGGTGACGTCAAAAAAGCTCTCGACCAAGGCGCCGTCCCACTGGCCGTTGCGGTTCTCGTCGACGTAGATGGTCCACCCTTGCAGCCCCGGCTCGCCGGGCTGGTCCCACTGGCCGTCGCCGTCCAGGTCGTTCCACTTGGCGCCCCGGATCTCGGCACTGGGGGGACTGCCGACGTTGATCGTCTTGACGTACTGGTTGTCCGCCTCGTTGCTCTCCGAGATCGCGCCGGTGGAGTCGGTGAGGATCTTCACCGTGTGCGCTCCCGCAGTCAGGCTGCCGATATCGTAGTCCTGGACGTACACGTACCAGTTCGGGTCCAAGGGCGGGGCGATGGACCAAGTGGCTCGCAGCAACTCGTCCACGTAGAGTTCCGTATAGAACGTTGCCGCCGTTCCCACCGTGCCGTTGTTGATCACGGACCAGTCCACGTACAGGGTGTCGGTCGTGCTCAACGGGCCGTCGTCGGTGTTCGTCCCGGTCTGGTTGGAAACGACGATCTTGTCCGACCAGCCGGCGGGCTGATAAGGGGTGAGATTGGGCGCATTCTGCCCGGACACGTTGATCGTCTTGACGTACTGGTTGTCCGCCTCGTTGCTCTCCGAGATCGCGCCGGTGGAGTCGGTGATGATCTTCACCGTGTGCGCTCCCGCGCTCAAGCTGCCGATATTGTAGTCGGTGGGAGCCACGTACCAGTTCGTGTTCAACGGCGGGTCGACGTACCAACTGGCTCTCAACGAGTCGTCCACGTAGAGTTCCGTATAGAACCTTGCCGCCGTTGCCGCCGCCCCGTTGTTGATCACCGCCCAGTCCACGTACAGGGTGTCGGTCGTGGACAACGGGCTGTCGTCGGTGTTCGTCCCCGTCCGGTTGGAAACGACGATCTTATCCGACCAGCCCGCGGGCTGATACGGCGTGAGATTGGGTTGGGCACCTCCCGGGGTGAATGACAGATTGAGCGTGATGCTGCCCGTGTTGGACGAGAAACCGTCGACGGCAATCCGGTACTGCGTCCCCGACGTAACGGAATAGGTGATCTGGCTCTGGAGGCCGCCGGTGTCATCATTCTGCGCCAAGACCGTGAGCGCATTGACCGCCGAGCCCGTGGCCAGCGTGAGAAACGTGTCAAAGCCGCTGCCGAAGGTGTCGACGGTCAAAGTGCCCGCGGAGGGGGCGGTCCACGACCACCAGGCCGAGTTAATGGCCCCGCTCTGCGCGGGCTCGCCCGTCTCGCCGGTGTACCCGACGTTGGTTCCGGTGTCGGTCGCCGAGTTGCCGGATCCCAGATTCCTCCGGTTGACGAAGTTGTCGTTGTTGCTGCTGAGGAAGGACACGTGCAGCGTGATGGCGCCCGTGTTGGAGGAGAAACCGTCGACGGCAATCTGGTACTGCGTCCCTGACGTCACGGAATAGGTGACCTGGCTCTGGAGGCCGCCGGTGTCGTCATTCTGCGCCCGGACGGTCAACGCATTGACCGCCGAGCCCGTGGCCAGCGTGAGAAACGTGTCAAAGCCGCTGCCGAAAGTGTCGACGGTCAAAACGCCCGTGGAGGGGGCGGTCCACGACCACCAGGCCGAGTTAATGGTCCCGCTCTGCGCGGGCTCGCCCGTCTCGCCGGTGTATCCGACGTTGGTTCCGGTGTCGGTCGCCGAGCTGCCCGATCCCAGGTTCCTCCGGTTGACGAAGTTGTCGTTGTTGCCGCCGCCGCCCGCGGCAATGCCCAACCAGTGGACCTCGTTCACGCCGCCCGGGCTCGTGGAGCCGAGCGCGCCCACCAGCGTCGTGGCGCCGGTCGTGCGGTTGGCAATGCGGAGCTCCCCTTGCGTCGTGGCATTGTTGAAGGCCGCCAGGTAAAGCTGGCTGCTGGCCGGGTCGAAGTCCATTCCTTGGGAAAAGTTTGCGTCGAAGCCCAGCGAGCCGACGACGGTCCCGGCGCCCGTGGCCTTGGTGATCCGCACCAGGGTGTCGTTGACAATGTCTTCTCCGTACATCTGCCCCGTGCCGTCCACGGCCAGGGCAATGATTCCCGGGCAGTTGCTGATCGCGGCGATCCGGGTTGCCGCACCGGTCGAGAGGTTGAGGGTGTAGAGGGAAGCCGTGGTAATGCTCGTGCTGCAGGCGTACATGACCCCGCTCGTGGGGTCCATGGCCATGCCCGACCAACTCTCGCCGCCGTAGGGCGTGCTCGCGCCGACGTTGGTCACTGTTCCATTAGTCATGTTCATCCGGACCAGCGTGTTCGTATCGCCATTGATCGCATACGCCGTGATGAAGCTGCCGCTGTTGTCGAAGTCTCCCGCCGGGAAAAACGCCGACTGATAACCGAGGTTGCTAAGCGACGCCGGCGCGTCGAGGGCGAAGCGCGCCAGAAACTGGCTGGAGAGATTCTGGCTCCACGCGCTGCCATAGCCGTTGGAAGCGGCCATGGGATCCAGCGCTGCGGGCAAGGTCCCCGCGTCGCCCGGCACGGCGGGGATGAGTGCGTCCGCTCCTGCCACGCTCGGCGCCGGGCCAAAGGACGGCGGCGCAGCCCCGCGCGGGAAATCGCCGCTTATGGGCGTGGCGGCCAGGAACGCTTTTTCGACCGCTGCCGCCGACTCGCCGGCAGTCGCCGCGCAAGACTGGACCACGAAGTCGTAGTGCAGCGTGTCGGGCGATTGCTCCGTCTGCGGGTGCGCAAACGTCAACGACAACAGCCGCCGGTCCTCCAGGGCCTCGCACAACAGCCGTCGCTCGCGGCCACCCGGCCGGATGGCTTCCCTGCTGCGTCGAACGCGGCCACGACGGCGGAGCGAGCCTTGGATGTCGTTCAAGCGATCTCGGCGCATAGCAGTATCTCCTCTAGAAAACGTGGTCTTGCACGCGGCTTCATGGAACCGACGACGATTCCCCCACCCAACGATGCACGTCATTTCAGCGCGCCCCAGCGACGGCGCGCTTGCCGCCACCGCTGCAGACTGCCCGATAGACTAAGGACCCCTGGGGCGCCCGTCAACAACCCCCCCTTTGAGGAAATTCTGCCCGGCGGCGTGGCCCCGCGCACGCTAGGGGGACCCACCTCAGGCCACCGCCGTCCGGGGGCCCTTTTCCCGGGCTGCCGATCGGCGTATGGTAACGGCACGCAGCGACGGGACAAGCCCGATCTGCGTGCTGTTGCCACGGTTCCTCACTGCAACTTGGGAGGCCCGACCGATGCGATCGTCATGGATACCGGCAATTCTCGCGATTCTTGCGCTCTGGGCGCACGCTCCCGCGCAGCCACCCGCTGCCAAGGCCGACCTCTGGGTCGCTCCCCAAGGAAGCGACGACGGCCCGGGCACGGCGGAGCGACCCTTTGCCACCCTGGGGCGAGCCCAGCAGGCCGTTCGCGCACGCATTGCCGCCGGCCTCAAGGAAGACGTAGTCGTCGTCCTCCGCAAAGGCACCTACGAGCTCGGCCAGACGCTCGTGTTCGGGCCGGAGGACTCGGGGACCGAGAAACACTCGATCACCTATCAAGCCCAGCCGGGCGAGCAGGTCGTCGTGAGCGGCGGCCGGCGCGTGACCGGCTGGCAACCGGCCGCCGACGGCCTTTGGACTGCCCAGGTGCCCGGCTCCCGGCAGGAGGGCTGGAACTCACGGAACGTCTACGTCAACGGCCGCTCGGCGACCCGGGCACGCACGCCCAATGCCGACGATAACCCCGCCTGCTGGCAGCTCGCCGGCGCCGAGCTCACCAAGGATCTCAAGCGATTCACGCTGACCTTGCCGCCGGGGCTGGTCAAGGATTGGCAGGACCCGGGCCGGATCGAGGTCATGGTGGCGGGCAACTGGGAAATCAACCGGAAGCGGCTGGAAAGCATCGACGCGAAATCCGGCACCGTGGTGCTCGCTCCCCCGCACGTCACCGGCCCGGAGTACATCTTTCCCGCCCCCGGCCGCTGGTGCTATTTCGCCGGGGCGCGGGAGTTCCTCGATCGGCCCGGCGAGTGGCACCTCGACGCCTCCACCGGCGTGCTGAGCTACCGGCCGCTGCCGGGCGAGGACCTCCGGCAGGCACAGACCGTGGTCGGCGTGCTCCCGCAGCTTGTGAAGATCGCCGGCCAGCCCGGCCGGCCGGTCCGCAATCTCCATTTCCGCGGCATTGGCTTCCAGTACACCGACTGGCAGGTTCCGCCGGGCGGGTACCAGGGCATCCAGGCGGGACACTTCGCCACGGCCCAGCCGGCCGGCTCGGCCTGGCCGAGAATCACCGCCGCGGTCGCCGGCGTCTATGCCCGGCAGTGCAGCTTCGAGGACGGCGTGCTGGCCTGCCTGGGCGGCTGCGGGCTCGAGCTGGCCGACGGCTCCCGCGGCAACCTCGTCCAGGGCAACCACGTCTACGAGGTGGGCAGCAACGGCATCAACGTGGGCGGGCCGAACGAGGAGATGGGGGTTCCCCAGGATAACCGCGTCCAGAACAACTACGTGCACGCCTGCGGACGCGACGATTACGGCGCCGTCGGCATCTGGGTGGGGATGAGCCAGCGCGCCGTGGTCGCGCACAACCTGGTCCACGACCTCCCCTACACGGGAATCTCCGTGGGCTGGCAATGGAACCCCCAGCCCACCGCCTGCAAGGAGAACCGCGTCGAGTACAACCACGTGTACGACGTGATGAAACGCCTCTGCGACGGCGGCTGCATCTACACCCTGGGCTTCCAGCCGGGGACCGTGATCCGCGGCAACCACCTCCACGACGTGCTCCGCAGCGAGTTCGCCCAGGGCGCCCCCAACAACGGCATGTTCATCGACGAAGGCAGCAAGGGCTTCCTTTTCCATGAGAACGTCATCTACAACACCTCGGCCGAGCTGGTCCGCTTCAATCAGTGCCAGAAGGAGTGGCACACGTGGCGCGACAACCACTTCGGCGAGGCACCGGCCGTGAAGGAGTCGGGCAAGGAAATCATTGCCAAGGCGGGCCTGACGCCGCCCTTTCGCCAGCGGCTTCAGCAAGCCCTCCCGCGCTGATCGGCCGGTTGCCTTCTCCTGTACGCGGATCGTGCCGTCCGCGCCAACGAAGTGTTTGAGGTAGCGCTCCGGCACCTCGTGCTGGCCGACGCCGGCTGTCAGGAAATCGTGGTCGATTTTCTGACACGTGCTTTCTGTAAAGATTGGCTGGATAAGATGTTGCTGCAAATCCAGTCCGTCAAGAATCCTAGATTCTGGCCTTGCCTTCTGTCAGAAAATGAGGTACAATTTTCTGACAGGAGCCGCCTCATGGACACGAGCATTCAGGACAAAATCGGGGATCGCCTGCGCCGTCAGGGGCGTGGTAAGGTGTTCACGCCGAAGGACTTTCTGGACATCGGGAGCCGCGAGGCGGTCGATCAGGCCCTGTCGAGACTCGCCAAGGCGAAGAGGGTCCAGCGGCTCGGCCGCGGCCTCTACTGCTACCCGAGGATCAACAAGCGGCTGGGAATCGCCATTCCGGCGGATATCGACGAGATTGCGGACGCTCTTGCCCGCCAGACCGGAAGCCGCATCACTCCCTCCGGAGCAACGGCTGCAAACCGCCTCGGGCTTTCGACGCAGGTTCCCGCCAAGCCAGTGTACCTCACCGATGGCCGAAGCCGCCGGGTGCGCGTCGGCAACTTTGTCGTCGTGGTCAGGCATGTGGCTCCCAAGGAACTGCCGGTCGGGAACCGAACCAGCGCGACGGTGTTGCAGGCGCTGCGGCATCTCGGCAAGGACGCGGTTGATTCAACCGTCGTCAGCCGAATCCGCAAGGCCCTGTCTCCCAGAAATCGGTCCCAGTTGTTACAGGATGCCCGCTATACGACCGACTGGATGGCAGACGCAGTGCGGAAAATCGCCGAGGATCAGCCGGAGGCAGTGAGCCATGGATGACATCGCCCGACTACCTGTCGATGACCGGGCTGACTTGTTCGTGGTTACCAGCAAAAGTCGCGGACTGACCTCTGAAATGATCGAGAAGGACTTCTGGGTCTGCTGGACACTCAAGCGGCTCTTTACCCTGCCCGACCCGCCCGCAAAATTGCTCTTCAAGGGCGGCACCTCGCTTTCCAAGGTGTTCGGGGTCATCGAGCGGTTTTCGGAAGACGTGGATCTGTCGTTCGACCGAGCCGGGTTGGGTTTCGGAGGTGAGAGCGATCCGCTCAACGCTACCACGGGAAAGCGACGCAAGCACGGCCTCGAAGCGCTGGCCCAAACATGCCAGAGGGTCGTTCGCGAACAACTCCTGCCTCAACTCGTGGCCGTCTTCGGCGATGCCTTGGCTCAAGCGCCATCGACGACATGGAGTCTGAAACTGGCCCATGATGACCCGGATTGCCAGACGCTCCTGTTCCGCTATCCCTCCAGCATCCGCTCTCGGCCTGCCGACGAGCCGGCCTATATCCAGCCGGTCGTGCGACTGGAGATTGGGGCACGGTCGGACCATTGGCCGGTGGTCAAGGCGACTGTCTCGCCCTACGCGGCAGAGGAGTTCCCCGACATGTTCAAGAGACCACGATGCAAGGTCCTCGCCCTGGCCGCGGAGCGGACGTTCTGGGAGAAGGCAATGTTGCTGCACATGTGGTACCACGCCCCGGCAGACAAGAGGTTTCGGGACCGGCAGTCGCGGCATTACTACGACGTGGTGCAGTTGTATGAGCACAAGTCGGGAAAGGCCGCTGTCAAGGACATCGACCTGTTGCTGAAGGTCGCCCGGCACAAGGAAGTATTCTTCCCCGCAGCCTGGGCGCGGTACGCGGACGCCAGGCCGGGCACGCTCCGACTCGTGCCTCCGGACGCCCGTCTGACGGAGTTGGAGCAGGACTACCGAAAAATGCGGGAGATGATCTTCGGCGAACCGCCGGCGTTCGAGCACCTGCTCGAAGTGCTGCGGAAAATCGAACGCCAAGTGAATGGGGGATGACCGGATGGCGGCTGACCCGCAGGCAAAGTGCCCCTGCTTCCAATGACACCCGGTTGACTTGCGTTCTTCAACGGGCTGCTGGGTGTCGTCCTGTCGAGCCGGGGGGGTATGTACGGCGCAAAGAGCAGAGATTAGAATGCAGGCGGCCTCGATTGAGGAAAGTCCTCTGTTCGCAAGAAAGGACCGTCTATGACGTCGCTCGTCGCTTTGGGAAACGTGCCTCTCGGCGGACTGATCGCGATCATCCTGCTCAACGACCTGGCAGCCGGGGTGATCGTCTCGCTGGTGTTCGGCCTGATCGGGATCTGCCTGCTCTTGTCGGGCTACTGGCTGTTCGACCTGATCACCAAGAGGATCGACGTGCAGAAGGAGCTGTGCGAGAAGAACCTGGCCGTGGCCATCGTGGTCGCGGCGCTGCTCTTGAGCATCGCCTACATTGCGGCCAGCGTGGTGCAATAGCCCGCCGCGGCCCTTGGGTTGAATCCTGCCCCGACACTGCAACGAGGGCAGCCAACAGGAGCGGCCGATGAACCGACTCACCAAACAGATCAGCCTGGTCTTGATCTCGTCGTCGTTGGTGCTGCACGGGTGCCACCGGGAGGTTCCCCAGAAGGCCGCGCAGCGCCAGGAGGACAAGCCTTGGGAGGAGGGCGTCCCGCCGCCTGAAAAGGAGCAGCAACCAGGCGGTTCGGCGACCACCTCCGGCCACACCGGCCAGACCGGCAGCCATTACTATCCCCACAGCCGCCCGGTCTTTGTGCCGCTGCCCATCGGCGGGCGGAGCGCCACGACGGCAAGCCGGGCCCCGATGGCCGGCCCGACGGCCGGCTCGACGAGCACCGCGCTGAGCGGCCGTTCGGCGGTCGGCGGCTCGGCCCGCGGCGGATTCGGCGGCGTGGCCCACGGGATCGCAGGTTCCTAGCCCGCAGTGCTCACCGCCGTAGGACGGTTGGGTGGCACGGGCGTCTCGCCCGTGCTGCGCTCGAGACACGGGCAAGATGCCCGTGCCACCTGCCGCGGACCCGCCGGATGTTGGAGAAGGGCCGTCAGGCCACCTCCTTGAACTTCGTCCTGGGGGCCCCGCACACCGGGCACTTCTCCGGCGCGTCGCCCGCGACGGTGTGCCCGCAGACGTCGCAGACGTGGATCGCCGACGCCGGCAAGTCCTCCCCCTTCTCCAGCGACTGAAGAGCCTGCGAGTACATCTCGTAATGGACCTTCTCCACGGCCAGGGCGTTGCGGAAGGTGTTCACGGCGGCCTTGTGCCCTTCGCGCTCGGCCTCCTCGACGAACTGCGGGTACATCTCGCGGAATTCGTGGCCCTCGCCGGCGATCGCCGCCTGGAGGTTCGCCCGCGTGTCCCCCACGCCCTTCATCACGCGGAGATGGCTGTGGGCGTGGACCGTCTCGGCGGCCGCGGCCGCGCGGAACAGCCTGGCAATCTGCGCCCGGCCTTCGGCCTCCGCCTTGGCGGCAAAGGCCAGGTACTTCCGGTTGGCCTGGCTCTCCCCGGCAAAGGCCGCCTGAAGGTTGTCTTGGGTTGGCATGGCGATCGTCTCCTTGCGTGGGATGGTGTCCGTATTATTGTCTATGCTTCCGGGAGTCTCCAGGGGTCGCGTCGCGGGCAATCGAGCCAGGTGTTCGCCTCCGTGTCGGCCACGGGCCACCCGCGGGAAGATTTTTTCGCATTCCTTGACGTGCGACGGCGAACGTATATGATAAGAAGATTGCACCCCGCACTCAGGGGGTTCCGCGATATCCGGTAAGTGTTCGTTTTCGACTTGCCGAGAGGGGAGGGCGCCGCGTGATGGTGCGGGGATTGCCCCGAGCTCGCTCGCTTTGGGTCCTGGGGAAAGCGGAGACGTTGTGGTCACGCTTGATCTTGCATCTCGCAAGCCCCCTGGTGGAGACGGGACGATTCCCTTTTCGGTCCAGATCCTCGCGATTGGGGAGGGGACGCGACCGTTTCAAGTGGACTGGCAACTGGAGGGAGTGGTTCGTCGCGCCATTGAGGTGTTCCCCCCTCAACTCGACTTCTTCGAGGATCTGGTGGTGGGCACGCACTTCGCCGCCCGTTGCGTCCGGGTGCGGTGTCTGGAGCCGGTTTCTGGTTTGAGAGTCACGTGTGATCCTGCCCTCGGCTCGGCATCGCTCCAGCGGATTCCCGGCAAGGAGGCCGAGTTCGAGTTGGAGTTTGTTCCCTCGGACCGATTGAGGGTCGGTCCCTTGCGCGGAGACATTCTTGTCGAGCCCTTGCTCGTGGGAAGCACCGACCCGCCGGTTGCCAAAGTGCCGGTATGCGGGACCGTGATGCCGGAGCTGAAAGCGACCCCGGGCGAGCTTCTCTTGGGGCCGGTGGCGGTGGGTGCGACCGTGAAGGAAAGCGTGGACGTCAGTTCGCGCACGGGCCGGCGCATCGGGGTGAAGAGAGTGCAGGGTCGGTCCGGTTGCGTCGAGGTGGGGCCCGCCTCGGTGTCCCCGTCCGGTGTCGCCAGTCTCGTTATCTCACTGAGCGTCAAGGACCCCGGCCCGCAGTCCGCGGCCGTGGTCGTGGAAGTGGCGTACGAGGACGGCACTGCGGGCCAAACGACGATTCCGGTGCGCTGGTACGGCGTCAGCCGCCACCTTGCGCAGGTCCCTTAATGAAAGGCAGGTTCCCTATGTGCCAGTCCCGAAGCAGCCGCGGCGTGTTCAGGACGCTTGCGATCCTGGGCGCTGCGGTCGTGACGTCTCTTCCGGTGAACGTCGCTGCGCAGCAATCCGGACCGATCACCCTGAAGGACATCGAGCAGGCGTGGCGCGAGCGTGGCGCGAGGTTTCGCTCGGGGAGGGTCGCGTGGAAGGAAACGAAGATCCTTGCCCGGGGTGGCGTTCACACGGAAGGCGATGTCGCCCCCTTCTTCAGGGCAAAGGGGCCGCTGCCCAGCCAAGACCTCAAGCACACCTTTGAGCGCGAGCTGGTGTTCGAAGGGGACAGACTCCGCTACACGAACAACGAACCGATCTGGCACGAGGCGGTTAACGACTTCTGGCCGGGCCCGTTCATGAGCGCCTTTGACGGACAATTGACCACGGAACTCGATGAAAGGCCGCAGGCCTCCGCCTTCCAGCGCGATGGGTACGTATTCCCCGGGGGCCGCTCGATCCTCTCCCTGTTGGTCCTCAAGCCGGTGCTCTATCATTTCTCTCCCGAGGGCGACCCCATCGCGTATCTCAAACGTTGCGCGATTACCGGGCAACGGGAGCGGTTCGATGGTTCCGACTGCGTCGTTCTCGCGGAATTGTCACGGCGAGGGCCGGACGACAAACAGACCACCTGGCTCGATGCCCAACGGGGTTTCCTCGTGCGGCGGTGGGTCAGCCGATTGGGCGGCGCCATCGTCGGGCAGGTCGACGTGTTCTACCGCGACGACCCGCAGTACGGGCCCTTGCCTAAGGGCTGGAAGCGGCTGGAGCAGACGAAGGAAGGGGTTCTGAGGGAATCGATCGAGGCGGAGGTGACCCGTGTCGAGCTCAACGTGCCCATCGACCCCGGCGAGTTCCGGGTCCAGTTTCCTCCGGGAACGCTCGTGGTGGAGCAGACGATTGCGGACGGGGCTCGCCAGGAGCAGAGATCCTACATTCTTCCCGACGGCACCGCGAGGCCGATCACGATGGAGGAGTTTCGCCGCCGGGTGCCGCCGGAGGTTCTTGCCGCGACACGCCCCGGAGAAGCCGGGATGCCGAGGCCGCGAAGAATGGAGGGGTGGTGGACGCTGACGCTGGCCGCGTTGGGCGTCGTCGCGATCGCCGTGCTGACGGCAACCGGCATTCGGCTGAGAAAGCGAAGCAGGGGCGCAAAACGATAGTCCGCCGCGAAGCAGGTTGCAGTGGTTCCCGTGCAAGTAGCGTGAGTAGATGGTGTCTGGGCGTTTGGTGGTGATTTCGCTCCTGGTGTGTCACGGCGTGCTCGTCGGCTGGGTGGGGTTCCGGTGCAGTCCGACGATCGACGAGCCGGCCCACCTCGCGGCCGGGCTGTACATCTGGGAGTACCGCCAGTTCGACGTCTACCGCGTCCATCCACCGCTGGTCCACCTCATCGCCGCAACCCCGGCGGCCCTCGCCGGCGCGGCCATGGACTGGAACTCCTACGCCCACAGTCTGAGCCATCGTTCCGAATGGGAGCTCGGGAGGCGGTTCTTCGACGTCAACGGGCCGGCGGGTTTCTGGTACATGACGTTGGCCCGCTGGGCCGTGATGCCCCTGAGCGTCGTAGGGGCGTGGGTCTGCTATCGCTGGGTCTCGACGCTCTACGGCAGGGGAGCGGGGCTGACGGCCCTGCTACTCTGGTGTTTCTGTCCCAACGTCATCGCCCTGGCCTCCACGATCACCGGCGACACGGCGGCTGCCGCCCTCGGCGTGGCGGCCGGCTTTGTGTTCTGGCACTGGCTGAAGCAGCCCACCTGGCTCGGCGCCGCCGGCGCCGGCCTGGTGCTCGGCGTCGCCGAGCTCACGAAGCTCACCTGGTGCGTTCTGTACGCGCTTTGGCCGCTCCTGTGGCTGGTCTGGCTCATCGCCCGGCGCCGCAAGGCGAACGTGCCCTCGTGGTTCCAGCAGACGGCCCAGTTGGCGGCGATCCTTCTTTTGGCCGTCCTGGTCATCAACGTCGCCTACGGGTATCAGGGAACGCTCAAACCCCTTGGCGACTATACGTTCCTCAGCCGGATGCTGGCCGACGAAGACACCAACCTAGGCAGGGGCCCCGGAGGGAACCGTTTTGCCGGCCGATGGCTGGGCCGCCTCCCGGTTCCTTTCCCGGTGGACTATCTCGCGGGGATCGACTTGCAGAGAGTCGATTTCGAGGCCGGGCGCCGGTCGTACGCCTTCGGCCGGTGGAACCCTGGCGGGTTTTGGTGGTTTTACCTGTACGCCGCGGCGCTGAAGGTTCCCCTGGGGACCTGGGCCTTGGGGATCGTGGCGGTCTGGCTGACGGTCGCCGGCGTCGCAGCCCGGCCCGGCGCGCCAGGTCTCGCATCCACCGAGGCGGGCCCGACGGGGTATCGCGCCGCCTGGCTCGACGAACTGACCCTCCTGGCGCCGGCGCTGACCGTCTTCGTCCTGGTCAGTTCCCAGACGGGCCTGTCCCTCTACTTCCGCTATGCCCTGCCCTGCCTCCCTTTCGCTTTCATCTGGGCGAGCAAGGTGGCCCGCGCCCTGCCCCTGCGACACCGCGCGGCGGCCGTAGTCGCTGGTGTGGCGGTGACCTGGGCCGTGGCAAGCTCCCTCTGGGTGTATCCGCACAGCATCTCGTACTGCAATGAACTGGCCGGGGGACCGATCGGCGGTCACCGCTACCTGGTCAATGCGAACTTCGACTGGGGACAGGACTTCCACTACTTGACGCGCTGGCTGGACGACCACCCGGAAGCCAACCCCCTGGCGATGGCGTACTTCACCTTCCTCGAGCCGCGGCACTTTGGCATCCAGTGCACCGCGCCGCCCTCCGGAAGGGGCCCAGGGACGAGTGACCCGGCGGGAGGCCCGGATTTCGACCACACGGGCCCGCTCCCCGGGTGGTATGCGATGAGCGTCCATCGCATCCGCGCCGGGGGGGGCGCCTATGCGTATTTCCTCCATTTCCGGCCGACCGCGATGGCGGGCTACTCGATCTATCTCTATCACATCACGCTGGAAGAGGCCAACCGGGTGCGGGCGGAGCTCGATCTGCCGCCCCTGGCGCCATCCCCGACCTGATCGACCTCTTCTTGGCGTAGCGGCCCCGAGTTGACGCCCGCCGCCGCGCAGAACGGCTCGAGCGTCAGTCCTCGAGGACCCTGCGGATCGCGTCGGCCGCGGTCTCGGCGATCTCGAAGAACCTGTCGAGCTTGCAGCGGGTAAGGACGATGGCGACGAACGAGCTACAGGCCGCGAGCACGACGCGGCTGTCGTGGAGGTTCGCGTTGGCCACCAGCCCGACCAGGTGCCCGATCCCCTGGGAGCTGATGAAGTTCGACTCCGACAGGTCGAGCACCACCTTCGTGCCCGGCTGGGCGATCAACGGATGGAGGTACTCGCGGAGCGGCTCCTTGGCCGAATCGTCGATCGATCCGGCGGTGCTGGCCAGCACGTAGCCCTCCTCGTGGGACAGTTTCAGCTCCATTTACGCCTCCGGGAGTTGCCAGGGGTTGCGCCGCGGGCAATCGAGCCAGGTGTTCGCCTCCGCGTCGCCGACGAACTGCCACTTCTGCGGGTCCCAGCGGAGCCTCCGGTGGTGCCAGTAGGCCAGGTTCCCCAGCAGCACGATGGTGACCGTGCGGGCCCCGGCCTCGACGTCGGCCACGGGCCGCCCGCGGGACTTGATCGCGTCGAGCCAGTTCCGGTGGTGGCCGGGCGACCGGAACACGCGGGCATCGTTCTTGCCCAGGGGCTCCTTGGCAAGGCCCTCCGGCTCGCTCCTGAGCACGCCGCGCTCGATGTAGAGCTTCCCGTTGGTCCCCTCGAACGTGCACCCGCTCGGCCCGCCGTGGAACATCTCGATGCCGCCGGCATAAACGTACTTGACGCCGGATTGGGCCTTGGGATCGTCGGGCGGGATGATCTCGACCGGCCCGGACTCGTCCATCCCTAAGGCCCACTGGGCAATGTCGTAATGATGCGCTCCCATGTCGGCGTGGCCGCCGCCGGAGTACTCGCGGTAGGACCGCCAGGCCGGGAAGTGGTTGTGCACGCCCCGCGGGCTGAGCGCCGCGTGGTACGGCCGCACCGGGGCGCAGCCGAGCCAGAGGTTCCAGTCGAGGCCGGGCTCGACGGGCTCCCCGAGCAGGTCGCACCAGCGGCTCGGTCCGCCCACGCCCACCCGAACCGTCCTGATCTTCCCCAGGCGCCCGCTCCGCACGACGTCCACCGCCTCGCAGAACGGCCCAAACACGTTCGACCGCTGCTGGCTGCCGGTCTGGAACACCCGCTTGTGCTTGCGCACCACCTCGATGAGCCGCTTGGACTCGAGGATCGTCAGCGTCAGCGGCTTTTCGCAGTAGACGTCCTTGCCGGCCTTGCAGGCCGCGATGGCCGGCAGCGCGTGCCAGTGCTCGGGCGTGGCGATGCAGACGGCGTCGACGTCCCTGCGATCCACGAGCTGGCGGAAGTCGTTGTAGGCGGCGCAGTCCTTCGGCCCGCCCTTCTGGGCGTAGTGATCGTCGACACGCTTCTTGGCGTGGTTGCGGCGATTCGTGTCGACGTCGCAGACGGCCAGCACCTGGGTGTCCGCCGCCCGGAGCAGCTCGGGGATGTGATAATCGTTGGCCATCTTGCCGGTGCCGATGATCCCCACGCCGATCCGCCCGCTGGGGCCGGGCCTGCCCGGCGCCCCGAGCACCGACGCCGGCACGATCCACGGCACGGCCACGCCCCCGGCCGCCGCCTTGATGAACTCCCGCCGAGACCCGCCGCTGGTGCGTTTCATGCTCGATCATCTCCCCACGGAACGGCACAAATCGTAGGGTGGGACGAAGTCCCACCACAAAAACGTACGGCGGGACGAAGTCCCACCGACTATCCCGAATCCTCTACGCATCGAGCATATCCGAACCGCCGGCGGATGCAAGCCCCCGGCGGGTGGCACTGGCTGCTTGTCGGCCAGTGGCGTTGGGTGGCACTGGCTCCGACCATGCCCACCCGACGCTGCGCGTCGTGAGGGCATGCCACCGAACGTCCCACCCTACACGGCCCCCAGTGCCGCCTCGGCGTCGGCGAGCTCGGGGGTGCGGCGGTGGTTTCCGCACTGGTCGATGATCTTTCGGGCGGCGGCCAGGTCGGCCAGGGCCGCGGGGCGGTCCGGCCCGGCGCAAAACAATCGGGCCCGGTACAGGAGCACGTCGGCCATGAACAGGCGCATCCCGCCCCGCTCGGCCGTCTGCCAGGCCTCGTCCAGATCGGCCCGGGCCCCGGGAGCGTCCCCCTCCAGCCCGCGGAGCCACGCCCGGGAGAGCAGGCCGCGGGGAAGCTCGTCCTGTCGGCCCGCGTGGCGGAGTTCGTCCACGGCGGTGGCCAGCTCGCGCCGTGCGGTCTGGAGGGCCTCGGCCACCTCGGACCCTGCGCCCGGGCGTGCAAAGAAACCCCCAAAAGCCCACGGGTTGCAACCCGTGGGCTTTGAGCCGGTGGCAACGTCGGCCTCCGCT
>Ga0315290_10000527_pt1 | contig 25166 bp, 27 predicted proteins | sample YL17G12_0_MG_FD_203627 | JGI IMG/M metagenome (GOLD analysis project Ga0315290, IMG submission 203627) | Sediment microbial communities from Yellowstone Lake, YNP, Wyoming, USA - YL17G12_0 | ecosystem: Environmental > Aquatic > Freshwater > Lake > Sediment | place: USA: Wyoming | collected... | reverse complement strand
GAAGATGAGGAAAAAGAAGAAGAAGAAGAGATAAAAACAAATAAAAAAAAATATAATACTAGGTCTACAAAATCAACCGCAAAAGAATGCAGAGAGAAAGAATCAACAGCAAAAGAATCCAAAGCAAAAGAATCCATTGTAGAAATAAAAACAAAAGAAGTGAAAGAAAAAAAAGAAGTGAAAGAAGCGAAAGAAATAAATGATGATATTTTAAATCAGTTGAGAGAAATATATAATAAAAATCCTACAAATGAATTGTTAAAGGATTATGTTGAGGATTATTCAGAACAATTAGAAATAAAAAATAAGAGAAAAGAAAAGCTGGATAAAAAATACAAGGAACGAAATTGTCGTATTTTCAAGAAAATCATCAAGGATAAAAACACCTTGAATGATTCGGCTTTTTTCAAAAAAATGGATATTGACGAACAAAAGAGAATTATCAAAGAATTAAAGGAAATCAATAAAATCACTCGCGTTGAAAAGCCATATCGTATTTCATTGTTGGAGACAAATATGCCTGTAATGTTCAAAAGTGCAGCAATTAAAAAAATCAATTCACTGCATCATATGGATCAACATAATAGTGAATATCATAAAGTGAAACATTGGGTCGATAATTTTATGAGAATTCCTTTTGGCACGTATACTTCTCTCCCAATATCTATTGAAGATGGTGTTGACAAATGTCACGCTTTTATGGAAAATGCTCAAAAGACATTGAATGATTCTGTATATGGATTAAATGATGCAAAAATGCAGATAATGCAAGTATTGGGACAATTGATAACAAATCCGTCATCGATTGGTTCGGCAATTGCTATTCACGGACCGCCAGGAACAGGAAAAACATCATTGTGTAAAGAAGGTATAAGTAAGATATTAAATCGTCCATTTGCCTTTATTGCATTAGGAGGTGCTACAGACAGTAGTTTTTTAGAAGGTCATTCTTTTACATACGAAGGAAGTTTGTGGGGTAAAATTGTCCAGATATTGATTGACAGTAGATGTATGAATCCAGTGATTTTTTTCGATGAATTGGATAAAATAAGTGAAACGCCAAAGGGAGAAGAAATTGTTGGCATTTTAACACACTTGACAGATTCAACTCAAAATTCGCAGTTTCACGATAAATATTTTTCAGAGGTGGAATTTGATTTAAGCAAATGTCTGTTTATTTTTAGTTACAATGATGAGACAAAAATTAATCCTATTTTGAAAGATAGAATGTATAAAATTCAGACAAAGGGATATGATAAAAAGCAGAAATTAATTATTTCAACGAATTATTTATTGCCGAAAATAAGAGAGCAAATTAAATTTAGTCTGGGAGAGGTTGACATTACGGATGAAGCAATTAATTATATTATTGAACACAATTGTAATAATGAAGATGGTGTAAGAAATTTAAAACGCTGTCTAGAAATTATTCATACGAAATTAAATTTATATCGTTTGATGAAACCCGACACGAATTTATTTGAACAAGACATGTCATTAAAAGTATCATTTCCATTTCAAATAACCAAAAATTGTGTTGATAAATTGATTAAACAAAAAGACGATAATATTTTCTTGAAACATTTATATGTATAATTTCTTGGTATAATTTATGTTTCGTGATTTATGTTTCGTGATTTGTGTTTTGTGATTTATGTTTATGTTTTGTGTATAATAATATAAATAATAATTTCAATAATATTAATGGACAATATTATTGAAATACTTTTAAAAATAAAGGATAAAAATGATTTATATCTTTCTCTCTTGAATGAATTGGTTGATAGCAGTATGTCATTAAATTGTCATTTATATAAAAAAGGAATACCTTTGGCGATTAGTGACACAATTGAAAAATATCAAGAGGTTCATAATATAATTACTCATCATAAAATGATACACAAACTAAAAGAGTTGAATCAAAAAATTAATAATGAATTGATTGAATATTGTGAACACGTTTATACAATTGATTACATTGACATTGACCCTGACAAATCGGATAAAATCTATTATTGTGTAAAATGTTATTGTAATTTTAAACCGAACTTTGTTCGGTCATGATGATTTTCGCCTAAAAGCGGAATTATTTAAACCGAACTTTGTTCGGTCATGATGATTTTCGCCTAAAAGCGGAATTATTTAAACCGGCGAAGATTTTAACCTTGTTCATTTATACCGGTCTTTCTCCCTTTAATGAGTAATAATTGAGATACTTTTGTAAAAGTATATGTTATGTCTTATAAAATAATTGTATCAAGATATAATGAAAATATTGATTGGTTATCACCCGAAATGAATAATTGTATTATTTATAATAAAGGTATTTCTCTCGGAATTTCTAATGAAATAATGTTGCAAAATGTTGGTAGAGAAAGTGAAACATATTTGAATTACATTATCACTAATTATCATAATTTAGCAGATGTTGTTATTTTTACACAAGCAAATATATCAGACCATATAAAACATAATAATTGTTATGTATTTACAAATTACATTAATTATTTACTTAATTTTAAAAATGAAGCATTTGCAAATGACAAATCTTATCCAACGCTTACGCATCATACACATAAGAATGATTCTAGCCCTTTTAGTAAAAATTGGAATTTAATAAATGGTCAGTATTATTTAGAAGATAATTATAAAAATAATCAACGTGTTCCATTTAGCGAATGGTTTATGCGAAACATTCAACCCAATTATCCTGAACCATTAAATGTGTATCATTTTGGCATTTTTGCGGTAAAAAAAGAACTTATTTTGAAAAAATCATTAGAATATTATAAAAAATTAATTTTAGAAGTGAATCATCATATAGACCCTGCAGAAGGACATTTTTTTGAAAGGTCGTGGTATTATATATTCACGTAGGAACGGAACATTGGAACATTGATTTAAGAACATGATAATAATACATTTTATTTAATGCCTGTGAAATCCAAAGAAGAAATGAAAGAATACAATCGTCAGCTTTATTTGAAACGAAAAGAGAGAAAAATGAATGCGACTACAACCGCACCTATGTCTGTTAATACAGAGCAAATTGAATTGGTTATTTCTGAATTGCCTGTTGAAGAGATAGAAACACACGCCGATACACAAGTAGAAATAAAAGTAGTGACAAAGGCAACTCAACATATAGAAGAAATTATGAGAGAATTAATGACGGAAATGTTTGAAGAAGAAAAAGATGAAATTATAGAAGGCACTGTAAAATATATTTATTACAAATTATATCACAAAATCCACGCATTTCAAAAAATGTATAAACAACAATTGTCGCCTGATTATCGCATTTGGATACAAAATTGGAGACAAGTAAATAAAGAATTTTATAAAAATCAAATGTAAATTAATTCACTTACTCTAACACTCAAAATTAGATTTTGAATATCCGATTACAGCACATGCCATTCGTTTTCCGGCATTTCCTGTGGTTAAACTGACTTCATTATCGCCTTTTCCACAATCATCTTCATCTTGATGAATGATTAATCCTCGTCCAATAATATTGCATTTTCCTCTTAATTTGATAACATTGTCAATCATTCTATATTTTGCACAGCCGGATGAATTAGTTTTTAAATTTCCGAGATCACCCACGTGTCTTTCTCGCATTCCTGGACATCCGTGTTTTTTGCCATATGGATTGAAATGTGCGCACATACTTTCACATTGGTCAGATAAATCGCCTGCTTGATGAACGTGAAACCCGTGCAATGCATTTTTATACAATCCTTGAAGATTGATATCAATAATGACGCAATTTGAATCTAAATCTTCTGTAAAGACAACTGTCCCTTTTATTTTTTTACCGTTAAAAACAGCAATAGCCTTCATATATATTTATTATTTATTTTTTTATAAATAATAAATCGCACCAATGTCATAAAATCATATACATAATAACATATATATTTTCTTGACTATCGAGAGAAACCGAATCCGTCTCCGCAATAATCTCATCATAAGTAAACCCCATTTTCTCATAAAATTCAACAGATTGATTAATAGATTTCAAACATATTTTTTCAAACAAGTTGGTTTTTGCATATTCAACAATAATTCGTATTAATTCACGTCCGATTCCATAAAGACCCATTTTTTTACTTTTATTTGTCCCCATTAATTCAATATGTAATTCAGGCATTTTTAATTCAATAGTTGCGAATCCATATACATTTCTATTTTTAGGACACATTAATAAAATAAGCATATCATCTTGTTGTAACGAACTCATCACATATTCTGTTTGGACACCGTTACACAACTTTTTATTTTTTATTGAAATCATTATTTTATGAATGTGTTTTTCTAATATATTTTGTCGTAATAAAATTAAAGTTTTCATTGTCTTATTGTTTTACATTTTTTAATTCGTATTTAAAAATCGCTATAAGGCACATTGTTAGAACCGCGTTGAATTAAATAATTGTATTGTTTTCCAGTAATGCACGCACAACCTGTGCTATTACTATAAGTAGAAGGGCAACATTCAGGTTTAAAAGGCGTATTTGCAAACATTAACATTTCGCCTTCTGGAAGTGGGACAGGTTGTTCTTCACGAGCCATAAACTGTTTTACACCTTCTCCAAGAGGTTGTCCTGGTCTAACTATTAAATTTGGTTGAATCCAACTAGATGTGTTTACTTCAGAATAATCCCCGATTTTATATTGGGATGGTTCATCGCTATAAAGGTTAGAACCGCCAACAAATCCTTCTTTTTTACTTCCCATCATTTGTGAAGACGGAACCTGTTTTGTATTTACATTCGTCTTTTTTTGTGCCAATTTAACTTGAGAGGTTAAAGTGTCTAAACCTTCCAACAAACCAACTCTAGAACATCCGCATAAAGTATGTGTTATCATAACAACAAAAATGATTCCTAATAATATTATTAATTCCACGCGTATTTCCATATTATACATAATTAAAAGATTATATTTCCATATCAACACAACTATTAAAATCAGAAATTTTTAATTGTTCAATATAAAAATAAGAAGTAGTTGTCAATAAATGATATAATTTATCTTCTTTTGCGATTTCTTTTTTAACGTGTGTAATGTTTCCAGAATTATGAAAATAATACAAATTGTCACTACAAATTATACGCGTTTTTCCTAAATAAGGATTCGTTTTATCACTAACCTCATATTCATACAATTTATTAATTGTGAGTCCATTGATTTCAACAATTCCAACAACTTTGATATTATTCCACAAAATATCTCCTATATTTACATTCATTAAAGATTTACAAGTTCCATTTTTCATTGTAATTTTCGTGTCTTTTGATAATCCACAATGTAATTCTTTATGTATGTCTTCATTCTTATAACTGCTATTGAGCAATTGTAATCGCGTGCCGTGTAATTCATCCCAATCGGTGAAAGTAATTCCATTTAATTGGATTATTTTAGAAGATGTATTGAAACAATATAAATATGGTTTATCGTATGTTTGAATGGGGTTCGCGTCTGGATGTTCTTTTACAGAAATCCATTTATCTTTATAACATAAAACGTGACTATCCGAGACAACAATGTCATTTAATTCATACATATTTGAATAAAAAGCATCAACTATTATTTTGCAAGTAATTTCATTTCCTTTGAGTAATTTCTCTCCAATAGTAATGTTTTTAATTTGTTTGTTTTCTCCATTTTCCATTTGAAAGATAGTATCTTCGTCAAAACAGTGTTTCATTGATGGTACTGAAGGTATTCCGCTTGTATGTATGTCTAATATGACAGTCATGAATACAACAATAATTGCCAACGGGATAGAAATCGCGATAAACATTGCCGTCATTGTTCCTGCCACTCCCCAAGTGAAAGGGAATAACCAAAGAAGAATAATGGCAGCCGCCATTGCAATTAAAATAATTATAATGAATTCTAAAATAGAACCTATTAATGCTTTTAATGTATAATATGTTCCGAGAGAAGTGTATAATGCCGCAGTTAATGCGCCCTGTGTTTTTGACGCAATATCTCTGAATGCAATGACGATTTGTTGTATTGGAATAGTAATGTTTAAAATGCGTCCACTAATTTCTTGAGTAATATTTTTCAATTTAGTGCGAATTTCAGAAAACATTGTGCGTCCACTTTGAATGTCGCCAGATATATTTCCATATACATCTGTTAAACCACTTGTAATATATGTTAATGGTTGAACGGCAACACCGGTGATTCCCGTCAATACATCTTGAATGCAATAATTGAAATTTTCTTGAGTATATTCAGAAGCAGTTTTGTCTACTGGTTTGTTAATCATTCCAGCAAAGGGCATATTTTGCGGTTTGCATCGTTGATTTACCCAGTCATCTTTTATAGGTTGTATTTGTGTTAAAATCATAAAATATGAATGTGTTATAAATACAATAATAGTTAAAATGACAAATAAAATGACTGATGTTCCATAATTATCAAAATAAGTCAAATTGTCGTATAATTGATTTATTTTATTTATTTTATCTTTTTCATCACCTAAATTCATATATACTAAGTCGGAAATAATTTCAAAATATAATCTTCCCAGTCCCAAAATTCTTCTAATCCGATTTTAATTTTATGTGTGTCTGTAATTAAACAAGAAAACCATTCCAGTTTAATATTTGTTTTTACAGATAAGGAGTAATCTTTAATTTCAATATATTTTTTAGAGGTTGCATCAAAAATTAAATGAGAGGCTGAAACAAGAATGTCTTGAGAATCGATTCCTCTGTTAGGTAATTTGTATAAATATTCATCTTGAGAGTTTGCAATTTTCATTAATGCGACTACTTTGCTTCCATTTTCTAGAATGTCTCCTAAATGAATGTTTCTCATTTTTACTATTTTACCATTTTCCAATTTTAATTTTGTATTTGGATGAAAACAATTACCTAAACTGCGAACTAATTGACCGCTTGGACCATTCCATGCGCTTTCTACTGTTTTACTGCTTCCATCCAATACATATAATAATGTTGTCAATATTCCAATCATTTTGCCTACTAAATCCTTGATTCCGATGATTATTTTTTGAAATTCAATGATAATGTTTAAAAAAATTCCATAAATAGAGACAGTAATGTCTGTAATAAAATTTCTAGTTTGATTAAACATGTTTCTAACATCATTGATTTGTTCAGTAAAACTTCCTGCCATATCTGTCAAAGATGATGTAATAAAGGTTAATGGTTGTAATAAATACCCCATATAATTTGTCTGCATTGTTTGAACACAATAGGTAAAATCTTGTTCAATGTTGTCAGAAAGTGGCATATACATTGGATTGCATCTATATTGGACCCAGTTGTCTTTAATGTCTTGAATTGATGTGAAATAATACAATGAAAACACGAATCCTATAAAGGCGACATTAATATATATAAAATTCAACCAATTTTTTCCTGTTGGCATGGTGCTTATATTATTATTATACTATTTTCTCTCTGTTTATTTCTCTATTGTGTCATTCTTAGTTATGTCGCGAGTTGCGTCGACTTCGGCAGCGTTTGCAACGGCATTTTCGGCTTCGGCAGCGGCTTTGGCAGCGGCTTCGACTTCGACTTTGTCGCCGTGTTTTCCTTCGATATCTGCCTCCTTGTTGAGCGGCAGTATCAAATACACCATTTGCATAATTTTGCGATTGCACAACAGCCAAGTTATTTGAAATGCTACTGGTTGTTTGTCCAGGTCCACCAACTTCTTGATAAATAGCCTTATTTTGTGGATTTACAAACCCTCCTTTATATTTTCTTCGTCCTCCAGTTGAATTAATCAAATTATTTTGATAGTTATTCGAAGCGGTTTGATTGTTTATTGCAGCCATTCTTTGACTAGACCCGTTCATTGGTTGCATTGTAGCTAAAGTAATACCTGGTGGTGGCGATGACATATAAATAACGCGGATAAAAATATGGAAAAACATAATAATAATAATATATAAATGCCTGAAATGAATGATAACCAACGACTTCAATTACAAGAAATGATAAAGGCGAATAATGTAGAAGACCAAACTGAAATTATAAGACAATTGAAACATAGTAGCATTCTCAGAGAGAATATTAAAAATATGAGGATGATAAAATCGCGAGTTAGTGACAAAACAGAAATACATAAAGAATGTATGGCAACGTCGTCTTTTTTATTTCAGTATTATACTGACATTTACAATAAAATATTACAGGATGAAATGAATTATGAATTAATGGACAAATTTTTGAATGTATTAGAGAGAATAGAAAATGGCGAATTAGATCAACATGAAGGTTCTTTTATTGTCGGAACTATTTTGAAAGAATTATATATAGATAGTGCTTTGAAACGAGGAGAGAAATTAGACAAGGAATATGCTGACACAAAACCGAAGCCAATAGAAGGTAAAAATATATCATTTTCTCAATGGAAACGGCGTGGTGGTGGTGGTGTTGGTGGTGGTGGTTCTGGTTCTAAATTCTCTCTTTATTAAATCTTCGTCTAGTTGAATATACTGTGTTATATATTGAACAATAATAACGATAAAATTGCAAGGGTTCATCTTCACAATAATGTCGTAAATATTTTTTCCAGGTTATGATTGGATTTATTAAAAGGGTTCCAATCTTATTTTTTTCTACATACATAAAAATAAGATTTAGTATTTCATTTGGAATTGGAATCAACATATTTATATCAGTGAATATTTAATTCTTCAAGGATTATTTCCGCTTTCGGGCGGAAATCATTTAAACCGGGCGGAAATCATTTAAACCGAAGAATTCAGATAATACAATATTATTATGTCTAAAAAACTATTGCCAAAACTATCGTTGGTCATTGTTGAAAGTCCATCAAAATGTCGAAAAATAGAAGAATATTTAGGTGACGGTTTTAAATGCGTTGCGTCGTGTGGTCATTTACGTGAACTGGTTTCTCTCGATAATATTGATATAGAACACGGCTTTCAACCTACTTTTACAAACATTACAATCAAACAAAAACAAATTAATACATTAAGAAAAGAAATTCGCGATGCTGGTGAAGTTATTATCGCAACTGATGATGACAGAGAAGGAGAGGCTATTGGCTGGCATATTTGTCAATTGTTTGGATTGAATATAGAGATAACAAAACGAATCGTGTTTCACGAAATTACACGAGATGCGATTCAAATGGCGATTACAACACCGACGAGAATTAATATGAATGTGATTCGTGCGCAACACGCTAGACAAATAATGGATTTATTGGTTGGATACAAAATTACTCCTACCTTATGGGCGAATATTCATAAAACTACCAGAAATAAAAAGGCATTGTCTGCAGGTCGGTGTCAATCACCTGCGTTGAGATTGGTTTATGATAATTATAAAAAAATCATTGAAACACCAATGAAACACATATATAAAACAATTGGTTATTTTACTAGTTTATGTATTCCTTTTGAACTTGAAGAAGAAAAAGAAGAAAAAGAAGAAAAAGAAGAAAAAGAAGAAGAAGAGAATGATTGTAAAAAAAAACAAGACAAGAATAAAATTATAGCTTTTTTAAAGAAATCAGCGCATTTTTTGCATATGATGACTTGTGATTCTCCTATTAAAAAAATAAAATCTCCACCAGAACCATTTACTACTTCTCTCTTACAACAACGTGCAAGTTCAGAGTTGCGTTTCTCTCCTTCTGAAACAATGAAAATATGTCAAACTTTATATGAAAGCGGATATATAACTTATATGAGAACAGATTCTAAAAAATATAGCAATGAATTTCTTTGTAAAACACGGAATTATATTTTGAAAACATATAATGCGGAGAGTGTGAATAACACGGAAGAACAAGGACAAGGAGGACAAGCTCAAGCTCAAGCTCAAGCTCAAGCTCATGAAGCGATTCGTCCTACAAATATTTCTCTCTCTGAATTAAATAAAGAAGAAGGCAGTAAAGAGAGAAAAATGTATAAATTAATTTGGAAGAATACATTAACTAGTTGTATGTCTCCAGCAATATATAATTCTTTAAAAACGAATATTACATCTCCTTGCGAACAATATAGTTATAGTTACACGTGTGAAGTTCCTCATTTTTTAGGTTGGAAAATAGTAGATTATAAACCAACCAGGGAAGAAAAACATTATTCTTATTTATTGAATTTGAAAAAAGTAGAAGCAATTATTTATAAAAAGATTACAGTCATTTCAACCATGAACCAAAAAATAGGACATTATTGTGAAGCTCGATTAGTTCAACAATTAGAAAAATGTGGAATTGGAAGACCATCCACTTTTGCTTCTCTCGTAGACAAAATTCAAGACCGAGGATATGTATCAAAAATGAATGTCGAAGGAATCAAAGTCTTGTGTGTTGATTATGAATTGGAAGATGATGGATCCATTAATGAGATTGCACTTGAAAAGGAATTTGGCGGTGAAACCGGTAAGCTTGTATTAGAACCGATTGGACTTCAAGTGGTTGAATATTTAGAGAGACATTTTATGGATTTATTTAATTATGATTATACGAAAAAGTTAGAGGATGAATTGGACGCGATTTCACAAGGAAATAAAGTATGGAATGATTTGTGTGCTGATTGCAATTCACAAATAGATTCTTTATTGGAGCATTCTAATATTAATAAAGATAATAAAATAGTAGACAAAAAAGAAGAAGTCAATGTAGATAAAATAGTAGACAAAAAAGAAGAAGTCAATGTAGATAAAATAGTAGACAAAAAAGACAAAGAAGTCAATGTAGATAAAATAGTAGACAAAAAAGAAGAAGTCAATGTAGATGAAATAGTAGACAAAAAAGACAAAGAAGAACAAGTCTCAAAATATAAAGAGAAAAAGAATGAAAAATATCTTGGTGTATATTTGGAACAAGATATTATTTTAAAAAAAGGGAAATTTGGATTATATTTTCTTTGGGACAATTCAAATGTTTCTCTCAAAACAAATCGCGGAATAGAAAACATAACAATGAACGATGTTATTTCTTTTATTACTAGAGAGAAAACTGATACAAATAGTGGAACAATGCGTAAAATAAGTGATTCTATTTCAATTCGTTCAGGAAAAGTAGGTAAATCGGATTATCTTTTTTTCAAAACAGAAAAGATGAAAAAGCCATCTTTTTTATCAATGGAAGGTTATAATGGTGATTATAAAACAGATGATTTATCTGCAATCAAAGATTGGATTCGAGAGAAATATGGAATTTATTAGAATCTTGTCTTTTATCTTTTATCCTTTCTCTCTGTAATATATGAAGATACCTGTCCGTTATTTGCCGCCGAATTTGTCAATCAAAGATAAAAAGAAACAAGTTCAAATGTTGTTAAAATCCAGAAAATTATATAAAAAACACAACTATTTTACAAGAAAGAGTTTGCCTTCTTATAAAACGAAAACATCGAAACATATCATTCGCGCCAAAAAAATATATAATGTAGACAATGTTGTTCCAAGTAAAGAATTATCACGAAAAACAGGATGTTCTCTCAAAGTCTTGAATAAAATAGTGAATAAAGGAGAAGGTGCCTATTTTTCATCAGGTTCAAGACCAAATCAAACAGCACAATCGTGGGGATATGCAAGACTTGGTTCAGCTATTACAGGACAAAAGGCAGCAGCCGTGGATTATTCCATTATAGAATTAGGTTGTAAAAAAAGTGGAAAAGCATACAAGTTGGCAAAACAAGCCAAACAAAAGTATGGTTCGGGACATTCTAGGACAAGAAAAATATCTGTATAAATATAAATATATGCCTTATTATAACGATGATTCAATAAATTTAAATTTATTATTTCTTCATATTCCAAAAACTGGCGGAACTTCAGTAGAACAATATTTTAGTAATAAATTTAACATTCTATTAAATAAAAAATCATTGTTTGGAAATATACCTGGATATAGGGTAAGTATGCAACATTTCACTTATAAAGCTATCATTAAACATAAGACAATATTGGAAATAGACACAGACACAACTAAGTTATCTTGTATTACGATAGTTAGAAATCCATATGAAAGACTAATAAGTGATTTATTTTATTTAAAAAAAATAAAAATCAATGATTCGCAAAACAAAGTGTATGATGTAATTTTAAAAAATTATTTATATCAAAAGTCAGTCAATTATTTTGACAATCATACAGTTCCTCAACATTTATTTATAATTGACGAAAATAATAAAATTATTCCAAAATTGATTATTTTGCGTACTGAAACATTAAATAATGATATGCATAAATTAGGATATACTGATTTTAATCTTAAACAAAATGCAAATAGTTCTAATATAAATTATTATAATTATTTAAACAATAATAGTATAAACTTGATAAATAACATTTATCATAATGATTTTATTTTGTTTAATTATACAAAACTTAATATCGCAAGGAGAAATGTGCCAATGATTCTTATTTAAACCCGCGACATCTAAGTAAAGATATTATTTTCTGGGATATAATTGTTATATTTTTTGGATTGTTGAGCATTATACAATGTAAATTCCAAAGTAAAAGAATAATCAGATGACCCGAAATTAACTAATTGACCATTGTGATATCTCATTCGCAATTTAATTTTTCGCATTCTCTCTGCGGGTGGATTATAAATTTTATATGCTCTATTATTTTCAAAACATTGGTTGCACGGATTCGCCTGATAAGGAACCTCGATTTTTGCAAAGGATGCATTTACGCGTGAATTCGTTTCATTTGTATGTAATGTAAAATTAGATAAATTATATGGATTTGTTTCATCAATGTTGTTTAATTGTGCCAAATCCATGTAAAAATAGTCAGGTCCACTTATATTTATTTTATAGTCTGCTTCTATGTAATTGAGAGAGCAATCTACCGATGAATGAGTTAACCAATAACCTCCATCCCCAGCAACAACATCGCCATAATAAAATCGTGGATATGTGTCAGTCGATGTGCTTGTTATGGGTGTGCGTGGTAATCCCAAATAGGATGGCAATCCCCAATTTGTGTAATCAGGCAATTGTGTTTTCGAAGGAGGACATTGTGCGGATGTGAAAGAAGGATTTGGTATAATTTTATCATTAGAATCCAATAAATATTGTGAATTGTTGTCTACATTTAATAATACAAATGTGGCATTTTTATTACCAAACCATATTTTTTGTGTAACCTCATTATAAACAATTACAAAATCCGCATATCCTCCTCCAATTGTGGTAAGTTGATTAATATATTGTGTTTGTAAAATGGGGTCAGTTATATTGGCTATAATATATGTATAAATATAATTTGTTATTGCTTCATTGAATTTATTTGTCAATTCAGTAACCATTTGTTGTGGAGTGTAATATCCTTGTTCAATTGTAATTGAATAACTGTTTTGTGTGTTAGTATAAATTGCTAAGTAAATAACATAATCCAAATCATTAAAGGTTGTTGGTGGTGTTGTGTTTGTGATTTGAAAACTCATAGTAATATTTTTATTTAATTGTGAAAAAGTGCTATAATTTGATGGAAAGGACCACGATTCAAGACGAATAGAGAGAACATTCACATAATCTTGTGGCAATTCAATTTCGAATTCCGCGGAATTGGGATATTTTAATATATCTCTGTCTTCAGAATGAATCGAGACATATTTTCTAATAACCATATATTCTTGTGAATTTGGAATCAACGGATGATTTGTAAAAGTATTGAATTTACTCATTGCTATAATATTGTAAAATATTAATTTCATACCAAAATCCACCAATTCAATAAATAATATTTATATAATACAATGACAACGATGGATGGTTGGTATGGAGGCGTATATTGGAAATCTGTATATAATACCATTTTTTATTTCAGTGCCTTGTTGTATATAGTATCCTTTTTTGTAAGCACAGATAATTCGCTAATATTATTAGAAACAGCAAATATATTATTAGGTACTGGTCTTATTTTTGAAATATGTTTGTATGGAGGTAATCTAGGAATTGACATTCAACTCGCAAAGTATGCATTTCCATTTGCTTTAATGATTGGAAACATTATATATACTCTTGTATTGTTGTTATCAAATCAAGAGGTTATTTCAGAAGGTCACGTTTCACCTGGTTATTTTACTTTTATAAATATATCAACAATATTGGTTCTAATTCAATTATATATTTTTTTAACAACAAAAAAGGATAATCAAGTCAATCAAAGCAATCGGTTGCCTGCCACGTCCTCTAGTTTTATAGGATTAATCGGAATATTAAATGTAATTTGTATCATAACAGTTTACATTATTTTGACTTATTTTAGAACAGATGGTTAGTTTATAAAATTTATATGTTAATCCATAATATTTTTCATTTTCCCAAATTCCAGATATTTTTAATATAATATTGCCATTAGTTTTTTCCAAATTATCGCAAAAAATAAATCCATTGCACAATTGTTCATATATTTTATATTGTGGACTTTTCGAATGAATTGTGTATTTGTTTAAAATTTGTTCTTCAATTTCCTTTATTTTGTTAATCATAAAATAATGATTTGAAACATTAAAAAACCCTTTACATTTGTTGTAATATTTTTCAACTGTGAGTTTGTGCAATAAAATATGTAAATATATTCCATTTAAAGAGAAATAAGATGTTGAATATAAAATTCTAATAAATGTTCCTTTGTTTAAAATCGTATTTCTAATGGGTTCGCAAAAATGTAGATTGTTAGGATTATATTGATAAATACCTTGAATAAGATTCATATTAATTGATTATTTATATTTTTAACTTAATAATAATAATATTATAATTATTATTAATGAAATTCCACGAAACACATTTTGAAGATTATTTGCTATCAAATCAGAGAGAAAACTTGCATCCGAAATTAAGTAAAGTGTTTTCTAATTTTCCAAAAAACATTCAAGACTTGAAACACGTTATTTTTTATGGACCTAATGGGATTGGTAAATACACCCAAATGTTAAAATCTATAAAAAAATATAGTAATTCTGAGTTGAAATATGAAAAAAAGATTAGCATTCCATTTAACAAGCAATCGTATTTTTTTAAAATAAGTGATATTCACTATGAGATAGATATGTCTCTTTTGGGATGTAATTCTAAATTGTTATGGCACGAAATTTATATGCAATTGATAGACATTATTTCTTCCAAAACAGATAAATCTGGAATAATAGTGTGCAAATATTTCCACGAAATTAATAGTGAATTATTAGACAATTTTTATAGTTATATGCAGGTGAATAACAATTGTTCGATAAATTTGAAATACTTTATTATAACAGAAGAGATTAGTTTTATTCCGGACAATATATTAAATTGCTGTCAACTCATAAACATCCCAAGACCTACGAAAACCTTGTATAATAAATGTTTTCAGAATAAATTAAAAGTGGTGGAAAATATTACAAACATTAAAAACCTGCATAATTACACGGAAGAATTGAATGAGCCGTATAAGATGATTTGCAATAAAATAATACACGTAATGATTAATGTAGAAGAGTTAAAATATTTAAAATTCCGCGATTTATTGTATGATATTTTTATTTATAATTTGGACATTACTGATTGTTTTTGGTATATTTTATCTCAGTTAATAGAACAAAAACTTTTGAATTCAGATGATTTAAAGTTGATTATGATTAAAACCTTTACTTTTTTCCAATATTATAACAATAATTATCGACCAATTTATCATTTAGAAAATTTTTTGTTATATGTAGTTAGTGTCATTCATCGTTTTCATATTGAAAATACTTAAAATTAACTATTAATTGAATCATATGGATATTAAAAAAGCATTTGAAATATTGGAAATAGATATTGATTCTTATAATGTTACAGCTGAAATATTAAAAAAACAATATCATATAAAGTCATTACAACATCATCCGGATAAAAATGGAAACACGATTGAATCTACTATAAAATTTAGAGAAATTAATGAGGCATATTTATTACTAAGACCCGTTTTTACTATGGAACAAAGGCAATCAGATGTGGATATGGATGTGGATGTAGATGTGGATATGGATGTAGATGTGGAAAAAGAAAAAGAAAAAGAACTTGATTACACGGATTTGTTGAATTCATTCATAACTGAATTTTCGAATAAAAAATATATCAATGTCTTAAAAGAAATTATTACTAATTGTTCTTATAAAATGTTTGAAAAAATGAGCAAATCTTATTCAATGGATATTTATAATTTTCTCTCTAAAAACAAATATATATTACATATTACACAAGAAATATTGACACGTGTTCTTGAAATTATACATAACAAAGAAATACAAAATATAATTATTAATCCGTCAATTGATGATTTATTTGAAAATAATATATATAAATTGAATTACAAAAATTCATTGTATTTAGTTCCTTTATGGCATCACGAGGTATATTTTGACGACAAAGATTTGTGTGATGTGGATGAGAATGCTTCTAATTCTAATGATGAGTCTGATGTTGTTGATGGTAAAATATGTAAAGAATTTGTTGTTACGTGTTTTCCTGTATTGCCAAATAACATCATTATTGATGAAGACAATAATTTTATTGTATACCTAGATATTGTTTTTGAAATTGATTTGTTATATAAACAAAATATATATTTCTATTTGGGTAAAAAAGAGTGTTGCATTCCAATCAATGAATTGCAGATGAAACAAACACAAGTATATGTTTTTAAAAAGCAAGGCATTTCGAAAATTAAAGATGAAATTGATAATGTTGAAGAAAAATCTGACATTATTGTTACTATTACATTTGTTTAACACTACACTACAAGACATTTAACACCCTTTACAAAATAAGTATTTTAATTTACAAGAAAAAATAAATTAAAATATTATAAAATTAATTACTAAGATGATTGATTTGATTAAACTAACTATTTACGCTTTGCAACAACTTTCTTCTTTGGCGCTTCATTAGATGTAGACACAACTGTTGGTGCTACAACTTCTTCTTCTTGACTTTGACTAGAAGTAGGTGCCGCCGCCGCGTCTTCTACTACCAATTCAACTCCAGCATCTTTTTTCGCGTGTGTTGGCGCATCCGTATCTTCATCTTCGCTGTCATCCACAATGGTCGCTTGAATATTATTGTCAGCATCATCTTCAGTTGGAGGAGGCGCCATCTTTAGTTTTTCCTTGTCCGTCTTTTTCAATTGAATAAAGCACTTGCCGGTTAGTGTTGCTCGCGGTTTTTGAACTACTGCTTGAACCAAATTCCAACTAATACTAAATTTGCCATTGACAAACCAAATTCCAGCGAATTGAATAATGACGGCAACGGTTGTTCCTTTTTTCAAATAATCCAAGGGCGAAACATTTGAATTAGATGACGACGGAAACAATGGTTCATTGTCTTCATCATATATTTCACATTTCCATACCCCTTCCCATCGCCTGATTTTGATTTTGAGTGCTGGTTGTTTAGTATAATCAGGCTCTCTTGAACCTTTTTGATTAGGATATTTCAACATTGGTGAAAACAATTCATCAATAATATCCGCACTTTTATGAACCTTACCAAACCATTCCTTTGATTTTTCTAGTGCATCAGCCTTTACCTTGTTTTGAAAAGCCAACATATTACTAAAGAACGCATCAGTATCTTCTGTTTTATATTCTTCACTAGGAAATTGAAGAGACATTTCAAACTTACCATTACCTTGTCCAGTTTTCTCATCAACATAATCAGACGCCCCCCACGTAAGCATAAGAGGAGTTGATAGTCTCAAACTGGTTTTGGTTTGTTTATTCAATACATTTACACTTTTTCCACCTTGAGGATTTGCCTTTGGGGATGTGTACATAATATTGTTAACATTAAACTGAGTTCCGTCAATGATTGTGTCAGACATTATTGTTGTTATTATGATTTTATCTATTGGATTATCTTTAAATCAATTTTTTTTTAATTAATAAGAAATTGAAGTCTATCTTCGCTGCGTGTGTCGTCTCTAAAATCGCGCATTCTAATTAAGTATTCTATCCTTACTGATTCTCTTTTCATACATTACTTCAAAGTTTCTCTCTTATTGATTAAATAAAATTTGAAATAAACATTTGTAAAGCACCAGACATACAAACTATAAAGAATGGAAGCACAATTAAGAATGATTTCCGTGTTTAATTTTTATGTGTGTTGTGGTATAAAAAGATTTTATTATGTATATATATATAATGAATGATTATGTCGCGACAATCAATGCAAAGTGTAAACAATTAATGTCTTTTAAATTACCTTTATTAAAAATAGACAAAACCAAGATGATACTTCCATCATTGAATAATTATGAGACGCTAACAACACACAATTACAGTTTGACAAATTTACAAGTTATTGCAAAATTCTATAAAATTAAAATAAGTGGAACTAAACAAGAATTGGTGATTCGGTTGTTTAGTTTTTTACGATTATCTAATTTCGCAATCAAAATACAAAAAATATTTAGAGGAAGAATACAGCGATTATATAATAAGCTTCACGGTCCGGCATATTTAAAGAGGGAATTATGTACAAATAATACCGATTTTTTTACAATTGAAAATTTATCAGATTTACCTAATTCCCATTTTTTTAGTTATCAAGATTATGATAATTTTATTTATGGATTTGATGTAATATCATTGCACAATTTAATATTAAAATCGGGTAAACCAGTAAAAAATCCTTACAATAGAAATAACATACCGGAAGTAGAGCTCACTAATTTTAAAAGAATGATAAACATTAGCAAAGCATTAAAATTACGAGTGAACTTACATATTCAACCAGATACAATGCAGTTTTCACAAAAAAAAATATTGGAACTAAGAGCATTAGAATTATTTCAAACAATCAATTATTTAGGTAATTATAGTAATGCAGAATGGTTTTTAAACTTGACTCACCAGAGTTTAATAAAATTTATGAGAGAATTAATGGACATTTGGAATTATCGAGTCGGACTACCACATCAAGTAAAATGTAACATTTATCCTCCACACGGTGAGATATTTAGGAATTTTAATTATAATTATTTACACACAAATCAAGAATTGGATATTATTAAAAAATCGGTATTAACTATATTAGAAAGATTCGTGAATTCTGGAATTGACCAAGACAGTAAAGCTTTAGGGTCATATTATGTTCTTGGAGCGTTGTCTCTTGTCAATGAATCAGCAGCGGATGCGCTTCCGTGGTTATTTCAATCATTTTCATATTATTAAGAATGTTTAGGAATGTTCTGATGTTAGGTATGAGAATAATATATATATATTTGCGTTAAATCACTTAAAAAGAAATTATTTATGTATATTATAATAAGATGCCTAGACTTACTAAATCATCCAAATCTGAAGTGACTGTTGCTCCTGTTTCCGTGTCCCCTGTTGTTTCTGTTGCCGCTTCCTCAGCTGACTCTGTTCCTACTGAGCCTAAGAAGGCAAGAAGGTCAGTCAAGCCAAAGAGCGAGGCTGTTGTTGAAACAAAGAGTTCCGAACTTGCTGCTTCTGTTGTTGTTGCTGAATCTTCTTCTGCCCCGGTTTCTCTTTCTGAACAGGTTGATGTTGCTGCCTCTTCTACCCTTGAAGAGGGTGAGGTTGATCTTGGACTTACTGAGCAGTCAGTCGAATTTTTGTCGAAACTCCAACAACTTGGAGTTCTTATTTCTTCTCTGAAGAGCGAATATCGCGGTCTTGAAAAAAAGTGGTCTCGTGAATTGAAGGCTGCAAACAAGTTGTCTCTTAAGCGCCGACGCAAGACTGTCAACCGTGCCCCGTCTGGATTTGTAAAGCCCACTCGAATTAGTGATGAGCTAGCACACTTTCTTGAAAAGCCTTCTGGTTCAGAAATGGCGCGCACTGAAGTGACTCGTGATATTAACAAGTATATTCGCTTGCATAACCTACAAGATAAGGACAATGGTCGCAAGATTAATCCTGATTCAAAGTTGGCTGCATTGTTGAAGATTACTGGAGGCGAAGAGTTGACTTATTTCAATCTTCAGCGTTTTATGAGTCCTCATTTTGCAAAGGCATCAAAGGACTTGCCTGTTTCTGTCGCTGTTTAAGGTTTAAACCGGCGAAGATTTAAGGTTTAAACCAATAATAATAAATAATAAATATTAACACACCTCAAATAAATATATTATTTTTTATCATATATTTATTATTCAAATACTTATTTTATCCATGTTTTCACGAAAATGATCTATTGCATCATCCAATTCTTTTCTAGATATATGTGGTTGTAAAAATAAAATATCATCTCGATTGATACATTTTTCACTTTCCGTCTTTTTATATCTAGAAAATAAAATGTATTTTATAGCAAAATTTACATCTATTTTTTTGGTCTTTAATATATCCCATAAATTAAACGACAAGATTTCAATATCAGTCATTTCCATTTATTTATAATTTACGTAAATATAAATAAAAGACAAACACAAGACAAACACAAGACAAACACAAGACAAAACACAAGACAAAACACAAGACAAAACACAAGACAAAACACAAGACAAAACACAAGACAAAAGAACATAACGCAAATATCAATTGAGAGAAATATAAGAATCATCTATCCCAATTCAAACATTGTCATTCTAATATTTTGTGATAAACTGTTTTTCCCTTTATATTTTCTAAACAAAGTATCTGTTTTATAAATATTATCCAACAATGTATTGGACTTATATTTTTGTTCGATAAAATTACACATTTCTATTTGTTTGTTACCTTCTTTATTAAATTGTAAGAGAGAAGTGTTATGTGTTTGACACCAACTTAAAAAATCTTGAAAGTTGTGAATTAATATCGTTTTTATTACATAATATGCCAAAACATTAGACTTTTCTTTGTATTTGGAATTTCTTAATGAAGAAGAATATAAATCGGTGTAGGTTACTCCCATAAAATTCAATGTTTTTACTAATTGAAAAAAACTATATGTTCTCTCAAAATTAATGAAGAAATCTGCATTTAATAAGAATTCATTCACATCATTTTTATTTTGTAAAATTAAAAAACTACACAAACACGCATTAATAATTTCTGCCCAAAATTCTGTATAGGCTTCAAATAAATTCACATCTGATGAAACTTTAAATATGCGTAATATTTTGGAATGACATTCGGTATTATTCAAGTCTGAAAAATCTAATCCAAAATTATGAAAAGATTCATGAATTAATACTTTAAACCATTCTTCTTTTCTGTAAATAACAATTTCAGCAGTAAGCATACAAGTTCGTGTAAACCCAGTATTTACATTTGCTGGGTCCAATATATGTGCATTTGTTTTCGGTAACTCTTTTTTCAAAGAAGTCATATAGATAAAAATGTTCAAATTTTTAGAACACATTTTGTTTGAGTAAATGTTTAAAATGCACATCAAATGAATAATCAAATTTATATGATTGTCGCACTTAGTTATCTCGGTTGAATTTTCCAATATAAAATGGACTGTGAAGTTTCTCTCTTGAAGAGAGAAATTATAGGTGATTTCAATAGAAGCAGTAAAATCTATATGTTTTATAATAGTTTCAGGAAAACTGTGTGAATCAAAAGAACGCGGTTTAACTGATGTGTGCGACAATGAAACTTTGCGAATTTGTTTTGTAAATTTTATATTTTTTATGTCATTGTTTGTATTTTTTATTTGATTGTATAAAACAGTCAATATTTCTCTCGTTTTAGGATTGATTCTTTCGTGGCTTATACAATTGTTTTTAATAAAAAAGGTTGTCAGTTCTTGACTGTGTTTTGTTAATATCATATATTATGAAAAGAGAGAAATTGTTTCTTTTGAATAGAATGGAACGGAACGGAATGGAATGGAATGGAACGATATGAACAAATAAATTATAATTGCGTAGACGTTATTACATCTTTCCATTTATCATAACACGCCTCACGAGTTAAATGCACTTTACTAAATTGATAAGCATTTTCCGCAATTTGTAATGCTTTATCATAATTATCTAAACACCATTTTGTTTTTTCATTTAAATCAGATAAATCTCTTTTTACAGGAATATAATGTTCCCATTCTTTTAAAAATTCAAAGAAATATTCTTTATGTGGTCTATCTACAATTAATAATGGTCTATGAGACCAAAGTAAATGTTTGAGTCTTCCAGAATAACCATTTCCTTCAATGTCAATTAACATTGAATAACGTTTTACTAAATCAGGAGTAGAAATATATGTTGTACTATTTAACATTATATTATCATTATTCGACCTAATCCAATTCATTTGAAAAAAATCAAATAATTCTTTATTATTATTACCTATTTGCAACATTTGATTTCTTCTAAAATTGGTCATTGCGCCTATCCAACCAATCTTATTAATTTCATAATTATGTAATCCAGCATCACTTATTTCGTTAACAAACAATTCATAATCATTTATGCCTGTTTCTGCCCAAGAATGAAAATTAAAATCTGGAATTAACTTATTGTAATTATTTTGTTTGCTATAAGTGTAATCATTTATACTCCGTTCAGAATCGCCTGTCTCTATTTTAATTTCGTTAAAATCATTGAAATTATATTTTTTATCTGCTTGTTGAATACACCAAAAAGTCGAAAAATTGCGTCTTTCATAACCCCCAAAATCTTTAAAAAGTAGGTTTCCATTTATTTTTGAAAAACTAAAAGACATTTGTAATTATGTCTACAATAATTTCATTTTATAAACTAATAATTCAATAAAAATATATTATTGAATTACTATGAATTACTATGAATTGAAAATGACATTCTTTTATCTTTTCATAATTTTGTCACGAACAATCATTAATGCATTGTCTAATTCAGGTTCTTTTCCAGATTTAAATTTCATTAATTTCGCATTTTTGGTTTGAATCAACAATTGTGTCAGTTCTGGATTTTGAGTAAATTTCGCAAATTGTGCATCATATACATTTTTATTTTCGCGTTCTTCAGTGTAATCCTCATCCACAATAACTTGTTTTGGACGAATTAATATTTTTTCAAACTTACCCTGTTTACTTCCTGCTGCTTTTGCCATTTCAGGATTTGCAGATAGTTCTGTTCCTGATTCTATTGCAAAACTCAAATAGAATTCTGGATTTGTTTTTTTAAATTTACAAGCATTATAATAATGTTCAACACTTGACCAACGATGATTGTCCAATGTAAATGGTGCAATCCAAAAATACGATAATTTTCGTCGCCATTCGTGAATAGAGTGCAATCCAGTAAATTCTTTGATAAATTCTTTTGGTATTTTTTCTCCTGACCCTTTTCCAGGCAAAGGCACATTATTTGATTTCTGGTAATAAATAAATACGATTTCATCATCATATAATCCACGCAATTTCGCTTCTGTAAATTCTTCCGAGTTTTCTACTGTATTTTTTGGTGTCCTTAGATTCATAGCCTCTTTAAACTGCATAAATTCGGAAATCAATGAAAATATGCCTGAATTTCGTTCCAAACATTTATTCACAACCAATTTTTTGATTGAATAAGGAATCTCGCTAAATTTGAAAATTTGTTTGTTTTTATAGCCAATCAATTTATAATGATTTCCGGTATATTCTACTATGATATAAAATTCCGGGTTAAATGCACCTCGTTGTTCAAGAACCGAATCATTCATATGACCACATTGTAATACATTTTTTAAATCTTGATTTCTATATGCCTCATTTGACATTAAAATAAATTTTACATTTAATACTCGTTCCATTGTAGATATTGCCCAGGTTTCTGCCCAAAATTCACACGTTTTAATTTTCTTTTTAAATTTCTCCAACGTATCAAGCCCTTTCATAAATGTGTATTCAGATAACATTCGATTTGACGTTTTTTTCTCTTCTACAAGTCTGTCGTGAGTTGCCTTAATATCCTTCGCCTTAATAAGCATTTGATTTTTTTCGTCTCTATCTAAAATATTCATTATTTTATCTTTTATTGTTTGATATTCCTTAGATAATTCTTTGATTTGTGATGTATCACTTGCAATGGATAGATAAATCAAGTCGTACTGTTCTTTATATCCCATAAAAATATTATCGGTTGCCTCTGATGCCAATTTGTCTCGCAATTTTTTAACGGTTGTTTGTTGTCCAATGCTAGAAAATGCATCTCTAATAGTCGCAAAAAAACAATCGCCACCGCCTTCATTGTCAGTTATTGTAAAATGCGGATTTTTCATAAATTTCTGCATCCAGTTGTCATTTTTGTCTTCTTTATATTTCTCTACAATGTCTTTTGACTCATTTTTGGTTTCTTCCTGTAAAAGTTCCGGCACGTGAAATCCGGATGTCATTATAAAAATATCCCTTCTCTCTTCGGGAATATCATATGTATCTTTTTTTTCATCTTCTTTTTCTTCTTCTTTTTCTTTTTCATCTTCATTGTCAGATTCGTCCTTTTCAAACTGATGCTTAGATTCGGATTCGGATTCGGGTTTCATTCGCAACTTTTCCAACATTTCTTTTGTGGCAAAAGAATAAATAATGGGTTCCCGTAATTTATCAATATCTATTTTGCCATACTTGTCCAAATAATATTCATAATTTGAAGATTCAATTTCATATAAACCAATTTGAATGACTTTATTATTATGCTTTACTAAATAGATTGGATAATACAATATATTTTCTTCTTCATATTGATTTCGCATATTTCCCAAAGCAATGATTATGTCTACATCTTTAATTTCAACTTCATACAAATCCACTTCTTTTTTAATATCATCTTTATGTATTTTTTTTGATTCTAGATAATTGACTGTAGCATTTATCTTTGATAATACCATGTATTAGTAAGAGAGAAATCTTTATTCGTTTTCAATTTATTATAAATTTTTTCATAAATTTATCTTTTTTTAATTCCGCCAAATATTTCCACATTCTTTTTCTTTTTACCACAATTTCATAGTTTTCATAAGTATTTTCATATAAAACTAACGTGTTAATAATGTCTTCCTTATTGCATTTTGTAATTCTAATGTATGACGTGATTCCATAATAATCGCAAATAAGATTTAATTGTTTCAATGTTAAATAAGAATAATTTGTTAACTTTTCTTCTAATTCGTGGTCTTCTAATTCTTGGTCTTCTATTATTTTATTTTTTGCATCAGATACAATATCGGTTATGTCGAATGTATCTTGGTCAATAATAGTATAATCCGTAATGGTGTAATAT
>Ga0315290_10000525_pt1 | contig 25216 bp, 18 predicted proteins | sample YL17G12_0_MG_FD_203627 | JGI IMG/M metagenome (GOLD analysis project Ga0315290, IMG submission 203627) | Sediment microbial communities from Yellowstone Lake, YNP, Wyoming, USA - YL17G12_0 | ecosystem: Environmental > Aquatic > Freshwater > Lake > Sediment | place: USA: Wyoming | collected... | reverse complement strand
GGCGGTCACAGAATTCGGGTCAGTGGTTAAGTATCCCGACCCTTGGGCACTGTGGTCTCTATGGCAAAGCGCACATTGGTCTGTGGTCGCAGTGAAGCCTCCATGCGGACCGCTCAGCGGGGTCACCGTCACCGTGATGGAGGCCGAACTGGACTCTCCATTTGAATCCGTGGATTTAGCGGTAATAATATGAGTTCCCGGCAGCAGGCTGCTCGTTGTCACGGTTGAACCGGTGCCAATCGGCCCGGTCAAATTGGAATACCACACGAGCCCCGCGCTGATGTTTCCGTCCTGTGTATCGATAGACGTACCCATGAAGGTGATGGGAGCGTTCTTGGCATAAGTTGAATTGTTCGCCGGGGCAATAATGGTCACCACGGGTAGGGTGTTGGTGGCTTGCGTGCCTGTGGTGGCGGCGCTGAGGGCGGCACCTGTATTGATGGCCAGCATGCGCCAGTAATAGGTTGTCCCTGTAGTCAGGCCGGTGGCGTTATAGGAGGTGGCGTTGGCCGCGGTTTGATCCACATAGCTGTAGTTGGTCCCGTCCGTCGAACGGTAGATCAGATAACCAGTTTCGTTGGTCGAATTATCAATCCAGTTAAGGGTCATTGAAGCAGTTTTGACGTTCGATAACGTGAGCCCACTGGGGGCATTGAGCTGGGCCGCTTGCGCACTGAGCGCGCCTTCGGTCACGGAATAGATGCGCCAATAATTGTTGGCGCTGTTAGCCAGCCCGGTGGCGTTGTAGCTGTTTGCATTCGCTGCGGTCTGTGCCATGAAGGTATACGTTACTCCTCCGTCAGTCGAAGTGTAGATGACGAAGCCGTCTTCGTTGGTAGAATTGTCCGTCCAGCGAAGGGTCTCGGATGTAGTGGTCACGATGGTCGGGTAAAGCATGGTCGGCGCAGCCGGGACCGGCGGGGTGAAGGTGAACATCTGTTGATTCGTTCCATTTACCGGACGGGTATTCAGGTTGGCCGGATCAGCCACAATACCATTATTCCACCACGGATTGGAAGCGCAGGTCACATCAGTCACTCTCTTGAAAGAAGGAGGCGTTGTGTCTGTGCCCGTCCCTGTTGCAGTCATACCAATGGAGGCCGATGCTCCATTATTCACCGCATTGTTGTTGTTGTAATATAAATAATCAATAATTCCGGTATTTGCATGCAATACCACACGGAAGCTTATCCTGGCCGTACTTCCTGGGTTCCCCCATTGGTAATTCCACCATTCAAAAATAAAGGTCGGGTTGCCCGAGGCATCTGTGCCGGTATTGTATCTTGCTGAGGTGGCATTGGCTCCTCGATTGAGGTTGTCCCACAACGGCGCCAACAAAGGACGGGCAATCTGCCCAGCAGTATTTCCGCCTAAACTGAGGTCATTAGCCGCATAGTTGTTTCCATTCGGGTTACCAAATGACAGCCATCCATTTGAACTGACATAAATTTGGGTATAGCGAGTGCCAAGGTACCAGAAATCAAACGGAAGGTTTATAGCACCGGAAACAACATTATTTCCGAGGATGTTTACCGCGGTTCCTAGAGGGAGTTGAGTATTATAGGTAACTGCACTGCAGGATGGCGTGTAATTCACAATTGTGGCATTCGCCGCATCAACCATGATATCCACGCCGCCATCACCGGGCGTGGAAGTCGGGCTGACTGTTACAACAGGTGTGGGCGAGGCAGTCGGGGTGGGCACCTGGCCGGGGATGTAGTTCAGCGCATCCAGCGCGTGGACCAGGCCGTAGCCGTAGCTGGCATCCCAGCCCGGTGTACCGAGGTCAAATGAGGCACCGATCAAGGCTTCACGAATACTAACGGCGGTAGCAAATTTCGGCAGGCCGACGAGCAGGGCAGCCACGCCCGAGACATCCGCCGCGGACATCGACGTACCGCTTAGCGGACCGTATTGATTACCCGGCAGCGTAGAGTAAACATTGACTCCGGGCGCTGAAAGACTGATGTTGTCGGTGAAGGAGGAGAACGGCGCAGGGTCGAGGTTGGTATCGAGCGCGGAGATGGCGAGCACATTGGGGTTGGCAGCCGGGTAGAAGACCGTCCCGTCGCCGGTGTTACCACCTGCAGCGATGACCAGCACGCCGTGGTCAAATGCATAGTTGGTGGCGTTCAACAGCGCCTGGCTGGAGTCCGTGCCGCCGAAGCCCAGGTTGATGATCTGTGCGCCGTGGTCCACGGCATAGTAGATAGCCTCGGCCACGTTGGAGTACGTGCCATGGCCGCCGGCATCCAGCGCCTTGAGCGCCATAGCCTGCGCCTGCGGGGCGATGCCGGCCATGCCCTGGTTGTTGTCCATGCGGCCGGCGATGATGCCGGCGATGTGCGTGCCGTGACCGTTGTCGTCGCCCGGATTATTCGTGCCTGCGATGAAGTTCCAGCCTTGCCAGTCGTCCACGTAGCCGTCGTTGTCATCATCGATGCCGTTTGTGCGCTTGTCGTTGCCGTTGGCGTCCAGGCCGGTCTCACCGGGATTGGTCCACAAGGCTCCGGCCAGGTCCGGGTGGATTGTGTCCACGCCGGTATCGATGACCGCCACCAGCGCCCCGCTGCCCTGGGTGATGTCCCAGGCTTCGGGAATCTGCATGGCATTCAATACATCGCTCTGCTGTACGAAGCCGGGATCGTTGGGCGTATAGAACACCTGCACCGAAGAGTTCAGCTCGGCATAATCCACCAGCAGGTTGTTGTTAAGTTTATCGAGCACCATGGAAGCCTGGCCATCCGGAACGCTGACCACGACTGCACCGAGCGAATCCACGGTCTGTTCGACGGTGGCACCCACTGAACTCAACACCAGGCTCGAGAAGAGCGAGGCGGGGAAGTTCTTGAACTTGACCACCAGTTCATTCGAGTTACCCTGAGATACCTCGTTCGGTAGGCCGGTGATGGGCTCTGTCGCCGCAGATGTGACTGTAAGCGTGGCGGTGGGAGGTTCCGGTGTGGCAGTTTCGGTGGCGGTCACCGTAGGCGTGGATGTCGATGGTTCCAGAGTGGCAGTATCAGTCGCTGGTGCTGTGGGCGTGACGGTCGAAGATTGAGGCGTGACTGTGTCACCGGCTGGCGGCTCGGGTGTCCCGGTCGCCTCAACTGAAGCGGTCGGAGAGGGTATCAACGTGTCAGATGACACCGTGGTCGGGCTGGCGGTGACTTCAAGAGTGGTAGTCGTCTCAGGCGTCGCGGAGGCGGTCGGGATGTTCGTCACCGTCTCGGGCGTGGATTCAGTCGCAACAGGCGTCACCTGAACGGATGGAGCATGATCCGGGAAATATTGGGCGTTGCTGCTGACGAAGTCCACGTAAGCATTAGCGCCGCGGCAGGCCGGGTCGAAATTCGAGGAGAGATTCTCCCAGTTGATGGATTGCCCAGCGTAAGTGGTGCGTGCCAGCGCTGATTTGAAGCAGCCCGGCCCGGCGTTGTAGCTGGTGAGCGTGAACTTCCACAGATCATCGTCGCCGACCACCTCAGACGCCTTTTTGCCGGTGAACCACTGGATGTACAGTTTGACCAGACGCTGGTTGGCCAGCAGGGTGGTCGCAAAGACCGGGATGCTGTTCTCGGCCAGCTTGAGATCGAGACCAAAGTTGCAGTTGCCACAGTCGGCGTTGACGTGCTGCAGGACCACACCACGCAGCGCGGATTGAATGGCCGGCGGCTGGTCGACATAAAACTTGTCACAATTCTCGGCACTGAAACTATCGTGGCAGGTGGACTGATAGAACGCGTAATTCCAACGCAGCACAGAATCGGCGCCCATCTCGGTGAGATGCCCCAGCCCGAATTCGGAAGTGTTGACGAAAACCGTCTGCGGCCAGAACTGGCTTTCCCAGGCGAAGATGTTCTTGAGCAGCAGAGGGGGAACGCCCGTCTGCTGCGAGGCGGCGATGATGGCGGAATTGAAGCGGTTCTGCCACTTGTTGACTTCAGGCAGGGCAGCCTGCACCCCGCACTGGCTGGCGAGGCCGCTCTCGAGCAGGCTGCCGTTGGGACAGTCGGGCGCAGTGACCACACCGTATAGAATCAATTTCCCCGCCAGGGTTTCCAGCGGGTATTCACTGTAGAGCTGGTCAGGCGAGTTGAGTTTATCCAGCCACCCGGGCACATCGGTGGGATTGACTATGCCATCCGGAAGCGGATCGTCGCGCCGCGGACCTGCCGAAACGCCGGCGGCCTGCAGCAGGAAGCTGAAGGCCACTACTCCAGCCATGAACAGGTTGAAGAGAGTGCGGAAGGACGAAGGCAGGCGGCGCGGCAGTTTCACTGAGTGTTTACCAAAGAAATAAAGAATATAGAAATAATGCCGAAAGAGATCTTGCGATCTCTTGTGTACTTTACAAATTGCCCCAGGGGCATGGCAGTGGCTGCGATGAAACTGCGTAGGTTTACTGCCACGCCCCTGTATAGAGCGGCCGCCGTGAAATCCGCAACCCTCTCTGCCAGGACCCCGAGGCAGGAGGGATAAGTGCGGAATTTCTGAAATCGGAGGTGAGTATAATTCACGGCGCTTTCCATAGAGGCGGGAGGGCTTGGGCAAGCCCTCCCTGTTGTTACTTTAGGTCTTAGAAGGCTTACGGACCAACTGTGAAGTTGACCGTACTGGCATGGCAACGCAAGCAAACCGAGCGGTTGTCCATGCGAAGCAGGGTGCTGTTGTTGACATCGGCACCCGCAACTGCAGCCAAGGTGGCATCGCTGGCAAAGGCGGTCATGGCAGCGGTGGAGCCGTGAGATGTATGGCAAGCCACACAAGAGCGGCTGACAGATGTGCCAGCGCCGGCGGCGGCGGAGCCGTCCGCCGAAATGCGGATATCGCCGGAGGAGTGCCGATACATGTAGGTCGTATCGCCGCTGGGACCATTGTCACCCCAGCCAGTAATTACAGCGCCGGTGTAAACGGGTTCACAGCGTGCCGGATCAGTCGGGTGTACACCACCAACCGGAGCGTTAAAAGGAAGGAAGAGGGGACTTCCAACGTAGGGCGGCGTGGTACCGTTGACAGGGCTACCGCAGTACATACTTACATCCGTGGCGTTGCGCAGGCGGCTGTTGTTGAAGTAGCGGTCATGACACTGGGCACAGAAGAAGGCGACGTTGACGGCAGCAGGAATGTAGGTGTTGGTTTCAGTGGCTGCGGCGTTTTTCAAGTTGTAGACGTTGTTGGCGTTGCCGGCATTGTAGTCGCCAGCTGCAAACGCGCCGGTGGTGCCGATGGTGTACCATTCGGTGCCAGTGGTAGCAAAGTTGTCAGGAACGGTCCAACCGGTTGTGGTGCCATTGGTTGGGAAAGCTCCGCCTGTCCAGTTCGCCACGGCGGGAGCCGTGAAACCGCTCGAACCGCTGGGCTGCCAGCGCAGGAGGCGGTAGGAAGCCACTTTTTCCGTACAAGGATCGCCAGGTAATAGAGCTGGGTTACAGATTGTGGTGCTTGCCGTGACATTGGTGTAGCCAGCCGTGCCGTGCGGGTCGTGGCAGGAAACGCACTCGAGCGCGTAGGAGGCAGAGGCAGTATTGATTGCACCAGAACCCCAAACCGTGCCGATTGTGCCATCATAGTTGTGATGGGAAGTGGTAGCTTTGGATGTGGCATTAAAGGCAGGATTGGCAGTGACTGCACCGCTCCAGGCAGTTGCCATGAGGGCGAAGTCGAAGCCGCCCCCCATGAGCGAAGCGCCATCGGTGCCTTCAACAGGCCCGAGACCAACGCCACCGGCGTGGGCATCCGAGCCAGCCTGGCTGTAAACGCCGTCTTGGACGTTGGTGCCGGCGCCACTGCCGTCATGGCAGCTCAAGCAGAGTGCATCGGGCGCCATAATCAACAGCGCATTGCTGCCGTACTGCGCTGAGTGGGCGCGATGGCAGGAGGCGCAGGCATCGGTGGTGGCTGTAAAGCCTCCGTGCGGGCCGTTATCCGCCAGCGCGAGGGTCGTAAAGGCCGCAACCAGCAGCAGGCCGAGCACGACCGCAAGTAAAAGTTTTTTCATTGTTTCATTCTCCTTTTTTTGAAATTCCATTGAATGTTAGAGTGGGGTCCATTGTTTTTTCCTTGATTCCGTTTTCACCTCCTGAGCCTAATAAGACCAAACCTGAATACGGTTGTTCTCACGGTCTGCGATATACAACCGGCCGGTTCCATCCATACAGATGTCGTTGGGGAAATTAAATTCGCCTTCTTCAGTGCCATAATCGCCAAAATTAGCCAAATAAGTTGGCTCCTTCCCCGAGACATCGTACACACGAACATATTGCCCCACATTATCCACCACATGCAGCTGGTCCTTGGCATTCATCCACATGCCGCGCGGCAGATTAAGTGACTGGTCCGTTGACCCCATTCCAAAGAAGGTCGTATATATCTGCTCCGGCGTCCAGACTGAGATGCGCCCGTTATTGCTGTCGGACACATAGTAATTCCCCGCGCGATCGGTGACCACGCTGTTGGGAAAGGAGAATTGACCATTCTCCTTGCCTTCCTCGCCGAATTCAGTCACCTGCGGGTTGAAATCCACCCAAGAGCCCTGGAGGTCAGCCGCCGGGAAAACCAGCACACTGTGTTTTCCTACTACGATATTGGTAACCATTAAATTTCCCTGCTGATCAAATCGCAATCCCAGCGGAGACCAATCGATCTGTTCGACAGGAAAGCGCGAAACGTCCTCACTGGGAAGTTGATAAACAACCTGTTTATTGATATTGTCATAATAAAAGAGCGTCCCGGCGGGTATCTTGCTTCCAAGGTGTTGGACGAGGGCATCGCTCAATGTCGTGTCCCTGCCGATGATCCCATCCAGGAAGTTGCCATCCTTGTCAAAAACGGCGATGACATTGTTATACGTGTCACTCACAAAAACACGTCCTTTGGAATCCACTGCAATGTAAATGGGTTTGCGATTGGCTGAGGTGGTAAAAGGTGGTGCGAAACTGGTGATCAGGTTACCATTCCGGTCAAACATCTTGACCAGGCGTTCCCCACCTGATTCGACTCCATAGATGCGCTGGTTATCCAGGGAAACCGCAACACCGACCGGCTTATCCAGGGGAAAAGAAAACTTATAGGTAGGAGGATAATAGACATCCACCGGCAGCATATCCGCTATAGGTTGGGGTTTGGTCACATAACGGAAGATGAAATAACCCGCGCAGCAACACAGTAACAGGAGCAGAAGCAATAAAACCAGCAGCAAGCGACGTTTGCGTGCATCCTCCTCTTCGCTTGCAGGCTGGGTAACAGCCGCAGCAGCTACGCCCGCTGCTTCAACTGGAGTGGAATCTAAAGCTTCAGGGTTTTCGCCAGCTGGTTCAGTGGGAGTGATCTCTTCGGGTTCAGGGTTGGGGGTAGTCATGTGAGTCACCAATTCTCTTATTTTTTCAACATGGCTTCAACGCGTTGCAGGCCATTGGATGCGGTAAAGTTATTGACATCAATCTTTAGGGCGGCTTCATAGGCTGCTTTGGCGTTAAGCAGATCGTTTAGGGCTTCGTAGGTGCGCCCCAACCCTGCAAAGGTCGGCGCGAAATCGGGTTTGACCTGGGAGGACTGAAGCAGCAGGTCGCGGGCCGTCGAATAATCTTTCTTGGAATAGGCCATCATACCGCGTGCGTAGGTAGCCAATGCGGGCATGTTCAAGGCATCGTAAGAATCGGCCATGGCTTGGTAGGCTTCCAAAAAATCAGGCACAAACGTTGTGGCGCCATGGAACATATTGACCGCTTTTTCATATTCCTTGATGCCCGCATAAGCCAGGCCGAGTTTGTACATCGAGTCGGCGTCCGTCTGGCTCCAATTCACTGACTGCTCCAATGGAGCAATCGCTTCCTGCGGCTTGCCAAGCTGCAAGTAGCTGTCGCCCAGGTAATATGCCGCTGCCTGAAGCTGCTTATCCACGCCCGGCATCTCCTCATCCTTGCGCGCATCCACAAACTTGGTCAGCGGGTCAATGGCATCACTGTAATTGCTCAATTGGTGACTCGAAACCCCTATCACCAGCCACGCGCGCTGCAAATATTTATCTTCCGGATTGGATGCCAATATTTCGGCCGCCTGAACCATGGCATCGTTCCAGCGGCCATTCGTCATGTAGGTTTCAGCCAGCGCAAGGCGTTTATCCAGGTTTTGAGGGTCGCTGGCTGCGGCCTGCTCAGCCTGCTCTAGATTCATTTGAGCTGCCTTTGGTTGAGGCTGGTAATAGCGGTCGTAGTAGTAATATCCGCCAAAACTGATCACAGCCACTACCAGCAACACTCCCAGCAGGATAACAATACGGGTCAATTGGCGCGTATCACTCAATAGATCATTGATCTTACTTTTGAACTTCGAACTATTCATTCACGTGCTCCTTTACCGATACTGATAATGGGCTACGGGTTGTTCACTACCCCGCCCGCATGACAGCGCGTGCAGGTGACATTCTGGTGACAGGTGTAGCAGACCTGCCCTCCAGTTTGTTTGTAAATTTGGGGATGGGTGAAAAGCATGTCCGGCGGGTGAGATAGATTATGGCAGGACCCGTTGTTGCAGAAGCCCTGTCCGTGGCACTGGTAGCACTCCTGTTTTTCGGCATCGGTCACGTTGCGGTGCTCGATTGTCCAGCTGAAATCATTATGAGAGACGGGGGGCGCGCCCACGATCACCGGCGCTTCCACCACCATCTCATCGCCCTTGCCCACGATCGGTACGGTGTGGCACAGGTTGCACTTTACACTGATCACCTGCTCGCCGCTATCGGTTCCGACCGAATCAGCCAGCACGTGGTTGCCGTCGTGGCAGCGGAAGCAACCCACGGTAGGCGTGTGCTTGGCGTTGTTGGGGTTGGTTTCCCAGTCCAGCTTCATAAAGGGGAAAACGGTCGAGTCGTAGATTTTCGTCAGTGTGTCCTTCAACTGCTGAACTTTCACTGGCGAAGCCGCTCCTGCGGGGGTCAGTTTGTATTCCTCCGCCAGTTTATCGATGGCGGCATACGCCTCGCTGGGGGTGGCATAAGTCTGGCTTAGAAAAGTTACCGCCTTCGAGCGGACGTAGGGCAGGTCGCTCGAGATCAGCCCATCGGTGATGGCCTGATCGATCGATTCTTCCGGGTAGGGGATGTAGTGCGCGGCGCGGTTGTGACAGTCGATGCAGTCCATTTCACGGACCTTGCCTTCAGCACGGGCCTGTTCCACAAAATTGGTCTGTCCCATCCCGACCATATCACGGCTGAAGTATTCCTTCAACGTGCCGTCCGGCTGCTCGACACCCACCCACAACATGTTCTGGCGCTGGTCGTCGGCCGCGATGTAGTAGATCTTGCTCTGGATGTGCCAGTGAATACCCTGGCTGTGGCCGGTGCTTTCCTGGTAGCCGCCCATCTTCAGGATGAGCGAGGTCATGATGGGCGTATTCGCCAGGTCATTGTCATAATGCATGATGGTCTTGACGATGTTGTCTTTGAAACTGGTTGGCGTGTGGCAGGTCTCGCAGGTCTCGCGCGCCGGGCGCAGGTTCTTGACCGGGCTCTTGATCGGGCGGCTGTAGTTATCCAGCATGGTGCCGATCAACTGGCGGGTGCCGGCTATTTTCGACTGGACGAAAGCTTCGGCTCCCGGGCCGACATGGCACTGGGTGCAGGCCACATTGGAGTGCGGCGATGCCTCGTACCGCGTCAGCTGCGGGTACATGGAATGGCACACCGTGCCGCAGAACGTCACGCTTTCGGTGTACTCGTATCCGCTAACACCCGAGAAAAGAATAACAGCGCCCAGAATGAACAGCCCGATCACAGCCAGGACGAGATAAACGCGGTGCCGCGGCTGGCTGAGGTCGATCGTCAGCTTGGGCCAGCGTCTTTTTGATTTAGCACGAGGCTTTTCGGTGGGCAAGGTCACTCAATTTCTCCGGCAGTTTTAGGATTCTCTGTGTCGTCCTTTTTTTGTTCCACGGCAGGAGCGGCTGATTCAGAATTATTTGTCTCTTCGGCAGGCGAAGAAACCGGCTCCGGCGTCTTAACTTCTTCGACAGGAGGGACCACTGGTTCCGGTTCTTTTTCATCTTCCAGTGGTACTTCGATCATCACCGGCCAGCTGCGATTGTCCGCAACTGCAGAGGCCGCCTGAAGGTAGGCCAGCTCCTGGGGATGTTCCTCTTCCATTTCTTCCATGGTCATCACACCGGTGAAAATGCTGGTGTTGAGCTTCTTGATCACCGAGTGATACATATGCCAGGTCAGGATGGCCAGGATCGCCAGAATGGCCTCCCACTTGTGGAAGGAGCGCGCAATGGGGATGGAGCCACCGGACAGATAGTAGGTCGTGGCGACAGGGAACCACTGCATCAAGCCCGTCAGGCCCATTACCACCGTGCCCCAGACCAGTGCCCAGTACTCGGCTTTTTCCTCAAAGTTGAACCGGTCAAAGCGCGGGTGCTTTTGCGAGAGACCCGTGTTGAGCTTGAGCATTTCAACCAGTTGCGTCAGGTCACTCCAATCGGGCATCATCTTGGGTAGGCGGTGTCCCATGAAGAACTGGTAGAGAAACTTCGCTACATGATAAATAGACAGGGCGCCGAAGATAAAGGCTGCGGTGTGGTGGATCACACGGGTCGAATCTATGCCGCCGAAAAGGTTCAAAATGAAATAGCCGACCGGATTATCAGCAAAGGTTTGCGCCAGGCCGGTGATACCGAGCAGGGTGAAAGAGATGAGCAGGATGTAGTGCTCGATCCGCTGCCCCATCGTGAAGCGGACCACTACGCGCTTGCCATCCACGGAATGGAACCGGCGGGCGGCCTCGATCGCTTCGCGACGGCTGATATAGCGCTGGAGCACTTTGGGGCTGCTCTCTTTATTTGCTGATGCGTCGTTATTAACAGGTGTCTTCATCATTTGTTTGTTTCCTGCGGCGCTCATTTGTGCCCCGCTTTCTTCCTGCGGGTGGAGATGCGGTGATAGGCATCCAGCGCAATGTAAATAAGGAAGCCGCCAATCAAAAGCGGAATGACAATGATGTAAGCCAAATTAACTGCGTACAAAACAGGAGCGTCAGTCCAATCAGGCACCTTGTGACTGAGCCATGCCTGCGGGAAGGTAATATCCGCATCGGCGTGGCAGTGCTGGCAGGTGTGTAGAAGGTTGGCCGGATAAACCGTAGAGGCCTTATCCTGGGGCGGCAAAATGTTATGGACACCGTGGCAGTCGTAACAGGTCGCCTTGTCCACCTTCATGTTGCTCTCACGGGAGAAATTCACCGAGCGCCCGTGGAAATCATCCAGATAGGTGTTGAACACATTGGTTGAGATGCCGTACTTGGCCATCAATTCCTTGTCCGCATGGCACTTCGCGCACAGTTCGATGGAATCAGCGCGGAAGTTCCCCTCGGCCGGTCCCTTAACTGAATGGGTGCCGTGACAGTTGCCGCAGGTGGGAACATCCGGGTTGCCGTTATCTTCCAGGGCTGCGCCGTGCACACTGCTCTTATAGGCCGTGTAGGCCGCCTTGTGGCAATTGGCACACATTTTCGGACTGTCTCTCTCACCGACAGGTTTCACATCGTGCGAGCCGTGGCAATCGATGCACACCGGCGCATAGGGGTTGCCATTGGCCAGGATGCGCTCGTGGTCGCTGCTTTTGACTTCCTGGGCCTGGTCCTGGTGGCAGCGCTTGCAGGTCTCATTAAGCTCCAGGCTGAGTGCACGCGGATTTTCCAGGGGGATGTCAAAAAACAGCTGACCGTTCTTGGAAGAGTCTGTTCCGCCGGTGATATTCGAATGGCAGGTCGTGCAGGTTTTCTCGGAAGACATGGGGTGGGGATAATTCCCCTGGTCGGCATGGCAGGCTCGGCAGCCCAGCCCACGGTCGGCATGGATAGAGTCGGCGTGCTGGGTCTCGTTATAATAAAGGGAGATGGTCTCACCGTTGGTGAACTTCCCCACCATATTCGGGTTCGAATGACAGCCCAGGCAGTCGGAGTGTCCGCCGCTTGACATTGAGGCCGGTGTGGCAGTGGCAGTAAGTTCGATTGCGGGTGTTGAGGTGGGAGTGGCGTTTTCCTGCGCGAGAACAGGATGTGACCCACCCGCTGCCAGCAAAAACCCCATGAACAGGAAAAGTCCAAGGGCGCTGATCAGAAAGATTTTGGAAATACGCGAGAACTTCATCAAGATATCCTTTTTTGCAAATCAGACTGCAAGGTTGGCATTGAGTTGATTCTTGGCATCCTTCTTGAGGTTCGCCGGCGGAATGGTCTTTTTCGTGAGAACATCGCTATCGTCAGCATCATCAAGCAGGTCCCAGATTTGCGAGTTGTCATATTCCTCGCACTGCAGGACGCGCAGATGATTCCGCTGCGGGTCGAGGAAGATCACCTTAAGGCAGGAGAGGGCGGTGAACAACTCGCTCTTAAGCTGTTCAGTGAGCTCGGGGTCGGTCTCATCCAGGATCAGATAATCGGGGTTCGCCTTGATTACCGCCTGCATCGTATCCGGCTGGCGCATATCAACTACATCGAATTTTCCCGCGAGAGGAGAATTCAATAATTTGCTGATAACGCCGTCGGTAAATAAAGAATGGCCGGTTAAGATGAGAATCTTGTTACCCATAGGCAACCCCAAGGAATCCTAGTATTGTGAAATTTATCTCAAGAGTTTATTCTTTTCTTCACAAATTAGCACCGCCCACAAGATTAATCTTCTCTTAATCTTGTGGGTAGTTTAAATGCCTACCCGCCCACCCATAAGGGTAGGCATTTAATATAAAAGAGCGGCTCAATGAGCCGCTCTTTTATTACAATTGTCATCATTTTTTTGGGACAAGATCATTGCGTAAAGCGTACATGACCGCTTCTGTCCGGTTTTGCACGTTTAGCTTGTGCAGAATATTCTTGAGGTGGTATTTCACGGTATTCTCGCTCAGCGAGACCTTCTCTGAAATCGCCTTATTGGATAGTCCTTCCGCCAACAGCTGAAGGATTTCCAGCTCACGCTCGGAAAGCGGCTGGACCAGTTTCTCCTGCTGCGGGTCGGGCTTGGACAACTGCTTCATCAGGTAGGATGCCGACTTGCGGGTGATGGCGGCTTCGCCTCGCTTGAGTCCATCGAGCATCTCGATGAACTCGGTCCCGCTCAAATGCTTGAGCAAATATCCATCTGCTCCGGATTTGATCGCCTCCACCAGGGTTTGCTCATCTTCCGAAACGGTCAGCATGACCACACGCGTCCCGGGCAGCTGTGCCTTGATCTGCTTGAGTGCCTCCAGCCCGGTCATTTCGGGCATGTGGATGTCGAGCAGTACCAGCTCCGGCCGCAGCCTGAGCGCCTCGTCCACCGCGGTTTTGCCGTCGCCCGCCTGGCCGACCACGGTGAACCCGGTCGCGCCTAGCAGGCTGACAATGCCGTCGCGGAACAGCGAATGATCGTCCACTACCAAAACGCGCATTAGTTCTCCCAGACTTTCAACCGAACCATGACCACGGTGCCCTGGCCCGGTTCCGATTCGATAGTCAGCACCGCGCCGATCACCTCGGCTCGCTCGTGCATGGTTTGCAACCCGAAATGGCCGCGGTGCTCACCGCTCCACTGCCAGGGATTAAAGCCGAGTCCGTCGTCGCGGACCTGCAGCACCAGATCGCCTTCATAGCGGTCCAGCCTCACCTGGGCCTGGCGGGCGGAGGCATGCTTGCGAATGTTGCTAAGGGCCTCCTGCACGATGCGCAGCAAGTGAAGTTCCACTTCCGCATCCAGAGGGACTTCCTCCGTGCGCGGGTCTAGTTCCAATTCTATGACAAAATCAGCCAGACGGTTGGTCTGGGAAACATATTGCCGCAGATCGGCAGCCAGCCCGGTCCCGCTTTCGGAAGCCATCTTTAATCCGATGATGGATGCCCGGACATCGTTGGATTGGTCCTGGACCGCCTGCTCGACCTGCTGGAGCAATTGGTCGGCTTCCTCCACCCTATTCTGTTTTAATAATTGCCGAACCGCCAAAACCTTGGTGTTGACATAGCCGATGAACTGGGCAACGCCATCGTGCAATTCCCGCGCAATCCGTTCCCGTTCTTCAATAATAGCCTGTTGACGCATTTGAGACAACCCGCGCTGTTCATCTTCGTGATGGACCAGGCTGTCTGCCATCCTGTTAAAGGATTGCGCCAGGCGTGTAATTTCATCCTCAGACTGCCATGTTTTATCGACCCGGGCGGAGAGGTCGCCATCTTCAAAAGCATTAAACGTGTTGTGGAGCACTTCCACCCGGCGGACAACCAGCCGGTTCACCAGGATCAATCCTCCAATGATACCCAGGCCGGCGATCACGAATGACCAGAGCAAATTCGTACGGAGATCATTCCTCAGGTCTGCCTGGGTGGCAGACACGGAGACATCCACCAGCAGCATGCCAAGATTTTTATTAACCGGGTCATGGCACTTTTGGCAGTCCAGCTCGTTGGCGATCGGAACGGCAACCCGCAGCTGCCCGTTTGAATCCAGCGTGCTCAACACCTTGGGACGTTTGCCCTCTGGAAGTTGGTGGCACTCCACACAGCCCGCCGTGGATGTATTGAGTTTTTGCCCCACTTCCGAGGGGATGTTACTTTCGCGCACCTCGCCGTTGAGGTTGATAATCGAGACCCGCTGGATGTTCTCCTCTCCCCCAATGTCATGGATGGCACCGGATAACATGGCCCTGTCATTAAGCAGCATGGAATGGCTGAGGCTGCTTCGGACAATGTTTCCCAATTGCGTGGCCGTCGATTGAGCCTGCTTCATTAAAAGCTCATTCTCGACCAGATAATGGTCATAGGAGAGGTAAATGACTAGCGCAAAAATCGGTAACGTGAAAACCAACGCCACTTTAAAACGCAAATCGAGCTTTTTAAAAGGTTCGGACAGGCGGGAAAAGAATTTCGACATGGAGGCGGTTGGAAGTTTGTATGAATAAAATGTCAGACAAGGGCAATTCTATAACGAGTAACAGTTAAAAGCAACGAGAGAAAGACCGCCCGAAGCATGAAAAAAGCTCTCCCTAAATTGGGAGAGCTTTTAGATGGGAAAACCAGGCACTACCCTTTTTTGATGTTCCTTCTAATCACAATGCCTCCCACCAGACCGATCACTCCCGCCATCCCTATGAAACCGAGGACGTTGGCCGGGGCTGGGATTTTACTGGCTGCAGCCGGGGCCTGGGTGGCCAGTGGAATCGGGGTGATTAAAGGCATTGCAGTTGCGGTTGCGGTCGGTTTACTGGCATCACCCACACTGTGCATCTGGTTTGTGTGGCAGTTGTTGCAGGTGTCAATGGACGGCTTGAAGCTGTGATTGGGCACCTGATGGAAATCATCCTTGCCCTGTGGAGGACCCAGGTGGCAATCGACGCAGGTGACGCCTGACTCGGCATGCATGGAATGCTGGGCATTTTTCTCATAACCCTTGTGACAGGTCATGCACAGCGCGGACGGATTCGCTTCGGCTCCGGCAACAATTTTCAGGCTGGCGGTGTGCGGGTCGTGGCAGGTGCTGCACTTCATGTTGGATTGATAATGAATAGAAGAAGTCCAACTGCCCCAATTGAACCTTGCGTCCGAATGGCAGGTGTGGCATAGCGTGTTGGAATCATCCACGGGCATTTTCTGGTTGGGGTGGTCTGGCAGCATTTCGCCATGACAGGCTTCACAGGTTACTCCGTCCGCCTTGGCCTTCCCGGTTGCGGGGTCATACCCGGTCGCATGGCAGGTCAGACACACCGGAGGTCCAAACTGCTGCATAAGTGTTTGCGAGGATTGACTGGAATCAGTTTGGGAATTTCCAATAGCGATCTGGCCGTCTTTGTGGCAGGCGGAGCAGTTCATTTCCTCCTGCTTCATATGGCTGGCCGCTACATCGCCGTGGGATCCCTGCTTCCATCCGGCATAATGGTCAGGATGGCAGGACGCGCAGTCCTGGACCGGTGTAGCGGTGGGCGCCAGCGACGCTGGGCTGGCGCCTGCCGCAGCCAGAGTCAACCCGGCAGCGGCCAGCAGAATCAATGGCAATATGAGAAATTTTTTGAAACGTGCCTTCATGGCAGATTTCTCCAGTCAGCTAGATGTGCGCCGAGTGTGTGGCGTCGGGCAGGGCTTCATCGGCAATGAGCTTTTTCGGCGCCCGGGCAGCCAGTTCCTGCCATCTTTGATTCATGCGGTGAGCAAAGTAACTGAACAACACCATCAAGGCAATGGGCACTACTATGCGCAACAGGATCAACACAAATACGGTACTCGCTGCATTCATTTGAAGCCCCTTTCATGGGTATAGCGCTTCCTATATTAATCACAGTTTACTCTTTTCATAGGTGCGGGTAAATTGGGGGGACGCCCAATCTTCAATTCAGTTTTTCCCATGTTTAATGGGGTGCCTACCCCATATGGTTTTTACCCTGCAAAGAAGCCATTTTCCATTAAAAGCATATAATTTATGAGTGCTCACCCGATGCTAAACGCCGACCCGACTGAAGCCATCATGGATAAATCCTCGAAATCCTCATCGCCGCTCACCCCCCGCATCTGGCTCGTCCTTGCCGTCCTGGTCTTGAGCGGCTGCAGCCCCCTATCCTCCATCCCATCCAACCCGGTACAAACACCCGAAGGCTGGTTGAGCATTCAGCCTTTCCTAAAAATCCATTTGGGATCAAGTGAGTTCATCCTGGTCCAGCCCAGTTCCACGGTCTTCGTATACCTGCTCGGGGTCGTCGCGATCGGCGCCGGCCTGTACTTCCTGCGCATCCGCGAGGGACATCGCTCCCGCCTGTGGTGGGGAATCGCCCTCATCCTTTGGGGGCTCGGGGCATTGTTTGCCGGGACGAGCTACCAGGCCTTCAGCTACGAGATCAAGTGCCGGGGGCGGGAGATCTGTTCCTGGACCAGCGGGTGGGAAATCATATACCTGCTGTTCTCCGTGGCAAGCGTGGATGCCATGATGATGGCCGAAGCCTACGTCTTCCCGCCCGGCAAATGGCGCAAGGGGCTGATCGGATATGCATCCGCGAATATCATTCTGTACGCCATGACACTGGTAGCGGGTGTGCTCTCCCTGAATAAATTCCTGATCTCGTTTGAACTGCTGCTCGCCGTCACCGCACCCAGCATCGTGGTTTTCCTCATCCTGAACGGCTGGAGATATTTTAAGTTCAAAGACCCCATGGACCTGACATTGCTGATCACCTGGATCTGGCTGGGACTCGTGATCAGCGTTTATTTCACTTACATGCAGCTCGGCTTTGCAGAGCGGCTCTGGGAACGCGGATTCTGGTTTTCTGAAAACGATGTCCTGCACCTCGGGCTGATCAGCTGGATGCTCTATATCGCCTTCCGTCTTGCCAAACGAGTGCATGATTCATCCGCTCACGTATAATTGAAGAAGGTGACAGTCACCGGAAACCCCACAGGAGCCCTCATGGAAACTTCCTCGCAGCCTCCATCGCGCCTCACCCCCCGCCTCTGGTTCGTCCTGACCGTGCTGGCCATCACCGGGCAGATCGCCTGGGCGGTGGAGAACAGCTGGTTCAATACCTTTGTCTATGACATGCTCACGCCCGACCCGCGTGCGGTGGCATGGATGGTGGGTGTCAGCGCCATCACCGCTACGCTGACCACACTCTTCATGGGCACGCTCAGCGACCGGACGCGCTCGCGTATGGGCCGGCGCAAACCGTACATCCTGTTCGGTTACATCCTGTGGGGCATCTCGACCATCGTCTTCCCGACCGTGGCCTACATCAAAGTCACCAGCATCGCCGTGATCGCCGTGGTCCTGGCCGACGCGGTGATGACCTTCTTCGGCTCGACTGCCAATGACGCCGCCTTCAACGCCTGGACCGCCGACGTCGCTTCCACCCACACCCGCGGCCGCGTGGAAGGCGTGCTGAACGTCAGCGTGTTCATCGCGCAGATCGTGGCGCTGGTCGCCGCCGGCGTGCTGATCGATACAGCGGGCTACTTCACATTCTTCTACCTGCTGGGCGGAATCGTGATCCTCTCGGGCATAGTCGCCGGCGGATTGCTGCAAGACACGCCTTTGCTGCCTGAGCCGGCTGAGGGGCAGCCTCCCTTCTGGTCGGAGTTCACGGGGATGTTCAACGTCGAGACCCTGCGTAACAATCGCGTACTCTTTATCCTATTCCTGAACATCATGATCGGCAGCATCGCTTTCCAGGTCAGCTTTCCCTACCTGATCATCTACATCGAGAACTTCATCGGCATGAGCAAGAGCCAGTTCAGCATTGTCGGCGGAGTCGTTCTGCTGGGCAGCGCCTTGCTGGCCATCCCCTTTGGCCTGCTCGCCGACCGCTGGGACCGGCGCAGGATGATCATCACCATGACCATCATTAGCAGTATCGGTGCGTTCCTGTTCTCGTTCGCGATAGGCATCCCGGCTGTAGCGGTGACGGCTTTCTTCTGGCAGGCGTTCTGGATGGCGACGACCGTCGCCTCGGGCGCGTGGCTCAAGGATCTACTGCCTGAGGAGAACCGCGGCAAGTTCCTCGGCGTCCGCATGATCTTCTGGATCGCCATCCCGATGGTGATCGGACCGGCCATCGGCTCATGGCTCATCCAATACTACGGCATCCCAACCGTGTCGAACGGGCAGGCTGGCTTCATCCCGGTGCCGATCCTGTTCCAGGTCACCGCGGTGATTGCCGTGCTGAGCCTAATTCCATTGATGTTTATCCAACATAAAAATCCATCCGCATCATGAACAACTCTACCCTTCACACCCCCCGCATCATCGGCGGATTCTGGGGCAATCGCCTCGAAATGAACGCCCGCGAAGCCATCTTCTACCAGTGGGAGCAGCTCGAGCAGTCCCGCTGCATCGACAACTTCCGCATCGCCGCCGGGCAGATCGAGGGCTTCCGCGAGGGCTATTTCTTCGCTGATTCCGACGCCTACAAATGGCTGGACGCCGCCTCGCGCATTCTCGCCACTGACCACGGCCCCAAGCTCAGGCGGCTGGTGGATGATCTCATCACCCTGCTAGAAGCGGTCCAGCAGCCCGACGGCTACATCTACACCTACAACCAGATCCACTTCCCCGGCCAGCGCTGGGTGGACCTGCAGATCGAACACGAACTGTACTGTCTCGGCCATTTCATCGAAGCCGGCCTCTCCCACCACCTCGCCACCGGCGAGACGCGCTTGCTCGACCTCGTCCGGCGCGCTGCCGACCTGCTGGTGCGCGATTTCATGGACGTCTCTCCCGCCTACACCGATGGTCACGAAGAGATCGAGCTCGCCCTGATCAAGCTGTACCGCGTCACTGGCGAAAGAAGTTACCTCGAACTTGCCCAGCGTCTGCTCGACCGCCGCGGGCGCATCCCTTTTTTCCCGCTGCACATCCTGAAGGAAAAGAACCATTACGATAAACGCGTCAAGGTTGTCAAAGAGCAGCGTGCCGCATTCATCGAAAAGCATCCCGAACAGGCTGCCTTCAAACTCCCCGGCGACAATCCATCCAAGAAGATGCCGTTTGCCGGCCTGCGCCAGATCCTCGACCAGCTCAGTGGGAAATACTTTCAGCAGCACACGCCTCTTCGGAACATGACGGTTCCGGTCGGGCACAGCGTCCGTTTCGGTTACCTCGAAACCGCCGCTGCCATGCTTGCCCGCGAGACGAACGATTCCGAGCTCAAGAACACGCTTGAGGCCGCCTGGGAGCACATGGTCTCGCGCCGCATGTACGTCACTGGCGGACTGGGCGCGCTGCCCTTCACAGAAGGTTTCGGGCGCGATTACGAACTCGACCCCGAATACGCCTACACCGAGACCTGCGCCGCGCTCGCCAGCATGTTCTGGAACCGCGAGATGTCGCTGCTCACCGGCCGCCCGCGCTATGACGACCTGTTCGAATGGCAGCTCTACAACGCCGCCTCGGTCGGTATCGGCATGGACGGGCGTTCCTATTTTTACAACAACCCACTTGCCTGCCGCGGCGACCTCGCGCGCGCCGGTTGGTTCCTCGTCCCGTGCTGTCCAAGCAATCTCTCGCGCACCTGGGCCTCGCTCGGTCAGTATCTTCACCGCGAGACGGACGATGAACTCTCTCTTCAACAGTACATCACCAGCGCAATTCAACTGGATTGGGGCACACTCAACGTCGACTCGGGCCTGCCCTGGAGCGGGGAGATTCATGTGACCTTCGATTTACCTCAGCCGCACCGGACGACCCTCAGCTTGCGCCTCCCGTCCTGGGCTGATTCGTTCACCCTGACTCTTAACGGCTCGCCACTGAAACCGGATAGCATTACCGAAGCAGAATCCATCCCTGAAACCGCCTGCGGCTACACTCCTCACGCCGCACGGACTCTCTCCATAGCCCGAATATGGTCCTCTGGCGACCAACTCACCCTGACCCTCGACATGCCTCTCCGCCTGCACCGCCAGCATCGCAAGGTCCCCGGCTGCGGCGGCATGGACGCGCTCTCGCGCGGTCCGCTGGTTTACTGCCTCGAGAGTGTGGACAATCCGCTCGATCTCTTTTCCGTGAAAGTAAATCGAGAGTCGCTCGAGCCAGTTTATGACGAGTCCCTGCTGGGCGGCATCTGGAAGGTCACAGGCACGACACCGGACGGCAAGCCATTGACCTTCATTCCTTACATGCTGTGGGGCAACCGTAGTGCCTCGCAGATGAACGTCTTCTTCAAAACAGAGTAACTCACATGACCTGGAAACCTGTTCCCGGGTACCTGATGACGAAATGGGCTAGCAAGGTGGACCCGGCTTGTCCCTTGCCCGAATATCCCCGCCCGCAGATGACCCGCCCGCATTGGATGAACCTCAACGGACTGTGGGAGTATGCCATCGTGCCGAAAGCCCAGCAGAGTGTGGAACATTACGACGGACAAATCCTCGTTCCCTTCGCGGTTGAGTCCGCGCTTTCGGGGGTCAAGCGTTTTCTGCTGCCCGATCAACGTCTGTGGTATCGCCGCACTTTCCCCTGCCCGCCCATAGAGTGGCAGGCCAGCCGGGTATTGCTCCACTTCGGCGCGGTGGACTGGGAAACGGAAGTGTTCATCAACGGGCAGAAATCCGGCGACCACCGCGGAGGTTACCTGCCGTTCAGCTTCGACATCACTGAGCTGCTGCATGAAGGTGAGAATGAGCTGGTTATTACGGTCTGGGACCCGTCCGACCGGGGCGGACAGGATTGCGGCAAGCAGTCGCTCAAGCCCAAGGCTATCTGGTACACCGCCGTCTCGGGCATCTGGCAGACCGTCTGGTTGGAGCGCGTTCCGCAGACCAGCATCGCCGCGCTGAAGCTGACGCCCGACCTCGACGCAGAGACTCTATCCGTGGAAGTAAAGTTGCGGGGCGCGGCAGACGATGTCCGCGTGGAGGCGTGTGTCTTCGACGGAGGAGTTGAAATCGTCAAAGGGATGAACCAGGCTGATGGGCGTCTGTCGCTTTCGATTCCCAGTGTCAAAGCGTGGAGTCCCGAGTCTCCACATTTATATGACCTCAAGGTGCGCCTTGCCCGCGGCGGGCAGGTGCTGGATGAGGTGGGCAGCTACTTTGCCATGCGCAAGTTCAGTCTCGCGCGCGATAAGCAAGGCTTTCTTCGCTTCCACTTGAACAACCAGCCACTCTTTTTATATGGCCCGCTCGACCAGGGGTATTTCCCCGACGGGTTGTACACTGCGCCGACTGAGGCCGCCATGCTGTACGACATCGAATACACGCGCGCCATTGGCTGCAACTTCATCCGCAAACATGTCAAGGTGGAGCCGGCGCGCTGGTACGCAGCCTGCGACCGGCTGGGGATGATCGTCTGGCAGGACATGCCCAACGGCGGCAAACCGGTTGGTGACGCGACCACCGTGCTGGCGATGATCGCCGGTATGAAGTGGGATGATACACGCTGGTTGCGACGTTTCGGGCGAGGCGACGAATCCAACCGAAAACAATATTACGCCGAGCTGGAGGAGATGATCGGTCGCCTGTACAATGCGCCTTGTATCGCGGCCTGGGTGCCTTTCAATGAGGGCTGGGGTCAGTTCCAAGCAAATGAGGCGGTCAAGCGAATCCGCGCGCTCGATTCGTCACGATTAGTGGATCATGCCTCAGGCTGGTTTGACCAGCACGCCGGCGACTTCAATAGCATTCATACCTACTTCCGCAAGCTGGTCGCTCCCAAGCGGGATGACTCGCGCGCCTTCGCCCTCTCCGAGTTTGGCGGGTACAGCCTGAAGCTGCCAGATCATGTTTGGGACGAGAATAAAAAATTCGGCTACCGCTTCTACGAGGCACGCGAAGCGCTGACCGTTGCTTATCTAGCTTTACTTGAGCAGGAACTATCTCCTTTGATCGCACACGGGCTGGCGGTCGCCATCTACACCCAGACGACCGATGTGGAGATCGAGATCAACGGTTACCTGACTTATGACCGCGCTGTCGAGAAGATGGACACTACCCGTATCCGCGCGGCGCATGATAAATTATTCACGATGTTCAATTCGATAATTTAAATAAAACAACCCGCCGTGACACAGACCGACCCATGGAGAAAATCCCTGGGTTTATCAACCTGTATGGAGCGGGTGTTCTTATCCGGCTGGCGTGCCGGTATTTGTGATTATTTCTTTTTGGGTGGAAGTTTGACGTTGATCTTCTGCTTATAGGTGGTCTTGGGATGCTTCTTGGCAAAGTCGGCTGAAACAAACTTGCCAGTGTCCGATGAGCGATAGGCAGTGACCGGAATCGTTTTTGCTTTGGTAGCCATTGTTTTCACCTCTTTAGAGAATGTTGTTGTAGATACTATACGCTATTTTCGAGTTCAATGCAACAGCTTTAAGTACTAAATTTTATAGCCGGCGCACATCAACCTCCCCGGCTCTCCAGGAGAGCCGGGGAGGTTGAGTGAATTTACACCGCCGGAAATTCACAAATCACTTGCAATCCACCGCCGGCGGTTGGCAGCAGAGATTTTTCAACCTGATGGATTTTCGATGATAGCGGGCTTTTGGATTGCTTGTCATAGATGCCCTTTTTCTTAGAGATAAAATGGTCCACTATAAAATCAAGTTAAAATGCCTGACAACCACGCCTCGATCTTATCCGTTGATTCCTTCCAAAGCTGGTTATCCAAATGAAATTCGATAGTTCGGTTCGTCAACTTCTGATAACCATCTGCCGTTTGCATCGTCTCCAGAACAAAGCGGGAGGCAGGCTCCACAAACTCATTACCCGGGGAAAACATGTCTCCGTTCACCCCTGGTTGAATAATCGAAGCGATCCCACCCACGTTAGTCGTCAGGCTGGGTACCCCCATTGCTCCAGCTTCATAAAGAACTCTTGGAGAACAGTCTGCACGGGTAGGTAGGATCAAAAAATGAGCCTCGGCTAATTGTGCTTTATAGGTCTCTTGTCCGGCTGAGGTCGAAGTATCTACATACCCAACCACTTTTGCATAATCTGGAAGAGTGAATCTCGCGGGTGGTTTGCAACCAATAATCTTCAGCTCTACAGGTAGACCGGACTGGTGCAATGTAGTCGCAAGATCGAGAGCCAAATCTCCGCCCTTCCGTTCCCACTCTGTACCAATAAAGACCAGGTGGCAGCTCTGCATCAGGCGAGTCTGGATAATTCCTTTAATTTGTTGAAGCGATGGCTCATTCTCCAAATTTGCGCCATAAGGGACGACCTTGACCTTCGCAGCATCGACCTGGTAATTCTCCAAGCAGGTACGGGCTGCCCACTCAGATGAATATAAAGCCAACGCGGTCCGTTCGAGGGCGGACTGCTCTAGCTGATTGCCGCGCTGCAGGCTGGCCGAATTCAGATGGTTGAACCCGGGGTAAAAGCCCACCATCCCGGCAAAGGTGGCATCGCTCCAAAAAACGATCGGCACTGGACAGTCCAACCCGCCGAGCGGGATTGTGCCGTGACAGAAGACAACGTCCACTGGGGCCTCCTTTAATTTTTCGTTGATCTGCCGGGCAAGATCTTTGGTCACCAGTGGCTCCCGTTCGGACAGGAGTCTCTTCCCCCAGATGAAGCGGCTCAAGGCGCGGCGCGCGAACAGCCCCGGCGTTTGCTTCAAAGTTAGGGGGCCAAGAAAACTTACATCAAACCCGTGGTCCTGCAAGGCCTTTGCCTCGTAATAACTATGGATTGAGGCCGGCGTAAGACAAGCCGCATTATCAACGCTTACGAAACCGATTTTTATTTTATTCTTCACGTGAATACCGATCGGGGTCATAGGAAAGGGGGAAAGAAGAAACGATAGACGGACCTCAGGATTCTACCGAACGGGGTGGACGCGTGCACTGCCAGCCGCAGGCGGTTCAGCAAGATGGATATCTGCAACGCGTGTACCCATGAGACAGAAACGGAACTGACCTTGGCTCGCAAGATCAACCGTTCCATACTCTTGATCTCGTCCAAACTGTGATATCTTAACCGCAGAATTTCTCCATCGGTGATGTCCCGATCGAAGCATTCCGGTAGTGGCTTACCGTTGATCCGTAAGGACAGCATGGTCCAAACACATTTCTGGCAACGGCAGCAATTGCGGTCCTTCTTCTCACCAGACCAGCAAACGCGCAGGTATTTCATTGCCTCCGGCTACTGGCTGATCTCCTGGACTTTTTCAACCTTATGCACGGCTGCACCATCATGGATGACCTGGAAGGCATCGCTTGACATCAAACTGTCCATCACTGGGTTGGACCCACAAGGTAAAATCAGGGCAGGCTAAATATAGCTGCTGGCAATCAAACCGAATCGGTAGCGGCCCTGAAGGATGGAAAGAGTTGAAGCCAGCCCGGTCCCGAAGGATTCCTCCCAGGTGTCGCTGATCTCGCGGAAATTGGTCGCCACAAGGATCAGACCCATTCCCAGACTGGCCAGCATCCGCCGGGAACGTTCGGCTGCTCGAGCAAAGATCTCCGTTTCCACAAGAGGAATATCAAAGCCGTGCACCATCGCCCCAGTGACCAGATTGCGACGCAATTGGCCTTTGGAGCCGAGCCGGTGGCGCCAGGCCGAGTACGTCGAATCGACGCCACCGGAAAAGCCCATTATGGTTTCGTCTGTTCCAGCCGTTGAGCTTTCTTCTCCATGGTCAGCCGTCATCTCAACACGTGTGTATTTTTTGGGCAACCAGGAAACCCAGGCATCCTGGAACTCTACTAGATTGCGCAGGAGGGAAGGGGAAACCTGGCCGTGAATGTTCAAATCAGCTGAGAACCTCATGACATTAAAAA
>Ga0315290_10000523_pt1 | contig 25295 bp, 23 predicted proteins | sample YL17G12_0_MG_FD_203627 | JGI IMG/M metagenome (GOLD analysis project Ga0315290, IMG submission 203627) | Sediment microbial communities from Yellowstone Lake, YNP, Wyoming, USA - YL17G12_0 | ecosystem: Environmental > Aquatic > Freshwater > Lake > Sediment | place: USA: Wyoming | collected... | reverse complement strand
GCGTTGTACCAGGCATTGACTGTATCCTGCAAGAAGAACCAGACATTCGAGTCAGGATTATCATCATAGATCCGGTGGTTGTCAACCGGAATCCAGTCTGTCGCCTCTCCTGCTACTGTATAACGACCTGAAGACTGCTCGAGGTAGTAGTTAGCCATCGAGTTGGCGCCCGGCGTGCGGTCGTAGAGCAATGCGTCCATGTGAGCTTTGCTGAAATCCGGAACCCAGAGCGTGGTGTTATTAACCGTGCGGTCGGGCTGAGCAATGCTGTTGTGTGGGAAGTCACTAAACTCGCCCATCACAGTCCAGATCATGCCAGTGCCTTCTAGGTCGAGTTCAACGTATTGGCCGCGCGCGACTTCCTTGGTTTTGCCAGAGGCCTTGCCGTTGAGTTTCGCTTCAAGCGCCTGTTCCTTTAGCGCCAATTGCTTAGTGGTCAGCGGATCAGGCTTGTTATCCATTTTTGGAGCGGGACCAGGATCATCACCTACTCCGCCCGAAGCATTGGGTGCCGCCCCTGCAACCGGCACAATAGCAATCGCCAACATCATCACGATCAATAACGTACTAAACCATTTTGCTTTCATACACTATCCTCCTCTGGAAAATCTGATTTTGAAAAAAGTTGGGCATGTTGAAAACTGGATTATTGTTGGAATACTGTATCCTCCTTTGTGCTTAAAACAAGCAGACTGCCAAGAATAAAAAAACTTCGGCGGTCTGGCGGTCTACGTGAGACCCATGACTTTGCGTCCCCGCCTCGCGGCGGGTTTGCCATTTCGGGATTTTTATTAAATTGGGGATTACATTGTGAGGCACCACCCTCCCCAGAGCGTGCCCATTACTAATTATATAATAAGGAATAAAAGCCAAAAAGCAAGCCGTAAGCCAAAATTTTAAGGTTTCCGTAGTTTAATCGTTGAATCAAAGGGAGCCGAAGTATAATCCGCGCATGTCACGACAAGCGACGATCGTTTCCATCCTGGTGGTCGGGCTGCTGGCTGGACTGGGAATCTACCTGTATCGTACCTTCCGGCCGGCAGCAACCCGCAGCATGGACGTGCGCAACTGGATCGCAAAGGGCGTTTCTGCGCCTGGGGCGGTCATCCGCGCCGGGGAGCGCTGCGGTGACGCACCGTTCGGCTACCCAACGAACGGCTTGATCGGCTTTTTGTGGGGCGATTCCTTTCGCCCCGGCCAAAAGCACCAGGGGCTGGACATCTTCGGCGGCGAGAATGTGGGCATGACCCCGGTGGTCGCCGCTTATGACGGCTATCTCTCCCGCCTGCCGGATTGGAAATCGTCCGTCATCCTGCGCGTCCCCAATGACCCTCTCCAGCCCGGCCGGCAGATCTGGCTGTATTACACCCACATGGCAGACCAAAATGGGAACTCTTTCATCACTGCTGAATTCCCCCCGGGCACCGCGGAAGTCTTCGTCAAGGCAGGGACACTGTTGGGCTACCAGGGAAACTATTCCGGCGACCCGAATAATCCGGTCGGCGTGCACCTGCATTTTTCCATCGTCCGTGATGACGGCAGCGGGAAATTTCTCAACGAACTCAAGATCGCCAACACAATCGACCCGTCACCGTACTTTAATATGCCATTGAACGCAGACCAGAATCGCGATAAGATACCAGTGTGCGAACAATAAGCTGAAACGAGGGTAAACATGAATCCATTTGAGGGGCAGGTGATTCTGGTGACGGGCGCTGGCCGGGGGGCAGGCAAAGCCATTGCCGAAGCGTTCGCCGCACGAGGCGCGAAGGTCGCGCTTAACGATATTTCCCCGGTCAACGTGGATGAAGTCGTGGCACAGATCATCGCTTCAGGTGGGCAGGCTAAAGCCTATGTCGAGGATGTCGCCAAGAAGGTCTCGGTGCAGGCGATGATCAACTTCGTAACGGACAACTGGGGACGGGTGGACATCCTGGTCAACTGTGCCAACGTGGAACCGCACACCCCGCTGCTGGATCTCGATGAGTGGGACTGGCACCGCACCCTGGACGTCAACTTGACCGGCGCCTTTTTGCTGATCCAGTCCGTGGGACGGGTGATGCGTGAACAAGGAGGCGGCATAATAGTTAACGTTATTCCCGTGGCGGGGCGCGCCGATATGCCCGACCGCGGCGCTTATGTCGCCAGCAAGTTCGGCCTGGCCGGTCTGACGCGACAGGCGGCGCTTGAACTGTCGTCCTACGACATCCGAGTCAACGCCGTCTGCACCGGGCTGCCAGAACTGGCAACGAGCGAGGAATCGCACGACGACGTGGCAGCGGCGGTGCTGGCCTTGTGCGCTGACGATTCGACCGGACAGATCATCAATATCTCCTGAGGAAAATTGTCATGGAAAACAATGAATTAATTGCTTACCGTTTACAACTTGTCCAGCGCATCAAGTCTGCTGCACAGGGGTTCAGCGAGGCATGCCGAAGGGTCAAAGATCCGTTCGCACCAGTTGAGGAAGGCGGATGGAACACCCACCAGTTGGCAGCTCATACCCGCGATGTACAGATCCATGTCTACGGAGCGCGCGTCCGCCGCACTGTGGAGGAGGACCAGCCGGTCTTCCCCAACTTCGACAACGATGCCTGGAACGCGGAGCATTACTACACTGATGAACCGATCATAAAAATCATGGACGAATTTCTGGCGGACGTTCGGCAGATAACTCCCTGGCTGGAAGGGCTGCCCGCTTCCGCGTGGAGTCGGCTCAGCCGTCACGAGGTACATGGTGAGTTCACCATGCAAATCTGGGTGGAACGGATGCTGGCACACATCGAGGAGCACTTGGCGACAGTGAGCAAAGTCGATTAAAAAGAGAAGGCGGACTGGGTAAGTCCGCCTTCTCTTTTTATGTGAACAGGATTACCACAAATGACCGGTAAACCCCTGAATGAACATCATCACTTGCGGGTTGAGCCAAAACGCCAACACGCCGACCGCAATCCCGACCACCGCCCCTGCCACCACATCGGATAGGAAATGCACGCCCATCGCGGCGCGCGCCAGCGCAACCAGCGGCGCCCACACCCACAAGATGACCGCCAGCCATGGCGGTCCCAGACCGGCGGCGATGACGGCGATCAAGAAGGCGCGGGCCGCGTGCCCTGAAGGGAACGAATGCGGGTCGGTGTTGCGGTAGATCGCACCCCACTCCCCTTCCGGCCGCCGGCGGCGGACGGTGAACTTGACCGCCATAACGACCACCGCCAACACGGCGATCCAGAAGAACTGGGTCACCGCCCACTGCTTCCAGAACGGATTCGATGTAACAAAATAGAGGATCAGGAGCCCCAGCCCCCAGAACCACGAATCACCCGAATGAGCGAGGACCATGCTCACGTTACGCAAAAGCCCTGGCCTCTCTGCCACTCGCATAGACTCAGACCAGCGCGCGTCCAGCTCCAGCAATGATTTAAAACTCACGCTTGTTAATCCCCTTATTTCACCGGGTGCAGCTTTTCCATGTCGGCACGCATCATCTCCAATTGATTCGGCTTATCCACATCCATGCCGGCTTCGGCATATGGCCAGCGGATCGCGCGTCCCTTGATGTTGATCTTTTTTGAAACCCGCTCGACCGCATCGTTGGCATCGATCATGCGCGTGATCAGCAGGAAGAGGGTCCAATATCCAAAGACCGCAGCCTGCTTGAACACATTCTTGCGATTGTCGATCAGCCGCTTCCAGGTTTCAAAATGTTCGTCAGCCAGCTTGACATGGATCACGTGGATGTCCGCACCGCAAAACGTCTCACCTTTCAGCTTGGTAAATGAGCGCCTTGAGGCGGGGTAGCGTTTCTCCATCACAGCCTGCGGGATGATGCCGTAGTACAGTTCATCCTGAGTCTCCATCGACGACTCGACACACCAGTCCACCATCTCGCTGGTCAGAGCGGGGATGTCCGAGGAGACCAGCAGCGCGTACTCAGCCTTTGGGTTCATCTCCTGGATCTTGTGGACGCCAGCGATCGCATTGGACAGCATGTGCCCCTGGTTTTCAAGGTATTCCATGGGTTTGTTACAGGTTACGCCGCTCGATTTGTCCAACCCGATCAATACCACATGCTCGACATCTTTTGAATTACCGAGCGCATCCAAAATCCATTGGATCATCGGTTTCCCGGCGATATCCACCATGGCTTTTGGCTTTCCCTGTGTGTAGGGGAAAAGAGGGTCCTTCTCAGAGGGAATTCCACCGGCAGTAACCACAGCATCCATATCAGCACCTCGCATTCCTCCGGTCGGAGGAAAATTAGTTTAATTCCTGCAGTTGGGGTTCGAATCCCAGCTTGTCGATCAGCTCATTATATTCCGCAGAGGTCAACGCGCGGCCCTTGCCCGAGATGGCGATCAGCGCCGCCTCCATCATATTCGTACCGAATGAGCGTCCCTCCAGCACCGGCGTGGTCGTGATGAGGTATTTCACGCCGCACTGCTTGAAGAGCGCCACGTCCTCGGGTGTGGTGGTATTGGTGACGACGACCTTGCCTTTCATATCATCCGGCATATAGCGCTTGATGTAATGGCAGTCGCCGGCAACCACCGTCGCCCAGATGAAATACTTGGGATATTTCGGCTTGCGTTCCTCCTGCTTCTCACCGGTCGGGTAGACCCATTCGAACGGCAGTCGCCCGGCAACAGGCATGAGCCACCAGGCGAGTGTCTTGAGCTGTTTTTCAGTGTGCAGGGCAATCGGGATGCTTAAGGAAAACATCAGGTCACCGAAGGCGGTCTCGTAGCCGGCGGTGACGAATGAGTGCGCCAGCCCCCAGCGGTCCGCGCCGGTCATGACGAAGACTTTTTTGCCATATTGCTTGACATAATCGCCGAGCTTTGATTCAACAAACGAACCGGCCTTTTTTTCGAGCGTATTCTTCAAACCGGTGCCGTCCACCACAGGAGTTTTCTTAATAAAACGCACCATGCTCTCCACGGAGTAAAGGCGGTACCACTTATCGTCCACCATCAGACCCAGGTCCGCGCCGCCGACGCCGAAGGCATCTACCACACCGTCCAATTCCTTGAATTTCAACGCGGCAGCCTCCATGTCTCCGTCCGTGCCAATGCGCTCGATGGACACGTCCTCACCCAGCAGCTTGACAGTGACGGCCTTGTTTCGTTTTGACGAACCGATGCTGATACTGACTGCACGTTTCATGGTTTTTCCTTTCGATTTTCCGGCTATAGAGAGTATACACCAGTGGCAATGACTTGCAAATAACCCTTTATATAGAACAGGCAACCTGACCAAAGGTTACTCTGGTGTAGAATGAGTTCAGGAGAAAACTGTGCGCAGCATTGTTCCATATTTGCTCGGTCTTTACATCTTCCTGCTGACGATCGCCGTCGGGACGCTCGCCCTGGGCGGCACGCCGCCCCCCGTGCTGACGCCATTCTCCACCCTGGCCGGGTTCACCTTTGCCCTGACGCATGCCACAGTCCGCATGGGTTGGAAACGCGCCTTGGGATTATTGGGGCTGGTCTTCGTCATCAGCATGACCTTTGAATCGGTAGGCGTGGCGACCGGCCGGATCTATGGTCCATATCATTACACCCCCAAGCTGGGTCCGTTATTCCTTGGGTTGGTGCCCTACCTGATCGCTGTGGCGTGGTTCATGATGATGTATCCCTCCTTCGTCATCGCGGACTGGCTCATCCCGCAAAAGTGGACCCGCTGGCAGCGCCTGTTCAGCGTGGCGGCGGTCGGCGGATTGGTCATGACCGCCTGGGATGTGGTCATGGACCCGCTCATGGTGGCGGGAGACCATTGGGTATGGGAAATTGGCGGTGCCTTCTTTGGTATTCCCCTGCTAAACTATTGGGGCTGGTGGCTGACAGTTTTTGTCATCTTTGCCTTGTTCCTGCTTTTCACCAAGGGCAAGACGACATTGGTCAGCGACCCGAGGTTTGATCGTCTGGTGGTCATCAGCTATACCATGACCGGCCTCGGGGAGGTCATCGCCGCGAACTCGATCGGGCTGCCCGGTCCTGCGCTGGCCGGCCTCTTGGCCATGCTGCCGTGGATGATCACCGGCTGGCTGAAGATGAGTGAGTAAATTGCCTTACTTAGACAGCATCCCTATTCAAAAATAACAACGCGTGTTCCATAGTTTTCATACGTATATTGTTCGATTGCCGGGACATTGGGAACCGTCCAGCGGTAAAGCCACTTGGCATCCTCCACGCTCAGGTTGATGCAGCCGTGGCTGTGCGGCGTGCCGAAATCGTTGTGCCAGAACGTCCCATGGAAGGAGACGCCGCCTTTGGTGAAGTACGTGACCCACGGCACACCTGGCAGGTCATAACCCCCAGCGGCCAGATTGCCGGCCGCCATGTGGCGTGTATGGCGTTTATGAAAGGTCATGAAGCGTCCCAGCGGTGTGGTGTAACGTCCGTACACCCGTTTACCGCTGGACACACGCGCGGTGCGAACCAGCGTCTGATCCTCGTAAGCCAGCAGCTCCTGCCGGTCCAGATGCACCTCGATGCGTTTCAGGTTCGGGTCCACCTGCGGGGAAAGCGGCGCGAATTCCTCGGGCGGAACGATACGCAGATATTCCGCTGGGACAAAATACTCCACCTTGTGCAGGTCGTCAAAGATACGATACCAGGCGCTGCCGCCATCTCCTTTTACTTTGCGCTCGATCCAGTAGGTGGTTTCGTAGTACATGCGGTAGATGGTCATGGAGGCCAGGCTGGGGCGGGCATGACACTCGACAAACGGGACCGTCACCTCACCCAGCGCGCCGTTCAGCAGCGGGTCGGGCGAAGGTTCGTTCAAAATAGTTCGCATAGGCTGGATAAAAGCGGATGAGGCATAGCCTTCGGTCCCGATCTGGTACCACAACCGGTTGCGGTCGCCCACCTCCCCGCCGGTGACGCTGCCTGTAATGGGTAGCAGATCGTCGCGCTTACAGGTTGCGACAATTTTTCCTGCCGTCGAAGGCGCGTCGAACACCTTGACGATGCCCCTTGTGATTCGTCCCAGCCAGTCGGACGAGGGTCCGCCAGCTCGCGCGAAATCAAACGGCAGGCCCGAAAGAAACAGGCCTGCCAGCCCGGATGCGCTCAGTTTTAGAAATTCCCGGCGGGAGAGATGTCGCGCTGCGGTCATTAGCTAATGGCGATCAGTAAGGTTTCGCCAGCAATTCGTCCAGCACCTTCTTCGAGCTTTCATCCACCACGGCGTGCTGGCTGCCACCATGGGCGTCCATGGTCACCACGGCAGGGAAATCCTTGACCTCGATCACCCAAAAAGCCTCGGGCACGCCGAAGTCCAGCTTGTACACGCCCAGCACCTTCGTTACAGACTGGGCGATGAAGGAAGCTGCACCGCCAATCGCATGGAAGTACACGCCGGGCGTCTCTTCACAGCCTTTGAGAGTCTTCGGTCCCATGCCGCCCTTGCCGATCACGCCCTTGAGGTTGAAATGCTTCATTACGTCCGCCTGGTAGGGTTCCTCGCGGATGGAAGTGGTCGGCCCGGCGGCGACGAATTTGTACTCCTTCGTCTCTATGCCTGAGACGACCGGTCCGCAGTGGTAGATGACCGAACCGTTCAATAGCTTTTTCAATTCCTCATAGACCTGCAGGTCATCGTCCATTGGGGCACGTGTTTTCTTGATAAAAGTCTCGGCCAGCCACTTGTGGGCGGTATCCCGCCCGGTGACCATGATGCCGGTTAACAGCACAGGCTCGCCGACCTTGATTTCGCGGATGGTTTCATCGCTGATGGGGAGAGTTATTTCACGCATGGGTTGCTCCTAATCGTAAACGACTTCATCGCCCTTGACCGTCATCTTGCGGCGGCGATAGGCCCAGCACATATACGACACCGAAACAAAATAGCTGGCCGGCAGGCGGGACAGGCCGGTGATCTTGGTATCGATGACCGTCGTTTTTCCGCCAAAGCCCATCGGGCCGATGCCCATCTGGTTGGCCTCCTGCGTCAGGCGCTCTTCGAGCATCGCCAGCTCTGGGTCGGCATTGCGCTCACCAACCTTGTCAAACAGAATTTCCTTGGATTTGACGTAGGACGAGCCGCGGTCGCCGCCGATGGCAACGCCTAAAATGCCGGGCGCGCAGCCCTGTCCCTGGGCCTTTTGAACGGCATCCAGCACGACCTTGCGCACGCCGGCCAGGTCCCGCCCGGCGCCAAGCTGGTTATTCGGCAGGGAATATTGAGCGCCGACGTTCTCGCACCCGCCGCCCTTGAGCATCAGCTCGATCATCAACGGCTGGCCGGCGTCCACTTCTTCAAAATGGATATAGGGAAAGTCGTCGCCGCCCAGGTTGTTCCCGGAGTTTTTGTCGTAAATGGCATCCACCGCGTTGGGGCGCATATACGAGCGTTTGGTCGCCTCCGCCAGCGCGGCGCGGATCTGCTCCTTGAGCTTGCGTGTGCTCCAGCCTTCCGGGTAGTATGCGTAAAAAATGGGGGTGCCTGTGTCCTGGCAGATGGGGGTGGAATTCTGGCGCGACAGCTGGATGTTCTTCATGATGGTTTCCAGTGCGCCGCGCGCCGCCGAACCGGGCTCCTCCTTTTCAATGGATGCCTTCAGGCGTTCCTCCACATCGGCAGGCAGGCTGCTCGACGTGCGACGGATGAGTTCGAGAATTTTCTCGGTAAGATCAGGCTGCATAGGTTACCTCCTTATTACTTTGGATACCTTTATGATACATCGAAATAGTGAGATTGGGATGAGTTATGAAAGATGAGCACTCTGGATTGTATTGAAATATTAATTTTAGTTTACTGAATTAATTCGTGCCAATTATTCGCAGGAGGAGAGAATGAAAATAGTCCGTACTATTGCTGCCGGCCTGCTGGCCTTGACGGGAGTTCGTTCACGTAGCCCAACTACTGACCACCACGACCACTCCGATCGGAGTGGTCGTGGTTACTGTGCTTTTCGGAATTGCCTATTTGGTCATCGCCTTTTATATCTACACGGAGAGTAAAAGGGCGTACTGGCTCGGTGTGGTGTTGCCCACCCTGGGGATTCTGCTCACGGTGCCAGCGTTGCTCTCCTCTCCCACCACATTGGGAATGGTCTTTGTGGTCGTGGACGTGCTGGTCGTGGGCGGCTGTGCCTACCTGATTTATCGCAGCCGGTAAACAAAAGGGGCGGCTTTCTGCCTGCCCCAAAAATATTATCTGATAATTTTCACTCGCATGACATGGCGGTTCTGCCCGCCAAACTTATATTTGTAATCCTCTGCCCCGCGCATGAAGTCGAATTCGGCGCGTTTATGTTCGTTGGCCCATTGCAGGAGATAACCGAGCAGCACCCAGCCGGGGGACAGCTCCATGAACTTCCGGTCGAGGCCCGAGTTGTAAACCCAGATCTTGTTTCCGTAATCGAAGTTGAAATAGCCGGCTGCCTTCTCGCCATCCACTTCCATGAACGCCAATTGGAGATACCCCGCATGGAAGGCGGCGTGCGCCGTGGCACGCATCTGGGCGCGCATGGACTCGGACAGGAAAGCGGCTTTCTCAGGATCACCGGCCATCAGCGTAAGAAAACCATCGATCTCACCATCGAGGCGGCTCTCGTCATCCACGATGTACCAGCGCACAGCGCGACCGCTCTCCTCGGCGCGGCGCAACTTGCGGCGGATCTCGTGCCGCTGTTTTTTGTCGATCCCAGAAAGGTAGGTCTCCCACTCTCCAGGCAGAGGAATTGAGGGGGTCGGCTTGTATATCTCTTCGGCATAGACCCAGCCTCGTTTGGCAACCTCCGCTTTCAATGCCGCGAGGGTGGGAGATGTATCGGGCAGGTTATACCAGTCGAGCACGGACCAGGCATCCGGAGGCTGGGCAGCCAGCTCGTCGAGCAGCGCAGACGTGAAGCGGGAGACATCCGCCTGACGGACGATCAGGTCCAGGTAATCCGATATCTCAATGCTGCCCAACAACATGAGCGCAAATTGGCCTTCGCGGTTGGTCGTCCGAAACAGCGGAGCGATGCCAATGAGGCGGTCGTCTTCAACAGCTGTGATGATGGATGGGGAAGCATTTTTCCATTCGCCTCCGCCCAAACCCTGCCACCAGCCAGCGAGATATTCATATCGCAGAAAAGGCGCATTGGTGATGCCTTCAGCGACCAGGGCATTCCAAGCGGGTATAAAAGTAGTGTCCGGGAAGGTGTTATGGATGGTCAATTTCATGGTTTTTCATCGAGGGGTGGAAATATCGGGTGAATTTTACCAGTATAATGAAAGGGGAACATTTTAGATTATTATTTCCCTGCGGGGATGCCAATGGCTGACGAACTAGATATTACCCTGTTACCACTCTACCGAATCAACGGGCAGGACGCTTCCACTATGCCGGGTCTGCAGGCGTTGACCGCGCCGCGCCGCTCTGCACGAGGGCGTGAGCGTGACCGCCTGTTGGTGTACCTTAACCTTGCGGGCAATGCGCCTCTGACTTCTGCTGATTTCAGTCAGCTTATGTCAAAGATCTCCGACAATTTCTTCCAGACCGCCGGTTCACTGACCTCTGCGCTCAAAACAGCGATTGAGGCAACCAACACATTCCTGGTCGAGCGCAACATGAAAACGACCGGCCACGGACAATATGTCATGGGCACGCTGGTGCTTGGCGCACTGCGTGATACCCAACTATACATCGTCCAATCCGGTCCGACGCATGCCTTGTATCTCGGCGAGAACGACGCGCAGCATTTCCATGACCCGCAGCTTGCAGGGCGCGGACTGGGTTTTAGCCAGACGGCACGCATTTTCTACGCCCATGTCGAGATACACCCAGGTGACCGGCTGGTTTTTGCTCTCCAGATGCCGGGCGCATGGGAAAACACACTCACCGTAGAGCCACGCTCCTCTTCGAATGAGATCATCCGCAGCCGGTTGATGGGCGAGGCGGATGAAAATATCAATGGAGTTTTGATCACTCTGACCAAGGGGGTCGGGCAGGTTACCCTGCTGCGGGCTGCTGTGGGAACCGGCGCTGCGCAGCTTGCGCCAGCCTCGGTGGAAATCTCACAGCCTGCAGATGTACCACCAGCTGATGGCCCTTTCCCTCAGCCTGATGAATCACCCTTGCCGGCATTTACTGCTGCTGCGGTCGTCCCGGCAGCTACTGAAGAAGGATCGCCTCTCCCGCCAGCTTACTCACCGCCGCCCCAGACCGACCCGGTACAAACAGCCTCTCCCGCTATGCGTCGGGTCATCACACCTTTGGCACGGAAGGACCGCACAAAGGATTTCTTCCGCGCACTGGCGAAGAGCATGACCTCGATGCGGTTCTTTGGGCGCAAGGCATCCAGCGGCATGCAGACCATGGCGACCCGTGTCATGCCCGGCGGCGAGGACCAGCCTTTCACCATCACCCCGTTGATGATGGGATTCATCGCAGTCGCCGTACCGGTCATCATTATTGCCATCGCAGCAGCCGTGTACATGCAGTTTGGCCGTTCGGAACAATACCGCAAATACTATTCCAGCGCCGAGCAAGCCGCTGTCCAGGCAGTCAGCGATAGCGACCCCACCAAGCAGCGTACAAATTGGGAGACATCCTTGTATTGGCTGGATAAAGCCGATTCCTATGTGGTCACCGACCAGTCCCAGGCGCTGCGCCAGCAAGCGCAAAACAGCCTGGATGGCCTCGAGCGCATCGTGCGGATGACCTTCAATCCGGCCTTCGCCAGTAATCTGGGCAGCTTCCCTGTCACCCAGCTGGCGACGAACGAGAATGATCTCTACATGCTTAACGCCGCCGAAGGGAAAATACTGCGCGCCATCGGCACTTCAGCGGGTTATACCCTGGACCCCAACTTTAATTGCCAGTCAGGCTACTATGATGGCATCCAGGTCGGCGCGCTGGTCGATATCGTCGCACTGCCGAAAAATACCTACAACGCCACCATTATGGGCATGGATGCGACCGGGAATGTCATTTACTGCATGCCGGATTCTTTACCGCGAGTCGCGCCGCTGGCTCCGCCGGATACCGGCTGGGGCACCATCGCCGCCATCACTTATGATACCAACAACCTGTATGTGCTTGACCCGACACGCCGCGCCGTGTGGGTGTACGTTGGCAGCGAAGGCAGCTTCCCGGACCGTCCGTTTTACTTCTTCGGCGATCAGGTTCCGGCGCTTGAAAATGCCGTGGATCTGGCCGTCAGTGGCGATGATTTATATCTGCTCAATAAGGACAGCCATCTGACCACTTGTACCTTGAGCCGAATTTCGGCATCACCCACGCGCTGCACCGACCCGGCCGTTTTGACAGACACTCGCGCCGGCTATACCAGCGGTACCACCCTGCCCGATGCACAATTCTCACAGATACAGTTTACGCCGCCCCCAAATTCCACCGTTTCCCTGCTGGAACCGCGCACGCAGGCGGTTTACCGGTTCATACCGCGCACAATGGAATTACAGGATCAAGTCCGCTCCGTGCCGGGGAAGGACAACCCCCTCCCGCCCGGCCAGCCCGTCACTGCCATGACGATTGGCCAAAATCGCACATTATTCCTCTATATCAATGGCATGGTCTATTACGCAGAAAATGTGCCGTAAGTCTTGTTCGGTGAGACGAGGAGCCTTATTGTTATGTCTCTATTAAATGCGATTATCGAATTCTTCCGGTCCCTTTTCGGAGCGAGGCCTTTACCGCCTGCCCCGCCGCCTGTCCCACATCCGACCGTTCCACCTGATAACACCACCGAGCCCGCTCAGATCGTCACTTCCAAAGTTCTGGTTATCGTCTATGACCCCGTGGTTGATTCGGCGACAGGAAAGAGACTTTCACAGCACCTTGGTTGGTCACGTGCCGATGATCTTATCACGGGCTACGTTGCCGACATCACCGATACAAGCAAGGGGCTCGCGCGCTACCAGATTGTTCAGCGCCAGAACGTGGATGAGTTCCTCGCCCTCGAAGACGGATTCCGTTACACCATCGATTCCTATCTCAGCGTATTCCGCCACACCAGTGCAGGGCATTCACCAGAGTGGGTGGATTACAACGCCCTTCTGGCACGTTTCAATATTTTGCAACGCGTCGCGAACCACGAAATTGATGAAGTCTGGGTATTTGCCTTTCCATTTGCCGGATTATATGAGTCCGTCATGGTCGGGAATGGCGCATTCTGGTGCAATTCACATCCCCTGCCCAACACATCTCAAACCTCACGCCGGTTCATCATTATGGGATTCTCGCTCGAGCGCGGCGTTGGTGAAATGCTTGAAGCGTTCACCCACCGCAGCGAATCAATCCTATCAAAGGTTTATGAACACACAACGGGCGAAGCCAACCTTTACACACGATTTTCCCGGTATGACAAGCAGAACCCCGGACAATCGGAATGCGGCTCCGTACATTATGCCCCCAACAGTGAACGGGATTACGACTGGAACAATCAACGATTCGTGGCCAGCAAATGCGATGACTGGTACAACTTCCCTCACTTTACCGGGACGACTCGCCAGGTAAACTGCGCAGACTGGGGCAAAGGCGATACCCGCCTGCACCACTTATGGTGGCTGGACCATTTCCCTCGCGTGAGTGGCCGCATCAATGGCGTTGTGAACAACTGGTGGCAGTATGTCATTGATCCTAATCGTGTATCAAGTTGATTAGTGATAAGATATATTCCAACACCGGTAGCCTTGGTATTTCCTCCTCGAACCATCATCCGTTTATTTCCTAAATTACCGGGTCGCCCATCGGAAAAGAGGCCTCCAAGTGAGGGCTCCTATGAAGCTCAAAATAACCTCCAGGTTGGCACTGGTATTGATGCTGTTCGCGGCAGGGTTGGTATTTTCGGTAACTCTGCTTTACTATAACTTTGCACAACGATCGCTCCAGGAAAGCACAGCCGCTGAGCTGGGTGCCATTGCCAGCGAGAAACTCGCCCAGTTGGAGATGATTCTCCGCGAACGAAGCGGGCTGCTGACGTCACTTTCAAAATCCCCGGAAATCACAAAAAACCTGCCTCGTATCGCGCAGGATACAAACTCTCACTCTCTCGTTCAAGCCGCCTTGAGCGCACGCTTGGAGGAAGGTGGTCCTTTCGTCAAGTTGAGTGTGTTGGACGCGGATAATGGAAAGGTGATTGCATCCACCAGCCCGGGAGATGTTGGGAAGGTTATTAATAATCAACCCTTCTTTATAAACGGAGTGAAGGATGTCTTTGTTCAGGTGGCTTACCAGAATGCCCCCGGAGCCGAGCCCAGAGCAGTCATCAGCGCTCCCACCCATGGCGAAAACGGAGCAACGACCGGCGTGCTGGTCGGCTGGATGTTGATGACCGATTTGAACGAGATCCTGTCACAGCGTACACAGCAACACCAATCGGTTGAGACCTACCTGGTTGGCAATTCATCACTCTTTCTTACGCAGCCGATGCTGGCTGCCGAACCGCTTGGGCTTGTGAAGACCGACAACAGTCAGGCTGCGAAAGAATGCTTGTACGGGGCAGCAGGAGTTACGACCGGCAATGACTATCGCAGTGTTCCTACACTTTTTGCCTATCGCCCCGCTCCCAACTACGAACTCTGCCTGATCACCAAAATCGATCTTGCAGAAGCGCTGAAACCCATCCGCCAGCTGACTCTGGTCACCGTGCTGATTGCAGGTGTTGCGATGTTGGCTGCCGTGCTGGTGGCTTTCCTCCTGGCGCGGACGTTCACCCGTCCGATTCTTGCCCTTCAGAGAGGCGCGGAACAGTTTGGGCAGGGAAATCTTGATATCAGCATCCCGGTCGAATCGTCTGATGAGCTTGGAATGCTGGCGGAAACCTTCAATACTATGGCTGTCGCCATCGTTGAACATAAGAAACAACTCGAACTTCATACCATTGAACTTGAACGCGAAGTAGAAGAGCGCACAGAAGCGTTACGCAAATCCGAATCGGAACTGCGCGCGTTATTTGCCGCCATGCAGGATGTCGTTGCCGTAATGGACTCGGAAGGTCGTTACCTGAGCGGACCACCCACCGGTAATCGTCGCATGTATGCATTCTTAAAACTGGTGATGGGCAAACGGCTGCATGATGTATTTCCTGCGAGTCTCGCGGATAACGCACTGGCAAAAATCCATGAGGCTCTGCAGAATAAGACGGTGATCGAGTATGAGCACACCCTGCCGGTCGGCAAGACGGAACGGAGCTTCCTAACCACCATCTCGCCCCTGACGGAAAACACCGTCATGTGGGTCGCACATGACATCACGCAAAGAATCCGCACACGGAACGCTCTCGCCCGAAACGAAGCGCTCAACCGTGCCATTATTGAGAATTCACCCGTGGGGATTGCAATTCGGGACGCGCAGGCAAACCTGCTGTACGGAAATCACGCGTGGTACCGCATCCGCGGATTGTCCATGGAGCAGATAAAGGAATTGGAAAAACAATATAAAGACCAGGCTCTGGTTGAATATTCCGTCTATCAGAACAACATCGCTCCTCAGGTCATGGAGATCTACAAAAAGGGAGGCGCACTTTTCATCCCCGAGGTTGAAACCAGGGAAAGAAATCCCGGCGCCGCTCAGTGGGTTTCGCTCTATTACTATGGCATCGTTGACGACACCGGAAACGTGGAAAGTGTCATAACCCTGACCCAGGATATCACCGCCCGCAAGGAGCGTGAACACGAGCTGCAGGCTCTGATCTCTCTGAGCAGCGCGTTGCGGGGGGCGGTCACTCGCGCCGAGATGCAACCCATCATCCTCGAACAATTGCAGCGGTTGTTGAATGTCGATGCAGCCGGTATTGTGTTACGTGACTCCACCAACCCCGATTTATTGGTAGGCACCGGCATCGGAGAATGGAGCAATTGGGACGATGGGACAGGCCAGCCTTCGAATACAGGCATTGCTGGTGAAATCATGATGACAGCCCAGCCTTATATTACTCAGAACGTCCATGCTGACCCCCTCCTTTGGGGAAATTATGTCGGTAGGATCAAAGCCCTGGCGGCTGTCCCGCTCATTGCGCGCGAACAGACCATCGGGCTGCTGGCTGTCGGCAGCCTGGCTGATATTCCTGGCGGCACCTTGGGTATCGTATCCGCGTTCGGCGAGATTGCTGCCAATGCGTTGTATCGTTCGATGCTTCATGATCAGACAGAACGCCGGCTGCAGTGGCTGACCGCCTTCCGCTCCATTGACCAGTCCATTACCAACAGCCTTGATCTGCACACCACGCTGAACGTCGTTCTCGAAAAAGCTGTCAACCAGCTGCAGGTGGATGCAGCAGACATCCTGCTGCTCAAAGAGGGCAACCGCCTGGTATATGCCGCAGGACGCGGGTTCAAGTCTGTCATGGCCAGCAAGGCCAATCTGTTGGTCGGGCAATTACAGGCCGGTAAAGCGGCTCTCGAGCGCAAGACTGTATTGGTATCCGATTTTGAATGTACAACAGGTTGGAATTGCGAACTGATGAAACAGGAAGGCTTCAGGGGGTACTGCGCCGTTCCGCTCATTGCCAAAGGCCAGCTCAAAGGGGTGATCGAGGTCTTTCGTTATCTGCCATTCACCGTGGATACGGAATGGCTGGAATTCCTTGAATCGCTCGCCGGACAGGCTGCCATCTCAATTGAAAATGCATCCATGCTTGAGACCATTCAGAAAACGAACATGGAAATGACCGTTGCTTATGATGTGACACTGGAAGGCTGGTCGGATGTTATCGATATTAGATGCAAGGAAACTCCCGGCCATACAGAACGGATCGCCAACATGACCCAGCAACTGGCGAAGGAAATGGGAGTCAACGACCGGCAGCTCATTCACATCCGCCGCGGCGCTCTGCTGCATAATGTGGGAACTATTATGACCCCCGAAAAGATACTGCTCAAGACCAGTGCGCTCACGCCACGGGAGCTGAAAATATTCGAACAACATCCGGTTTACTCCCACAATCTGTTGAGCACGATCAATTTCCTGCGCCCAGCACTTGATATCCCATATTGCCACCATGAGAATTGGGATGGCACCGGTTACCCGCGAAACCTCAAGGGTGATGGGATTCCGATCGCTGCGCGCATCTTTGCAGTGACCGAGGCATGGGAGAACTTGACTCACGACCATCGCGGCCGTAAAGCTTTGAATGATGAGGAAGCGTTATCCCTCATCTCCGAGCAAGCCGGCAAGCGGTTTGATCCCCGCGTAGTCGCTGCATTCCACAAGATGATCAAAAAAACCTTAAGTTCAACAAAGTTTCCGTGGAAATAAAACCGAGGTGCTCTATGACGAGCAGCCTCGGTTTGTATTTTGATAAACGAGCAGGCAGAAAACGCTCTTAGCCGTTCCCGATCCCAACTGACTGAAGCATGGCTTTGTAGGCGTAAAACTTCCTAGGCTGATGAGCCTTTTGCTCGTCGATGCGCCGCTGGATATGTGGGGTAAAAAATCCAGCGTACCTATCCTGAAGCTCTTTAATTTGCCAGTCGTTGCCAGTAATATGCTTGCGGCAGTTGTGAGCGCCGCACTGGCAATCGAATTCGTCATAGGGGCTACAATCACTCATGGCGTAGTCAAAGCACACTTCTTCGCCGACCTGAATGTCGCGGAGCGCATAGAGGGTGATCTGCCCGATCAGCCCTGCATTGGCATCACACGAGTGATTAAAATAATCGCCCTGCCCGATGGTCACCGGCGCCAGGTAAAGATTCTCTTCCACCTGAATGCTGAGACTGCGAATTTTATCCGGCAGGGTTTTGAAGGAGTCCCACTCCATGACTGTGCCGCCAAAAATTGCGATCAACTCGCCCTTTTTGAACGGCTGAATGGCGAAGACACCGTTCATATCCAATTCTGGAATTGACCGGCCTTCGCACCTGGGGGAAAGAAAAGAACTAGGATGGGTGTTCATTCATATAACTTCCTTTCTGAAGTATTAAATGTGAGCGGCGCTCCCTCGGTTTGTAAGAAACCGAAAAAACGCCAACGTCGATGAAATGATACATCAAATCGCCTGAATGTAAAGGGTTAAACCATCTTGGTTTTGTTTCGGTACCGTCAAATCCCCCATAAACAGCATTGCTTGAACATCCAGATAAGGTTACCGCAGAATAAATTTTATGAGCCAGCCTTCTCCGTAGTATTGGAGAAAGGCTGTATCATCCAAATTAGCATACCCATCAGAGCCATCGGAATTAGTATGTTCCATAAATCTTTTTGCGGCGATACACTTTGAAGATAAAGTCCTGCTCCCGCGATGATGTCCAGGGTAATCAAGAAAAGGATAGGCACCCAATAGCTTTTAGTGCGCAGGATTAGCTGGTGGACAATCCAGGAAAGGGGAATAATTAGCAGGACAAAATCATAAGACCATAGGTAGGGAGTGACCAAGAGTGAGGTGGTCAAGATCAGGCTCATCGCCTCTAAGGAATCCAGAAGCCTGGTTTTTCGAAAAATCAGGAAAACAACCACTCCAATTAGAACCAGCGAAACTGCTGCACCCAACCCATATGAACATGCCGGACTTCGCTGGCAAAAGAACCCTGCTACGTTGAGCGCTGTCGGCTGCGTTCCCAGGTACTCTCCCACCTTCTGCTGTCCCATGACAAGAAACTGCAACGGCCACTGGGGATTTACAACGGCTCCCAGAGCATACAAGAACAGGCTGCCTGTTATGATCCCCACGATACCACGCCATTCCCGCCGGGACAGGAACCATAAACCGAGCAAAATCAGAGCGGGGGCACCAAAAGTAGGTTTGACCAGCAGGAGCGCGGAAAGCATTCCTCCGATCAGCCACATCCGATGGTTGAATAGGTAAAGGGAAAGAACCATCGCCAGCAGTAGCAATCCCCCCAGAGTCCCTTTGCCCGGTGCCTCAAGCATAGGCGCAAAGAAGAACAGTGCCACCATCATGGGCAGAGCGAATATTTTGAGCCGACTCTCCTCCCACAGGTCAATCAATAGGAACAATGAGGCCGTCGTGGCGAGCAAGGTAAGAAACGCCCAAACGGAATATGCCTGTGAGAGCGCCAGCCAACCAAGAGGGATTAAAAAGTAAGCCAGGGGCAGTGGGTACAGGAAGATGCCCTCGGGAATCCATGTCGCGCCGAAAGCGGTATGTCCGTTAAACCAATCCTGTAGGGAATAAGGATTGCTGCCAATCCCTGCCAGATGCCCCGCAAGCCATAATTTAAAAAAATTGGTATTGGGAAAATTCACGCTTGCTGCACCAACCTGAACATACCACCAGAAGAGCGGGCTAAGCGCAAGTAAAGCCGGCCATACCCACCATCGCTTAAGAAAGCTTATGATTCTTTCCATGTCATTTCTTGAAAATCAGCGAGCAGCATGTGACCGCGCCTTCGGCCTTCGCCAACTCGGAGGCGTCTACTGTAACCAGTTTAATGCCAGCCGTTTCGAGATTCTTACGCGTTAGAGGAAACGCCGATGGATAGATAATTTTATCGTCAACTAGAACAGCATTCGCTGCATAAGGCTCAAACGGATCTATCTCAATGAATTGCATTCCGGGGAAATCATCTTTCCGCACCCACGCCGGATTCACAAGCAGCAGGTTGTCCCCAATTTGCGTTACTGCGGACTTAAGATGCAGGCAGCCCGTAACATCAACACCACGCACCTGATAACCAAAGGGGGCGAGAAATGATTGAATCTGTTCGATCGCCGACTGATTGCTCCGGCTGGAGAGACCCACGTAAATATGTTTGCCAACTGTCAGCACATCACCGCCATCCACTGTACCTGGCGCCTGGATGAAAAGCAGCTTCCGAAATGGAGAAAGGGTCTTCGCAATGGGCTCCATTTCTGGTTTTCGCGAATCGGCGCCGGGTCGGGTAATGATGGCACATTCATCCAAAACAATCGCCACATCTTCCACAAAGACTGAATCAGGCAGGTCAGGCGCCGCTTCCAACGAGACAACATCCACACCCAGCGAACGCAGCGCCTGCTCGTACTCATGATGCTGGGATTGAGCGCGCTGCAAGTCGATAGGCTGACGCTGGAGGTGAGTCAACTCGCATTGATTGATGCCAGGACTTACCTGCCGGGTAATGGCAACCAGTTCACTCATCTCAACCCTCACTCTCAAATCGCAGGTGTTTGACGGTCAGGCCATTGTTGATCAGTTCCTTCAACGCATCGATCCCGATCTTCAAATGTTGCTCCGAAAAATCCTGTGTAACTTTGCGGTCGCTCTCAGCGGTCTTAATACCTTCCGGTGTCATTGGCTGGTCAGACACCAGCAATAGAGCACCAGACGGGATATGGTTAAAGAACCCAACCGTGAACACAGTCGCCGATTCCATGTCGATGGCCATCGCACGGACCTTACGCAAGTATTCCTTGAACTCCTCATCATGTTCCCATACGCGACGGTTGGTCGTATAAACGGTTCCGGTCCAGTAGTCGAGGTCGTAATTACGGATGGTGGTTGAAACCGCCTTCTGGAGATTAAACGCAGGCAGGGCAGGAACCTCGGGCGGGAAATAATCGTTCGATGTCCCTTCGCCTCGGATTGCGGCAATTGGCAGGATCAGGTCACCGATCTGGTTTTTCTCCTTCAACCCTCCGCACTTGCCCAGGAAGAGCACCGCCTTCGGATGGATCGCTCCCAGCAGGTCCATGGCGGTTGCGGCATTGGCCGACCCCATACCGAAGTTGACAATGGTAATTCCATCCGCCGTAGCGTTGGGCATGGGCTTGTCCAACCCGCGAACCGGAACATGATGCCAATCCGCGAACATCTGCACGTAATTGTCAAAGTTAACCAACAGGATGTATTCCCCGAACTCTTCGAGGGGCACACCCGTGTAACGGGGCAGCCAATTCTGGACGATTTCGTCTTTGGATTTCATCGAGCCTCCCAAATCTGATAAAGCCCCAGCTTGTGGTTATGTCCATCTGAATAAAAAGTCTCGCACACCCGGAATTGAGTCATAAGCGCCAGCGTGCCCAACTCTGCTTCTGAGAAATGATGAGCATAGCGCAGTCCCGTCCCGCCTGAGCGCCAGTCGAGCAGGTAATCATCTTCATCGACCTGTGCAGGAGACAACCCGGCCATCTCCCAACCTTGAATACGCGCCTTGAGTTTGTCACTGTTGAGGAATTGCCAGTTGGAGAGGATAAATCTCCCGCCCGGCGTGAGCAGACGATGGATCTTCTTCGACAACCTCAGCCGGATACTTTCGCTGGGAATGTGATGCAGCACGGCGAAGAAGTAAATAATATCGAATGAATATCCAGATAGGTCGGAGTCCCAATCGGCGGAAGTGATATCAACCTGGGTGAACTTGGCAGAGAAACTCTCCAGCCTGGACGCAGCCGCCTGGAGAAGCGGCAGGCTGAAGTCCAGCCCAAGATAGGATCCGCGATGCCCGCGTCTCGCCAGCTCACGTGCCAATTCCCCATTCCCGCAGCCCAGGTCGAGAATTCGTTCCGTACCATCCAATCCATCCAGAATGCGCCTCACTCCCGGCTGGAGCCGCCCGCGTGTGGCGGAGAAATCCTTGCCGAAGGTCTGGTAAAATTGAAGATTGAGCTCGATCAACTTGCTGGCGGTAATTTTATCCATACACTGATTATATCGGTATGTCCCTATCTGAGCGGCAACAACACTGGCGCAAAAACAAGGCGCTGACGCCCGAAATACTGGCGTTGGCGCGTTTGGTATTGGAAGAAGTGCTGGACGGCGAGGGCGTGATGCTTGCGGTGCGCGACCATCCGCTTCCACAAGGCGGGATGCTGGGCAAGTGGGCGTTGGTGGCGGCCTACAACAAAATGGTCGCCGGGGGTGAGATCCCGGCGGATAACGACCTGCTCGAGCGTATCCGCATGAAACCGGTACGCACGCTTTCAGGCGTGACGACCGTCACCGTGCTCACCAAGCCCTACCCCTGCCCCGGCAAATGCATCTTCTGCCCCACCGATGTGCGCATGCCCAAGAGCTACCTGCCTGACGAGCCGGGCGCGATGCGCGGACTGGAGCATGATTTCGATCCCTTCGCCCAGGTGCGCGCGCGTATTGACCAGCTCGAAACGCTTGGTCACCCCACCGACAAAGTCGAACTGCTCATTCTCGGAGGCACCTGGTCCTCCTACCGCCGCGATTATCAGGAATGGTTCGTACAGCGCTGCTTCGATGCCATGAACGGCCTGGATTCCCCTGACCTGACAGCCGCCCAATCTTTTAACGAAACCGCAACGCACCGCAACGTGGGGCTGGTCATCGAGACCCGACCGGATGAAATCACCCCAGACGAACTCGCCTGGCTGCGCAGGCTCGGCGTGACGAAAGTTCAAATGGGCGCACAAAGCCTCGATGACCGCATCCTTGAGATGAACAAGCGCGGGCATGATGTCGAGGCCACTCGCAAGGCAGTCGCATTATTGCGGGCAGGCGGATTCAAGATCGTCCTGCATTGGATGCCCAACCTGCACGGCGCGACGCCGGAATCTGACCGGAGGGATTTTGCCCGCCTGTGGGATGGTTTCTGCCCGGATGAAATAAAAATCTACCCCAACCAGTTGCTTGCCAACGCCGAACTTTACGAGGTCTGGCAGCGCGGAGAGTTCACCCCGTACACAACCGAGGAACTGATCGATCTGATAGCAGATATCAAACCGACCATCCCGCGCTATTGCCGTGTCAACCGCGTGATCCGCGACATTCCCTCCACGAATGTCGTGGCGGGAAATAAACGCACCAGCCTGCGGCAGGACATCCATGCCGAGATGCTGCGTCGCGGGACCGTGTGCCAGTGTATCCGCTGCCGGGAAGTGCGAAAGGTCACTGTTGCTCCCTCCGCGCTTCGGCTGGATGATCTGATCTACAGCGTGGATTCCGCCGAGGAGCACTTTATTTCATTTATTACGCCTGATGATAATCTGGCAGGATTCATCCGTCTCTCTCTGCCGCTCGAGAACGCTCCGCAGACCGGCCTCGTGGACCTGACCAGTGCTGCACTCATCAGGGAAGTGCATGTCTACGGGCAGTCGCTCCCGGTTGGAACGGAAAGCCAGGGGGCAACTCAGCATGCCGGCCTTGGAACACGTCTGTTGGCTGAGGCGGAGCACATTGCTCATTCACAAGGATACAAAAAAATGGCTGTCATCTCTGCGGTTGGGACACGGCAGTATTATCTTGAACGGGGGTTTAAGCGCGGAGAACTCTATCTAATAAAGGAGAACTCTATCTAATAAAATCGAGTAGAGAGCGGTTCAGTTGAACCGCTCTCTCTTTCTATGCATTCGACTTATCCCATTCGGCAATCGCCTCACGAATAATGGATTGGATCTGCGGGTCTGGAACCCGATCCACACCTTCGTAATGCTCGGCGCCGACCACCACGATCACTTCACCATGGAGTCCATCTTCTAATTTTATTTTCTTACTTTTCAGGGGGCTGGATTCCAGCTTCTTTTGAAGCACATCGTCAATCATGCCCACAATGGTCTTCGGCTTTGGTTCCACCTTGCGAGAGACATTCTCCGAGAAGAACATCTGCGCCCCCTTGGCAAGGTCGAGGCGAGGTTTTGTCGCCTCCTTGGGTTCAGCAGGCACAACCAGTGGAAGCTCGGAAGCATCCGGGGCAGTTATGACCGTTGCGGCAGCGGCAACAACCGGCGCAGACCGGATCGGTTCGTCATATTGCACCCACTTCTGCAGGACCTTCAACAATTCGGCCAGACGTTTGTGTTGTTCCGGCAAGCTGTCGGTCACTGAGAGGTCCTTCCCCTCCAACTCAACGTGCTGAACCTGATGCTCATCGATCCAAAAACGCATGAGGGTATCCCCTTCGGCCCCGGCCTCCGGCTTCTCCTTCTTGGAACCTCCGATGAACTCGCGGACGACGTACCCGAGCACAAAAAAGACAACTACAAGAAAGATGACGGTGGAATCCATGGTCTACTCCTTATCCATTGACCGTTGACATTTGGGGCAAAAATGGGTGCTGCGCTGCCCCACCCTGATCCGTGCGATAGGCGTCTGGCAAACCGGACAGGGCTCGCCGGTGCGCCCGTACACACGAAAATGATTTTGAAAATCACCCCCGCGATAAACCCAATCGATGCTGGCGCCGCTATGGGCAATACCAGCCTCTAAAACGAAGCGGATGGCGATAAAAAGATTTTCAGCTTTTCTTATGGAAATTTTATCAGATTCTGTCAACGGGTGTATGCCGGCTAAGTGAAGTGCTTCGTCCGTGTATATATTCCCCATCCCTGCCAGGAAGGATTGATCCAGCAGAAGAGGTTTAATCTGGCGCTGATGCCCCTGAAGGCGTGAATATAGAAGTTGTGGAGTAAACGCCGGGTCAAAGGGCTCCGGACCCAAGCCGCCGATGACATCTTCGGGGTGATCGGTCAACCAGGCACGCCCAAACTTGCGCGTATCGTTAAACACAAGACAATTGCCGCTCGATAGATATACCAGAAGCCGGTCATGCTTCGCGGGTTTATAGCCAGCTTCCTCAACCCACAGGTCGCCGCTCATGCGCAGATGAATGAAGAGGTGCTCCTTTGAAAGTTGAAGCTGCAGGAATTTTGCGCGCCGGCTTACATTAAGGATCGTCTGTCCCGCGATGTGGGATGCGAATACCCTGGGTGATGGCATTGCCAGGGTGCGTTTCCACAACAGGCGGGTGGACAGGATCGTCCGCCCTTCAAGCTGAGGTCTTAATATCCGGGCAATCGTCTCGACTTCAGGGAGTTCAGGCATGATTCTTGTTCATTTCAGGGCTGCTGTCTGCCCGAATAAATCACTTCGCTTCCTGAGTAAATCAAATTTAACTGTGGAATGTTCGCCTTAAGTTTTTCCCCGAGGTTGTGCTTTCGGAATAATACAACGTAAACCCCTCTTTGATTCATCAATTCTTTCACGGTCTGAATTTCCTCGGGATTAATGTCATTGATTTGAAACGAAGGACGCCCGGTCAAGAAGTAGAGTACTTCTAGATCATCCGTAAAGATCACCGGCCCATTTGGCAGATCCTTAATTACCGGTATCACTTTTAGTCCAGCGACATCCACATTCGCCAATCCCAATCCTTTTTCATTACTTAATCTTGCATACGCCGCTGAAGGCTGGATGTATCCACGCACATATCCTACCGCGATGAACACATAGACGCAAACCAGCACCATCCGATAGTAAGTGTGGTTAACCAAGCGGCGTTCCAACACATACAGCCCGTAAATAATCAGCATTGCAACGGAAGAAAAAAGGGGTAAAAAGATCCTCTCCTCGCCAAGCGGTATTGTTTGATCAAAGAAAACCTTTGCCATAAGAATATAAACAAGGTAACTAACGGCATAGAATAAATATATAA